>WPCJ01008442.1_pt1 | contig 76212 bp, 77 predicted proteins | sample 5399831 | NCBI WGS metagenome assembly WPCJ01 (sample SAMN12869470, study PRJNA574797) | sludge metagenome | isolation source: wastewater treatment of pH10 | place: China:Beijing | collected 2019-05-20
GTCAGGCTGTCGGCGCGCACGCCGACCGTGATGACGGGAATGCGCGCCTGGTGGAGGATCGGCATCGCCGCCTCGATGGCCTCCGCGCAGAGGAAGCCGACGACCGCCTGTACGCCCGCCGCAACGAGTTCGCGCGCGGCCCTCGCGCCACCTGCCGCGGTGCAACCGTCGTCAGAGATGGTGAGGCGCACAGCGGGATCGGCGAGCGTCGCGGCGGCCATGGTGGCCCCCGTACGCATCTGCTGCCCCAGAAGGGCCGAAGGACCGCTGAGCGGGGCGGCAAGGCCGATCGATATGCCGGTCGGCGCGTTTGCGACCTGCGCGTCGGCCGGGCCGCCCAGCGCCAATATCGCAAGACAACAGAGGATGCGGACCGGGATTCGCATTCGGCGAGTTGATTCTCCTGTTGCCGACAGGATGATCCGCCGACACTGCCCGGCAAGGGGTATCGCCTGGACGACGCGCAGGCAACAAACGAATTTGCAGGCTGGCTTGTAGGCGAATGCTGCCATTATATATAGCGGTGAATGAAGCGCGTCCGTGAATCCCGCAGGAATCGAGATTGCTGAAGAAGTATGAAGTGGGTCCGCAGACCTATCGCGACGCCATGGCGCGATTTGCCGGCGCCGTCCATGTGGTGACCACCGACGGAGCGGCAGGCAAGCGCGGCGCGACGATCATCGCGACCTGCTCGGTTTCCGATTCCCCGCCGACCGTCCTGGTCTGTCTGAACCGGGAGAATGCGAGGAACGACGTCTTCGTGCAGAACGGCATCTTCGCGCTGAACACGCTTGCGCGCGAGCAGCAGGCGCTTGCGGAAGGCTTTTCCGGCATCACCGGCCTGCCGCCGGAAGAGCGCTTCTCGCTCGCCGAATGGGATGTCCTCGCGACCGGTGCCCCCACGCTGATCGGCGGGCTTGCGGTGTTCGACTGCGAGATCATCGACACCAAGGATCACGCCACCCACCGTATCCTGTTCGGACAGGTGAGGGGAATTCGCATCGGCACCGAGACACATCCGTTGATGTATTTCAACCGGACCTACCACGCCTTCTGAAGACGGTCCTTCCAGCATGGCGCCGAAACGCTTGTGGCATGCGGGCTTGCGCGCTTAGGATGGTTGCCGGGAGGAGTTTCGATGGAAGGTACCGTTCACCCCGATGAGGTCAACGATCCGTTGCTTGTCGCGGAGCGCTGGAAGGATGAGGGTCGCGCCCTCGCGATCGCCACGGTCGTGGAGACATGGGGTTCTGCGCCGCGCCAGGCGGGAAGCCATCTGGTGATAGACGCGGATGGCAATTTCCAGGGTTCGGTCTCCGGCGGATGCGTGGAGGGCGCAGTGGTCACCGAGGCGATGGACGTGATCGGCGCGGGAACGCCCCGCATGCTGGAATATGGCGTTGCCGACGAGACGGCGTGGCGTGTCGGCCTTTCCTGCGGCGGCCGCATCAAGATCTATGTCGAAAGATTGGACTGAGCGCACATGGACATAGCGGCGCTGAAGGCCCTGAACGAGGAACGTCGTGCACGCCGCGCGGCCGTGCTGGTGACGGATGTGGGCGATGGCCGCGAGTGGCTGATCCGCGAGCATGAGGACGTTGGAGGCGAGTTGGGGGAGGCCGTAGCCAAGGTCTTGCGGACGGGCAATTCCGGCACGGCCGAGGCGGACGGCCGGATGCTGTTCCTCAATGCGTACCTGCCGCATCCGCGCATCGTCGTGGTCGGCGCGGTCCATATCAGCCAGGCGCTCGCGCCGATCGCGCGAATCGCCGGCTATCCCGTCGAGATCGTCGATCCGCGCACGGCATTCGCGTCGCGCGAGCGGTTTCCCGATGTGACGCTTCATGCGGACTGGCCGGAGGCGGTGTTCCAGAAGCACCCGCTGGATGCCTATTCGGCGGTCGCCGCGCTGACGCACGATCCGAAGATCGACGACGGCGCATTGAAGGAGGCGTTCGATGCGGGGTGTTTCTATGTCGGGGCGCTGGGTGGGCGCAAATCCAACGAGAAGCGTGCCGAGCGGCTGCTGGCGGCGGGCGTGTCGCAAAAGGACATCGACCGCCTCGCGGCGCCGATCGGCCTCGACATAGGCGCGGCGACCCCCGCCGAGATCGCGGTGGCCGTGTTCGCGCAGATCGTGCGCGCCTTCCGCTCGCGCGGGATGTCGCAGACAAGGCGGCCGAAGGGCGAGGCGGCGTGACGGATTCGAAGCGCGCCGGCCTGCGCGTCGACGCGGTCGTGCTGGCGGCAGGCCGATCGAGCCGCATGGGCGGGCCGAACAAGCTTATGGCGCTTTTCGACGACATTCCCCTGATCCGACGTACGGTCATGCGCGCGCTCGCGTCGAAAGCCTGCGGCTTGGTCGTCGTGACCGGACACCAAGCCGGGCGCGTGAGGGAAGCGCTGGCCGGTCTCGACGTCGCGATAGCTGACAATGCCGATTTCGCGTTGGGCCTCGCCGGGTCGCTCAGGACGGGCATTGCGGCGCTGCCGGATGACGCGGACGGCGCGCTGGTTGTGCTCGGCGACATGCCGGGCGTGCGAACGCGGGACATGGACCGGATGATCGACGCCTTCGACGACGCGGCAGGAAATATCGTCGTGCGCGCCACGCATGAGGGCCGTCGCGGCAACCCGGTCCTGCTTCCGAAGGCGATGTTCGGGGCCGTGGGACGGCTGGAGGGCGATGCCGGCGCCAGACGCCTGATCGAGACAGGGCAGGCGCGGGTGATGGATATCGAGATAGGCGAGGCGGCCGGTCTCGATGTAGATACGCCGGAAGCACTTGAGAGCGCCGGTGGCGTGTTGCGGGACTGACGGATGCGAACTGGCCTTTTCCGACTGATACCTCTTGTCGTGGCGGGCGTCCTGGCGGCCACGGCGCATGCCGGTGCGCAGACGCTGAAGCCCTTCAAGGACGACCTGTTCGCCTATCCCGGCATCCTGTCGTCAGAGGCCGGCGGGGCCTATCGCGTCGTGGACTATAACGAGGCCCGCGACATCGACAAGCGCGACCAGGTGCCGGAGCGCAGGGTGCGCGGCAACTATGTCTCGACCGGCGTGCGCAAAGTGCAGAAGGACCTCTCGCTGAAGACAGACCTGGGCACGATCAGGCATTTCGCCGTGGGCAGGACGGACGGCGCGCGCGTCATCACCATCTATCTCCACGGCAAGGGCGGAAGCCGCAAGCAGGGGGTGGACGATTTCACCTTCGGCGGCAATTTCAACCGCATCAAGAATCTGATGGCGGCCAATGGCGGGCTCTATCTGTCGCCCGACTTCTCCGATTTCGGAGAGAGGGGCGCGGCCGAGGTCGCCGCGCTCATCTCCTACTACGCCGAACGGTCGCCCGGCGCGAAGATCGTCGTCGCCTGCGGCTCGATGGGCGGGATGCTATGCTGGCGGCTGGCCGCCGACAAGACAGTCGCGCCTCGTCTGTCGGGGTTGATACTGCTCGGCTCGCTGTGGGACGAGGGCTTCCTCTCCAGCGCGGCCTTCAAGGCCAAAGTGCCGGTCTTCTTCGGGCAGGGGAGCCGCGATACGGTCTATCCCGCTGACGAGCAGGAAGCCTTCTACCGGTCGATCATCCAGAAATCGGCCGGCTATCCGGCGCGCTTCGTGCGCTTCGAGACGGGGTCGCACGGCACGCCGATCCGAATGACGGACTGGCGCGAGACGCTGAACTGGATGCTTTCGGCGGGTTAGAGCGGCGAGATTAGTCCGCGCCTTCCTCAAGGTCAACGGCATTGGCTTCGGTGGCCAGAACCTCGACGTCCTGGTTGCGGCCTCCGACCACGGCGAAGTCGCGCTGGTAGATACGGTCCTTGTTCTTGGCGATGATCGTGTAGTCGCCTTCCGCTAGGACAAGCGAGGCGAACGCGCCCACGACCTCGCGCACGGGGTCGCCCGAGCTGGAGAGAATGGACCACGCCGTGTCGGCAATGGCTTCGCCGCCCGGCTCGCGCACGAGCTTCATGGTGAGCTCGGCCGCGTGATGCTCGACGGTTGCCTCCGTCAGCTTGCCGGCCTCGACGCGGATGTCGGAGCGGATGACGGCATTCACCGAACCGTAGGTGGACACGATGTGATAGACGCCCGAATTGAGCCGGACGATGGAATTCGGGCTGACATCCGGAATGATGAGCGCCCGCTCGCCGTTGGAATCGGCATCGGCGTCGTAGATTGAGAATTTCAGCTTGGCGGGTGGGATTCGCACGCCGCCGGCCAGCACCGCATCGAGCTTGAGGCCGCCGGCATCGAGAACGAGGCTTTCGCTCTGGCCGTTGCGGCCGACCGTGATGCGCTTGGTCGCTCCGGCCCGCCCGTAGGACGCATGGACGAGATAGCCGCCCGGCGCGAGATTGAAGGAGCTGGTGCCGCCCTGCGCGGAGGCGACAAGCGGGAGCTTGCCGTCCGGACCGGCTTCCTGGGCGAAGACGCGCCAGACCAGCCCGCGCGTGATGTCCTGCCCGTCTTCCGTCAGCTTGGCCGAGAGCGTGATCTCGCCGCTGCCGGCCAGGGCGAGCGTCGTATTGCCTTCACCTGAGGGAGCAAAGCTTGAGATGGAGGGGAGATTGATGTCGGCCGCGCGCTCGCCACTCTCCTGCGCGTTCACCAGCGCCGGAAGCGCGGTGAAGACGGCAGCGCCGGCAAGCACCAGAAAAAGACGGACAAACCCTCCGATCATGCTTGCGTTGAACCGCAAGCCGGTGGCAATTTCAAGGCCAATTCGCCGACGCCGTGTCGGCACAGCCAAGATGCAGCGAGGGACCGGCGTTCCGCTGCGCTTTCAGCCAACACAACCCGGAGATATGCGAGTGGATTCGCCCGTTCTGGACTTTCTTCTGACGCGCAGTTCGGCCCCGATCGCCGAATTGAAGGCGCCCGCACCGAGCGATTCGGAGATAAAAGCGATCTTGACGGCCGCGAGCCGCGTGCCCGATCACGGGCGGCTCGCCCCCTGGCGCTTCATCCTCTATCGCGGAAAGGCGCGCGAGGAGATCGGCGAGAAACTGTGCGAACTGGCGGAGCGCCGCGAGGGGCCGCTGGCCGAAGGCCGGCGCAACCAGGAGCGCACGCGCTTCTCACGCGCCCCGCTGGTGATAGGCGTCATATCGAGCCCGAAGGAAAACCCCAAGATCCCGCAATGGGAGATGTTCCTTTCGGGAGGGGCCGCAGCCATGAACCTAACGCTGGCCGCGAACGCGCTGGGCTACGCAACGAACTGGATCACCAACTGGTATGCCGATGTCGAGGAAGGCCGCGCCATCCTAGGTCTCGCGCCGCATGAGCGTGTCGTCGGCTTCGTCCACATCGGCACGTATGAGGGCGCGCCGCAGGAGCGGCCGCGTCCCGACGTCGCCGGGCTTTATACGGATTATTCAGGCCCGTGGCAGGGTTGAGAGCGGCAGGGGGTGGACAGGCGGCAGCGCCGCCATTGCTCAAGATTCGTCTATGCGCGCCGCGACCTTGTGCCGCTGCTCGGGCGAGGGACTGAACGCTCCTGGAATGACCCGAAGGGCGGAACGGCGCATGGCCGGCGTCGCCATCCTGGTCATGGCTTCCCGCTCGCGCCTGGCCGCTTCCGGTTGGTATAGGACCGCCTCCAGCAGCACGCTGTCGATGCCGTCCTCGGTTTCGAAGCTGCATCGCTGCCCTTCCGACAGGCCGAGCAGGGCAAGGCCCACACGGGTCGTGACGGGCAGGAACAGGCCGACGGGCGAGGTCATGCGGTCGTGGCTGAGGATGCGGCTGTCTGCCTCGCGCCGGTTGACGCGGTAGGTGACGCGGCTGCTCAGCGTCGCCGCCGTGGGTGGGACATCGTCGCGGAAAACGACGGTCGCGTTATCGATCTTGCGGCGCAGCAGGAGCGCCATGGGGTCCTGCCTGTCGGGGCAGCGGTCCAGCATCACCTCTAGAATCGTGAAGTCCTTGGTTGTGAGTATGCAGCCGTCCGGGACGGAAGCTTGACTGGGCATCGCATGTCTCCATCGCTCCGCAGGGAGCCGCTCGTGAGGGAGGAAAACGCACAAACCCCTGGCCGCCGCGGCGGCGCAGGGGTCAAGTGCATGCGATGAGGCAGCCTCCGAGCAGGGCGATGCGCGAAGGGCCGGGAGCAGCGATGGGCGGACGGCCGCTCACGACGCTTCGAGAAGACCGGACGTGCCGGTTTCGACGCTTTCGACGGTCAGGCGGCGCACACGGCCGTCGCGGCCTTCCCAGTCGATGGACTGACCCTCCGTAAGCCCGATCAGCGCAGCGCCGATCGGGGTCAGGATCGAGATCCTTCCGGCCGATATGTCCGCTTCGCCGGGGAACACGAGGGTCGCGGTGCGGCTTTCGCCGGCGTCCGTGGTGTAGCGCAGGGTCGAACCCATCCGCACGACTCCGCTTTTCAGGCTGGTGTCGGAAACCACGCGGGCGCGGTCCAGTTCCGCGAGAAGCTCCTCGCTGCCGGCCTGATCGCGCTCGGCGGCCGTCTCGGCCAGACGGCTAAGCGCCGCGTGGTCGGATGCGCACATTGTGATCTGGGGCTTGCGCCGCTTTTGCGTGTCGGATGTCATGTTCAACCTCAATAGGATTTGGCACCCGAAGCGGTGGGTGGAACGGAAATAACTGTGATTCGGATGTCGCTTGAAGCTTCGGAGCGCTGGCCGCCATACCCCACGGCCGGGCGCGACGCGACCGGGCCGGGGGTCAGTTTCCCGCGATGGGGCAAACCCTGTTCAGATATCGCAGTATGAGTTCAGCGTGGCTCATCCCCAAGACATGGGAAATATCGCACTGCCTGTCAAGGACGCCGATATGCCGGGGACCGGGCCAGCAGTCGCTCGGCGCGCTTGCGATGGGGGCGGTCGAACATGCGGCCGTCCTTGGCGACCACGCCAGGATTGCCGGCTTCCTCGAATGCCCTGACCAGCGCCTCGGCATCTCGGACCGCCTCCGGGGAGGGGGTGAAGGCCGCGTTTATGACCGGCACTTGCGCCGGATGTATCGCGAGCTTGGCGGTGAAACCGTCGCGCTCGGCGTCTGCGCACTCCCTGCGCAGGGCGTCGAGGTCTCGGAAGTCGACATGGACGGTGTCGATCGCAGCGACATCGGCGGCGGAAGCGGCGAGCAGGGTGACGGCGCGCGCGAGGCGGAAGACGTCCGTATAGGCGCCGTTGTCGTCGCGGGCGGTGCGCGCGCCAATGGCGGCCGAGAGGTCCTCCGCCCCCCAGCTCAGCCCTTCAAGGCGCGGGCAGGCGTCGGCATAGGTGGCGGCCGACAGCGTGGCAATGCCGGTTTCGGTGATGATCGGCAGGATGCGGACCGAGCCGTCGGCAATGTCGTTTTCGGCTTCCGCGACGCGCAGTTTGGTTGCGAGATGCTGCACGTCCGCGCCGTTGCGCGATTTCGGCAGCATGATGCCATCGGGCCGCGCGGGGATTACGGCGGCGAGGTCGCCGTCGGTAAGACCGGTCGAAAGGTCGTTCACCCTGACATAGATGCGGACAGCATCCCGGTTCAGCGCCTGCATCGCTTCCCGCGCGATGCTCCGGGCGCGGAGCTTGTCGTCGGGCGCGACCGAATCTTCCAGATCGACGATCACGATGTCGGCCCCGGCGGAAAAAGCCTTATCCAGCTTCCGTTCGGAATCACCCGGCACGAAAAGCAGGGAGCGCATCAGGCGTCCTTCTTGCGGATCATGGCCTGACGGACGCATTTCGCGACCAGCACACCGTTTTGATTGTATGCGCGATGCTCGAACTCGACGATGCCCCGGTCGGGCTTCGATTTCGACTCACGCACCGACAAAACCTCGGTCTGCACGCGGATCGTGTCGCCATGGAACACGGGCGCGGGAAAGACGGTCTCGCTCATGCCGAGATTGGCTGTCGTCGTCCCCAGAGTGGTGTCGTGGACGGAAATGCCGATCATCAGTCCGAGCGTGAACAGCGAGTTGACCAGCGGCCGGCCCCATTCGCTCTTCGCGGCGAAGTCGAAATCGATGTGAAGCGGCTGGGGGTTCAGCGTCATCGTCGAGAACAGCATGTTGTCGCTCTCGGTGACGGTCTTGGTCAGCGCGTGGTCGAAGACCTGGCCGACCTTGAATTCCTCGAGATGCAGTCCGGCCATCGCCGATCCTCCCCAGACCACTTCCGGCGAAAACAGAATCGCCTGCAATGCTCCATCTTGCTGTTTTTACGCAATCCGGACGGAAACCGCTGCGCATTTTCCCGGAATTTCCAGCGTCCCGACTGGATAAGCGGCCTCGCAAAGGGCTGCAAGGCAGTTAAGGAATATGGTGAACCAATCGTAAACCAATTCCGGTCTAGGATCGCGGGTCATAGCCAAGGGGTTGGCAATAGCGGCGTGGCGGGCTTGGGATGGTAGTTTCGCATTTCCTGAAATGGGTAAACACGGCCAAGGTGCAGGAGCGCGCCGCGGCGGCGGGAGCTCTGGCGCGCGCCTATGCCAATCACGACATGCCTTTCGAGGACCGTTGCGCGGCTGAAGCGGCGTTGACGCTCCTGCTGGACGATCCGTCGCCGAGGGTGCGTCATGCCATGGCCGAGGCGCTGGCGCTGTCGCGGCACGCTCCGCCACAGGTCATCAGCGCGTTGGCCGCCGACCAGCCGGACGTTTCAGCCGTCGTTCTCGCGCGCTCGCCGCTGTTGACGGAGGCCGACCTCGTCGAGCGGGTCATCGAAGGATCGGAAGCGATACACGCGCTGATCGCGGACCGCGCGTTCGTATCCAAGGAACTCTCTGCGGCGATCGCCGAGATTGCCGGACCGCAGGTCTGCCGCACGCTGGTACTCAACAGCGGAGCGGAGATTGCCGCGCTGTCGTTCCGCCGCATGGCCGAGCGGCATGGCGACGTGCCGTCGCTGCGCGAGGCGCTGATCGCCGACCGCAGGCTGCCCGCCGACTGCCGGCACACGCTCCTGCTCAAGCTGGGCGAGGCCCTCAGGGGCTTGCCTCTCGTCGTTGCCCTGATGGGGGCCTCGCGCGCCGAACGCATGCTCAAGGATGCGTGCATGCGCTCCTCGCTCACCCTGATCGACAAGACCGAACCCGAAGACTATGCGGCGCTGGTCTCGCATCTGCGCCTGCGCGGCGACCTTACAGCGGGCTTCGTTATCCGCATGGTGGCGCATGGGAGGGTGGATTTCTTCGGCTCGGTTCTGGTGGCGCTCGCGGGCAAGTCCGAGCAGCGGATTCGCGGATTGCTGGCGTCGGGAGGCGACGTCGCGGTCTCGGCGGTGCTACGCAATGCCGGCCTGCCGGATGCGGCGCACGGAGTTCTGTTGCGCGCGCTGAAAATCTGGCGCGAGGTCGCCAACGGCAAGCGCATGGCCGGCGCGCAGGAGGTGTCCTGGCTGATGCTCAGGGAACTCGGGGGCCAGCAGGCGGAAGGCGACATTGCAGCGCTGCTGAAGTCGATCCATCTCGATGCCCTGCGCGAGAACGCGCGCGACCACGCGCGGGCCATCGCGGCGGCCTGATATTTCCGGCGGGTCGAGCCGCTAGAGCGTTTCCGGCGAAACGGAATCGCCTGTACGCAATTCCGGACGCAAACCGCTGCGCACTTTTGCTGGAATTGCTCTAGCCGGCGGGCGGAACCGGCGCGACCCTGCGCGCACGCAGCGCGTGAAACAGCACGGCCACCATGACGACCGCTCCACCGGCGAGGCTGGCGACGGGCGGCAGTTCGGCGAGGAACGTCCAGGCGAAAAGGATCGCCAGGGGCACTTCCGCCGCGCCGAGCACGCCGGCCTCCGCCGCCGGCAGCCTGCGCGTTCCTTCCGTCCAGGTGATGACAGCTCCGGCAAAGGTGATACCGAATGCCGCGATCCGCCATGCGTCGGCGGCGGAAACGGCCAAGGGGTCGGTGACCAGCCATCCGATGCCGAACAGAATGCAGGATGAGATCGCGGCCACCCAGACCACGGGCGTTTCACGGAACGCTCGGATCATCACCATGTAAAGCGCGCTGCCGGCGGTCATGGCGACGGCGAACAGATCGCCCATTATGTGACCGCCTGAGAGACCACCGGAAACGATGATGGCGACACCCGCCACGCACAGGAACGCCATGGCCAGCGTCCTTGTCTGGGGGCGCGCGCCCAGCATCAGCCATTCGAGCGCCGCCGCCATCAGCGGGACGGTCGCATAGATGATCGCGACATTGGCGACATAGGTGAACTTATAGGAGGCGATGAGTGCGATGCTGGAAAGCGAACCGACGGCCACCATCGACCAGCCGCGCCAGCCTAGGGAGAGACTTGCCCTCTGCCTGCCGGATCGCAAGAGCACATATGCAGCGATGATGAGGCCCCCGACCAGGCCACGCCAGCAGGCGATCGTCCAGGGATCGCTCGATATGGCCTTGATGAACACGCCGGCCATTGCAAAGAATGCCGAGGAGACGAGGATCAGCGTCACGCCGAACGCATGCTCGCCGGTTGCCGGGGAAGAGATGGTGGTTTCGCTGCTCATGCCGGCATCAATATAGAAGGATCGACTGCCGACCCACTGTCAGGAGAGATGCGGAGTTGGTCCAAACTTCATAGACTGCGCGGCGGACCGGAATGGATACCGATGCCAAAGATGCTTCTCACGGCCATTTTCCTGCTGGCGTCGGCCTCCGCCTTCGCGATCGCCAACCCCGCGTCGGTCTTCTGCGAGAAGATGGGAGGGCGGCTGGAGATCGTGAAGGACGCCTCGGGAGGCTCCATCGGCCTGTGCTACCTGCCGGATGGCCGGATCATCGAGGAGTGGACGCTTTTCAGGATGTATGACGGAAAGATCCCGTAGAATGGGATTTTTACGTCAGTGCGGGTCTCTAGATATCGAGAACTTCCGCGTCGGCGAATTCCGCGCGCTCCTGGATGAAGCGGAAGCGGGCTTCGGGCTTGGTGCCCATCAGTGCGTCCACAGAAGCCTTGGTGCCCTCGGTGTCGGATTCATCCACCTCGACCCGCAGCAGGGTGCGTTTTGATGGGGCCATGGTGGTTTCCTTGAGCTGCGCCGCCATCATCTCGCCGAGACCCTTGAAGCGGCCGATCTCGACCTTGCCGCGCCCGGTAAACTCGGTGCGCATCAGTTCGTCCTTGTGGGCGTCGTCGCGCGCATAGAGCACCTTGCCGCCCTGGCTGATGCGGTAGAGCGGCGGCACGGCCATGTAGTGATGGCCGTCGCGGATCAGGTTCGGCATCTCCTGATAGAAGAAGGTGATGAGCAGCGAGGCGATGTGGGCGCCGTCAACGTCGGCGTCGGTCATGATGATCACGCGATCGTAGCGCAGATCGGTATCGCGGTATTTCGAGCGCGTGCCGCAGCCAAGCGCCTGTATCAGGTCGGAGATCTGCTGGTTGGCGGCGAGCTTGTCGCTACCGGCGCTGGCGACGTTGAGGATCTTGCCGCGCAGGGGAAGCACCGCCTGCATGGCCCGGTCGCGCGCCTGCTTGGCCGAGCCGCCGGCCGAGTCGCCCTCGACGATGAAAAGCTCGGCACCCGCGGCCGCGTTCTGCGTGCAGTCGGCCAGCTTGCCCGGAAGGCGCAGCTTGCGGATGGCGGTCTTGCGCGAGACTTCGCGCTCCTGGCGGCGGCGCACGCGCTCGTCGGCGCGCGCGATGACCCATTCAAGCAGCTTAGAGGCTTCCTGCGGATTGTCGGCAAGCCAGTGGTCGAACGGGTCGCGGATCGCCGATTCGACGATTCGGATCGCCTCCATCGTCGCCAGCCTGTCCTTGGTCTGACCGACGAATTCCGGCTCGCGGATGAATACCGACAGCATGCCTGCCGCCGAGATCATCACATCGTCGCTCGTGACGATCGAGGCGCGCTTGTTGCCGACAAGCTCGGCGTAGGAACGCAGGCCGCGCATGAGCACGTTGCGCAGGCCCGCCTCATGCGTGCCGCCTTCATGCGTCGGGACCGTGTTGCAGTAGGAGTTGATGAAGCCGTCGCCGCCATACCATGTGACGGCCCATTCGACCGAACCGTGCCCGCCCTGTTTCTCGCTCTTTCCCGCGAAAACCTCGCGCGTGACCTGGAACTCGCTGCCGAGCGAGGCCTTGAGATAGTCCTTCAAGCCGCCGGGGAAGTGGAAGACGGCCTTTTCCGGCGTGTCGTCCTTTTCCTTGAGCAGTTGCGGATCGCAGAACCAGCGAATCTCGACGCCGCCGAAGAGGTAGGCCTTCGAGCGGGCCATCTTGTAAAGGCGCGCCGGCTCGAAGGCGGCATCCTTGCCGAAAATCTCCGGGTCGGGATGGAAGCGCACGCGCGTGCCGCGCCGATTGTGCACTTCGCCGAGCGGTTCGAGCTTGCCCTGCGGAATGCCGCGCGCGAAGCGCATGCGGTAGAGCTGGCGCGCGCGCGCGACCTCGACCTCAAGCTGGTCGGACAGGGCATTGACGACGGAGACGCCGACGCCATGCAGGCCGCCCGATGTCTCGTAGACCTTGGAGTCGAACTTGCCACCCGCATGCAGCGTGCACATGATGACTTCGAGCGCCGACTTCTTCGGGAATTTCGGATGCGGGTCGACCGGGATGCCGCGTCCATTGTCGGTGACCGTCAGGAAGCCATCGGCCGAAAGCTCCACCTCGATGAAGGTCGCGTGACCGGCGACGGCCTCGTCCATCGAGTTGTCGATGACTTCGGCAAAGAGATGGTGCAGCGCCTTCTCGTCGGTGCCGCCGATATACATGCCGGGCCGCCGTCGCACGGGCTCCAGCCCCTCCAGAACCTCGATATGGCTGGCGTCATAGCCCTCGCTGCCGTCCTTGGCCTGCGCGCTTCGCTTCGCCGCGGCCTGCAGGATCGGATCGAGCGGCCGAGAGGCCGCGCGCGGCGCTGGCTTTTCCATCTGGGAAAAGAGGTCGTTTCTGTCGTCCATCGGTATCCGTTTTCAAACCTGCGAATCACTCACGATACTGCCACGAGGCACCCTGCGAGGAACAGGGTTCACGTTCCGTTCGGGAAACCCGGCAACGCGCGCCGCCTCGCTCAGCGCCAGAACCTGCCCAGCGACGCCAGCGCGACGAGGCCGAGCGTCGGCGGCCATAGCGCGGCCAGTCCGATCTCCTCATAGGCCACCGCGCCGGAAAAGACACCCATGATCAGCCCGAGCCAAAGCAGCAGGAAGGGCAACCATCCCCATCTTGCGCCGCCGCCGATGCTCTCGGCGATGGCGACGCCGAGTTTTACGAGGTTTCCGGTCATGTAGGTGACCGCCATTCCGCCCGAACCGCTGCGCGCGAGCACGTTCATCCCGCCCATGACCAGCGGCGTGACCAGGATCGCGATGTCGCCCAGGCCGATATAGGCCATGGCGGCAGCAAGCCCGAGCATCGCGGCCAGTAGGAAAAGGCCAACCGACTGGCTGGAGAAACGGCGCTCCATGATCGTGCCGGCCATGACACCGAGGACGAAAAGGGCGATCAGCGAAGCCGGCAGGACCGCGCCCGCAAGGCCGTCCGGCAGCGCCACCGCCATCCGGGTCGAATTGCCGCTCATGAACGAGACAAAATAGCCGCCGAGATGCATGAAACCCAGAGCGTCGATGAAGCCGGCGAGAAACGACAGGACAACGGCTACCGCGACCCGCCTGGTCACGATGCGCGGCCGTCAAGGCGGCTGTCGGGCCGAAGTCTGCTTCGGATCATTCCACGCAACCACTGTCGCTCAAGCGGTATAATTGGACACAAGCCGGCCGGGAACGGCAAGCCGAGCAGCCGGAAACCAACAGAAATAACAGCGCGCGGCGCCAGCTTTATGACGCTTTAAGGCGTGAAACGGGCGAGTGCTTCGAGATCGAGCTCGTCGCTCCAGGAAGCCGGCGAGAACAGCCTTGCGTTGCCGTCGCGCGGGCTCTCGCCGAGATCGGAGAACACGGTGCGGCCTTCGGCCATGCGCGCCTTGCCTTCTACGACCAGGCGCAACGCAAGCGGATAGAGTTCATGCTCGGCCCTGAGCACGCGCGCGGCCAGCTCGGCCTCGCTGTCGTCGGTCAGGACGGGAACGGCGGCCTGTGCGATCACCGGGCCGTCGTCCACATCGGCGGTGACGAAATGGACGGTGCAGCCATGCACCCGCACGCCCGCTTCCAGCGCGCGGCGATGCGTGTCGAGGCCCTTGAACGAGGGCAGCAGCGAAGGGTGGATGTTGATGAGGCGACCCTGCCACGCATCGACGAGGGCAGGCGTCAGAAGCCGCATGTAGCCGGCAAGGCAGACGATATCGGCTTCGAGCCCCTTCAGGGCCGCGTCGATGGTCGCGTCATGGGCCTCCTTGGTCGGATGGTCGCCGCGCAGGATGGTAGTGGTGGCGATGCCCTTGTCGGCGGCGAACACCAGACCAGCGGCTTCGGGCGAATCGGAAATGACGCCGACGATTTCGGCGGGAAAGCTCGGGTCAGCCGCCGCCTCGATCAGCCGCGCCATGTTGGTGCCGCGCCCGGAGATCAGGATCGCAACGCGTTTGCGGGCTTCGCTCATAGCGCGATGGCTCCCCTGTAGATGACGCCCGTCTCGCGGCGCGGCACGATGCGGCCGATGGGCGTGACCGTCTCGCCGGCTTCCTGCAACACCGCCGCGACCTGGGCCGCCTGGCCGGACGCGACGGCCAGCACCATGCCGACGCCGCAGTTGAAGGTGCGCATCATCTCGGCAGGCGCGACGCCGCCGGTCCTTGCCAGCCACGAAAAGACGGACGGCACCGCAATCGCGTCGAGATCGAGCTCGGCCGAAAAGTCCTTCGGCAACACGCGCGGAATGTTCTCAGGGAAGCCGCCGCCGGTGATGTGGGCAAGCGCCTTGATGCCGTGCGTTCCGCGAATCGCCCGGAGTACGGATTTCACATAGATGCGGGTCGGTTCGAGAAGGGACTGCGCCAGCGTCTGGCCGTCGGAGAAGGGCGCCTCATCGGCCCACGCCAGGCCGGAAATGTCGACGATGCGCCGCACCAGCGAGAAACCGTTCGAATGCACGCCTGAAGACGCGAGCCCAAGCAGGACGTCGCCTTCCACGATGTCGTCGGTCGGCAGGAGCTGGCCGCGCTCGGCCGCACCGACGGCGAAGCCCGCGAGGTCGTAGTCATTGCCGTGGTACATGCCGGGCATCTCGGCCGTTTCGCCGCCGATCAGCGCGCAGCCGGCCTGCCGGCAGCCTTCCGCGATGCCGCCGACGATCGCCGCGCCCTGCTCGGGATCGAGCTTGCCGGTGGCGAAATAGTCGAGGAAGAAAAGCGGCTCCGCGCCCTGCACGACGAGGTCGTTAACGCACATGGCCACCAGGTCGATGCCGATCGTGTCGTGCCTGTTCGCGTCGATGGCTATCTTGAGCTTGGTGCCGACGCCATCATTGGCGGCGACGAGGACAGGATCGGAGAAGCCCGCGGCCTTGAGGTCGAAAAGCCCGCCGAAGCCGCCGATCTCGCCGTCTGCGCCCGGCCGCCGCGTCGAGCGCACCGCGGGCTTGATCTTCTCGACGAGGAGGTTGCCCGCGTCGATGTCGACGCCGGCTTCGCTGTAGGTGAGCCCGTTCTTCGTCATCGCCTTACCCTGTCGTCCGTCTTCGCGGGCTCTTCGCATGAACCGGTGCCGCCCGCAAGCAGAGAGGGCGCGCTGAGAAGGGTAGGAGACCGGGGCGATCTTGCCTGCGGCCGCCTGCTGGACCATATGCGCAGGCAGGCACGAGAAAGGACCCGAAGGCGTGACCGTTGCCACCATGATCACCGTTCTGCGGCTTCTGCTTGTGCCGGCCGTGGTGCTGTGGCTGCTGAGCGGCGAGATGCAGCTTGCCTTCGCCGGCTTCGTGATCGCCGGGCTTTCGGACGCGCTGGACGGCTTCATCGCGCGCCATTTCAACCAGAGGTCCACTCTGGGCGGCTATCTCGATCCGCTGGCGGACAAGATGCTGCTGGTCAGCGTCTTCATCGTGCTCGGCGTGCTCGGCGAACTGCCGCTCTGGCTCGTGATCCTCGCCGTCAGCCGCGACTGCCTGATAATTCTGGCCGTGGGGCTGTCGGCCCTGATGGGAGCGCCGGTGGAGGTCCGGCCGCTCATGGTGTCCAAGGCGAACACCGCCGTCCAGATCGTGCTTGCGGCCGCCGTTCTGGCGGAACTCGCCTTCCAGACGGATTTCGGCCCGCTCAGGCCCGGCCTGATTGTGGTATCCGGCCTCTTGACCGTGGCTTCGGCCGGGGCCTATCTCGTGGCTTGGTCGAGGCATGTGAGCAAACATGGCGAAGGCGGACCCAACGCCGGAAATTAGAGTAGCCGAAGCGGTCGTCGCAGCGAACTTTCGCCGCCAGATAGGCTTCTGGCTGGCGGCTGCGGCGCTGCTGGGCCTTTTCCTGTATATGTTCAGCGAAATCCTCCTGCCTTTTGTGGCGGGCATGGCGCTGGCCTATTTCCTCGACCCGGTGGCCGACAGGCTGGAGCGTTTGGGAATGTCGCGCACCGCCGCGACCTGCGTGATCCTGCTCGCCTTCCTCCTCGTGCTGGCGCTGGCCATGATCATCCTGATCCCGATCCTGGCCTCGCAGCTGGCCGACTTCATGGAAAAGGTGCCGGACTATCTCACCCAGTTGCAGGCGCTGGTGACGAGCTTCAACCCGGAATGGCTTGAGCGGCGCTTCGGCCTGGATGCGGGCAGCCTGCGCAACGGGATCAACTCCCTGCTGACCTCCGGCGCGGGCTTCATAGCGACCCTTTTCCAGTCGATCTGGAGCTCGGGCGTCGCGCTGTTCAGCATTGCGGGCCTTTTCGTGGTGACGCCCGTCGTCGCCTTCTACATGCTGCTGGACTGGGACCACATGGTCTCCAAGGTCGACGGCTGGGTGCCGCGCAACCACCTACACACCGTGCGCGAGATCGCCACCGACATCGACAGCGCGATAGCCGGCTTCGTGCGGGGGCAGGGAACGCTCTGCATCATCCTTGGCGTCATGTATGCCGTGGGGCTGACGCTGACCGGGCTGAACTTCGGCATATTGATCGGCCTTTTCGCCGGGCTGATCAGCTTCATTCCCTATGTCGGCTCGCTGGTCGGCCTCGTGCTCGCGGTCGGCGTCGCCTTCGTCCAGTTCTGGCCGGACTGGATCATGATCGTGGCCGTCGCCTGCGTGTTCTTCATCGGCCAGTTCATCGAGGGCAACATCCTCCAGCCCAAGCTTGTGGGCAAAAGCGTCGGGCTTCATCCCGTATGGCTGATGTTCGCGCTGTTCGCGTTCGGCGTGCTGTTCGGCTTCGTGGGCCTGCTGATCGCCGTCCCGGCGGCCGCGGCTGTAGCCGTGCTGGTGCGTTTCGCGATCTCGCGCTATCTGGCGTCGCCGCTCTATACGGGCGACGCCCCGCAGGTAGAAGGTGCCGAGGTCGACGTCGTGGTGGTGCGGCCGAAGGCGCCGCGCGGCCGCGCACGCAAGCCTGAATAATCATGCCGCCCGACGCGCCGAGGCAGATACCGCTCGATCTTGGCCATGTGCCGGGCCATTCGCGCGACGAGATGGTCGTTTCGGATGCAAATCGGTCGGCCGTCGCGCTGGTCGATTCCTGGCCCGACTGGCCGGCATCGGCCGTGGTCCTCGCCGGGCCGGCCGGTTCGGGCAAGTCGCACCTTGCCGCTATATGGGCGGAGCAGGCGGACGCCATCGCGATCGATACGTCGGACAGCGGCTCCTGGGCGCGAAGCCTCGAACGCTGTCTGGAACGCAGGGGACCGGCCCTGGTCGACGACGCCGACCTGCGGCTCGACGAGGAGGCGCTTTTCCACCTGATGAACGCGGTGCGGGCGAGCGGCGCGCATCTTCTGCTGACGTCGCGGCGCTTTCCTTCCGCTTGGGGCGTGCGCCTGCCGGACCTCGCATCCCGCTTGAAGGCGGCGGCGACCGTGGAGATATCCGAGCCGGACGATCATTTGCTGGCGGCCGTCATCACCAAGCTTTTTTCCGACAGGCAGGTCGAGGTCGAGCCGCATGTCGTTCAGTTCCTCGTCAGGCGCATCGAGCGGTCGCTGTCGACGGCGATAGACGTGGTCGACCGGCTGGACCGAGCCGCGCTGGAGCAGAAGACCCGCATCACCAGAACCCTTGCGGCGCAAACGCTGAGCGCGCTGGACCACGGGCAGGGCGAACTCGACATATAGCTTCGAGACGCCGCCGCCGGGATGGCGCAGCTTAATGTCGCGGGCGATTCCGTGCGCTTGGACACGGGCTTTGTTTTTCTGGTTGCGTTTGGCACTTGAACGCTCTAGGCACGGCGCGTCCGAGGGTCCGGAGTGTAGCGCAGCCTGGTAGCGCACCTGATTTGGGATCAGGGGGTCGCAGGTTCGAATCCTGCCACTCCGACCATTCTCTGACGGCAGCAAGGTCTCCATTGAACAGAATGGGAGGCCATTGCTAGGATCGAGCAACCGAGTCAGGAACAGCGCCAGCATGTCAGCCCGCATTTTCAGTCCTGCCAAGACCGCCATGCAGTCGGGAAAGGCCAAGACCGGCCATTGGGTGCTCGAGTTCGACCCGGAACTGCCGCGCAAGATCGACCCGCTGATGGGCTATACGACCTCGCGCGACATGAAGAGCCAGATCAGGCTGGTCTTCGAGACGCGGGAAGAGGCCGTCGCCTATGCCGAGAAGAACGGCATTGCCTTCAGGGTGCAGGAGCCGAAGGAAACGAAGCGCCGGCAGATTTCCTATGCGGAGAATTTCCGCTATGACCGCAGGACTCCCTGGACGCACTGACCGCGCCCGCAGGATGACGCCGGGATCCCGGCGCACGGTCCCGTAGCTCAGCTGGATAGAGCACCGGCCTTCTAAGCCGATGGTCGCAGGTTCGAATCCTGCCGGGATCGCCATGATTTCAATGGTTTAGGTTGCGTTGCTGAAAATTCAGCACCGCTTGTCGAAGCAGTTTGAACGCTCCGGCTCCCTCTTCGTCATTCGGCGCTATCCCACTATTTTTTGTGCATATTTTTCTCGGAAGGGGTCCGGGAAGCGCAAAGGCTGCTAAGGATAGCGGATCAATCTTGGCTGGACGGAGCACGCCGCTTGTCGAATCTGCGTCGTTTGTGGAATCTGCGTCCCGGGGACATCGAGGGCTGACACAATGCAGCGCATGGCATATGTCGTCATGCCGGACGAGCTTTACTGGAAGGTCAAGTGCAACGGCGTCGACTATCCGCACTATGTGACACGCGACGAGGCGGTCGGTGCGGCGGTACAGGCGGCCTATGAGGCCGGGCGGCTCGGCTACGATGCGCTCGTCCTGATCCAGGATGCGGAAGGCAGGGTGCAGGTGGAATGGGTCTATGGGAGCGAGCCCAAGGACCTGAGCGCCGGCTGGAGAAGACGCAACGTCGGCTGAGAATTGGGCCGGCTGAGGAATCGAACCGGCTGAGGAATCGGGCGGATCGACCGGTGGCCGCAATCCGGCCCGATAGGAAATGCCTGGCAGGAGGTGCAATGTCCCGATTGATGATGATCGCGGTTGTACTCGCAGGCGGCCTGCTGACGGGCTGCCAGTACGATCCGTTTGCCAGCCGTCCTGCTGCTCCCATGATGAGTTCGGGTCCGCCCTGTGGCTTCCGCGCAGTCGATGCCGGCCTGTGCCCGCAGGTCGGCTACAGGCTGCCGCCGGGCCAGAGCTACTGACCGGACAAACTGACTGGACCTGATGCAGGGAAGTCCGAGGGTTTCTCCTGGCCTCTGAAATCCTCGCCCACTGATCGCCCCAACATATGAAGGTGTTTCAGGAAAAGTGTCTTTTTATTTTCGGCGGGAGCACCTATATGTCTGCTTCAGAGGTCCGCCACAGGATTGAGCGTACAGGATTGACCGGCCGGAGACGCGCGAGGCTCCCGGCGAGGCAGCGTAAAAGCACCACCGTCAAGCACACAATCTCCAACAATATACAGAGGCATCTTTTTCGGACGGGGGGCGTTCTTCCTTCCTCGAAAAATGCGGCCCCGGCAGAGGCATTAAATGACTGAGAAGGCAATCGCGTTTCTGCAGGACTGGATCCACGAGAAGGTCCAGGCTCCCGACGCTCCGATCAAGGTCGAGCAGGAAGCGGTGGCCCTGGCCAGGGAATGCGCCCGGCAGGCCGCCAGCGCGGGCGTGCCCCTCGAGGATATCGAAGAAGAGGTCGGCGACCTCGAGCAACTGATCGCCACCAAGCTGGAAGACGCAGTCGAGGCGAAGCAGAACGAACCCGTCCAGCATCCCCAGCGGCAGAAGCAATCTGCCCCGTAGTCGGGTTATGGGGGGCTATCAGGCCGCCCGGCGGGCGGCCTCCAGGCCAAGGCGCAGATCGTTGCGCAGGTCCTCCACGTCTTCTAGCCCGATCTGCAGGCGGATCAGCGGGCCGTCATAATCGCCCTTGGCAACGGTTCGGTCCTTGATCGATATCGGCACAGCCAGACTCTCGAAGCCACCCCAGGAGAAGCCGAGCCCGAAGATTTCCAGCGCGTCGAGGAACACCGCCCCGCACTTCTGCGGGCCTTTCAGTTCGATTGCGAAGAGGCCGCTCGCGCCGGAGAAGTCACGCTTCCAAAGCGCGTGATCCGGGTGGCTTTCGAGCGCGGGATGCAGCACGCGCGCTACGCTTTCCTGGCTCTCCAGCCAGCGTGCGAGGTCCAGCGCGCTCTTCTGGTGCCGTTCCAGCCTGACACCCATCGTCCGTAGCCCGCGCAGCACCTGATAGACGTCGTCGGGGCCGGCGCAGGGGCCCATCGCGCGGAAGGCTTCATGCAGCTTTTGCCAGCAGGCGGCGTTGGCTGAAACCGTTCCCAGCAGAACGTCCGAGTGGCCGGCGGGATATTTCGTGGCAGCGTGAATGACGACGTCTACGCCGAAATCGAGCGCGCGGAAGTAGAGCGGCGTCGCCCAGGTGTTGTCCAGCATGACCACCGCGCCGCCCGCATGGGCCGCCGACGCGATCGCCGGAATATCCTGGATCTCGAACGTGTTGGAGCCGGGGGATTCGGTGAAGACCACGCTGGTGTTAGGCTTCATGATCCCGGCAATGCCGGCGCCGATGCGCGGATCGTAATATTCGACCTCGATGCCGAGGCGCTTAAGCATCGTGTCTGCGAAGTGCCGGGTCGGGAAATAGACCGAATCGACGATCAGCACATGGTCGCCCGCCGAGGCGAATGCCAGCAGCGGCATCACGACCGCCATCAGACCCGACGGGACTATGATGGTGCCGGCGGAGCCCTCAAGCTCGTCGATGGCCGCCGCAAGCGCGTCGGAGGTCGGCGTGCCGTGCGTGCCGTAGGTGTATTTCTGCGACCGGGACACCAGCGTCGCGGTATCCGGAAACAGGACGGTCGACGCATGGACGACCGGCGGATTCACGAAGCCGAAATAGTCGCTCGGATCGTTGCCGCCGTGGGTGAGGCGGGTGTTTATACCGGCGTCGCCGGGAATGCGTTTTGCCATGAGTGCCATCCAGTCCTGAGCTTTTTGGCATTACGGCGCGCGCGGCGGTCGCGCAACATCGGGTTGTATCAAAACGTTGAGCCAGCGGCGGACGGCAGAGGGCGCTTTTCCGTGCGACGTATCTCGGCTTTGTGACGCGCGCGAAGTGAGGATTGCGGTCATAGTGCTTGACCTCAATACAATAATCGCCTTCGATGACCTTCCTGCACGGGCAGGAGGCGCGGCGTCGGCTATTCATGCCTGATTCCGGAAATGGGCCGGATGGGCCGCGCTCCCCCGCTGAAACATGACAGAGAAAAGGATAGAGGGTGATGAAACTTCAGATGATGGGAATTGCAGCCGGCGCGACGCTGGCGCTGGCGATGGCTGCAACCGCCGCCTCGGCCGATACCCTTGAGGACGTCAAGGCGAAGGGTTTCGTCCAATGCGGCGTCAATGCCGCGGGTCTGGCTGGCTTTTCCGCGCCCGACGACAAGGGTGAGTGGACCGGGCTCGACGTCGATTTCTGCCGCGCCGTTGCCGCCGCGATCTTCGGTGACGGCACCAAGGTCAGGTTTACGCCCCTGAGCGCCAAGGACCGCTTCACGGCGCTTCAATCCGGCGAGGTCGACATCCTTTCGCGCAACACCACCTGGACGATCAATCGCGACACGGCGCTCGGCCTGAACTTCGCCGGCGTGACCTATTATGACGGCCAGGGCTTCATGGTGAACGGCAAGAATCTGCCGGATGTGACGTCCGCGCTGCAGCTTTCGGGCGCTTCGGTCTGCGTGCAGTCCGGCACGACCACGGAGCTGAACCTCGCCGACTATTTCAAGGCCAACAACCTCGAATACAATCCGGTGGTGTTCGAAAAGCAGGAAGAGGCGGACGCGGCCTATGAAGCCGGGCGCTGCGATGCCTACACCACCGACCAGTCAGGCCTCTACAGCATCCGGCTGAAGCTGGCCTCGCCCTCCGATCACGTCGTGCTGCCCGAGATCATCTCCAAGGAGCCGCTCGGCCCGTCCGTGCGCCAGGGCGACGACAAATGGTTCGATATCGTGAAGTGGACCTATTTCGCGCTTCTCAATGCCGAGGAGCTCGGCATCACGAAGGCCAATGTCGAGGAGATGAAGAACTCTCCGAACCCGGAGATCAAGCGCGTCCTAGGCACCGAAGCGGACACCAAGATCGGAACCGACCTCGGCCTGACCAACGACTGGGTCGCCAATATCGTGAAGGCCGTCGGCAACTACGGCGAAATCTTCGAGAACAATGTGGGCACGGGAAGCCCGCTGAAGATTTCGCGCGGCATCAACGCGCAGTGGACCAAGGGCGGTCTGCAGTACGGCATGCCGATCCGCTGATCCGACTCGCGGCCGGGACGCGACCGCGTCCCGGCTCCTGAGCCTGGAGAAGGGGAACCTCTATGGCCGCTGAGGACATCACGCGAGCGCAAGAGCCGACAAAGGCCTCGCTCCTATACGATCCGAGAGCACGAAGCGTCTTCTTTCAGGTCGTGCTCATCCTTTCGATCGTCTTCGGGATCTGGTGGATCGTCGACAACACGATCGCCAACCTGCAGCGCTCGAACATCTCGACCGGCTTCGGCTTCCTTCGTGGCCGCGCCGGCTTCGATATATCCGACAGCCTGATCGACTATTCTTCGGACTCGACCTACGGCCGCGCCATCATGGTCGGCTTCCTGAACACGATCCTTGTCGCTGTCCTCGGCATCATCACGGCGACGATCATCGGCTTCGTCGTCGGCGTGGCGCGGTTATCGAGGAACTGGCTGCTGCGCAAGATCGCGACGGCCTATGTGGAGACCTTCCGCAACATACCGCCTTTGCTCGTCATCTTCTTCTGGTATCTCGGCGTGCTGGCGATCCTGCCGTCGCCGCGCAACAGCATCGCGCTACCCTTCGGGTCCTACCTGAACAGCCGCGGCTTCTACTTCCCGCGCTTCATCTGGGAGCAGGGGGCATGGCTCGTGCTCGCAGGCCTGGCGGTCGGCATCGTCCTGGCCGTGTTCGTCCGGCAGCGAGCCAGAGCGCGGCAGATGGCCACGGGCCAGCGTTTTCCGGTTTTCTGGACGGCGCTTGGCCTGATCGTCGGCTTCCCGTTGCTCGGCTTTGCGCTGGCGGGTTTCCCGCTGACGCTGGAGTTTCCGAAAGCGGGCACGTTCAACCTGACCGGCGGCTTCAACGTGATGCCGGAATTCCTGTCGCTCTATCTGGCGCTGTCGTTTTATACGGCAGCCTTCATCGCCGAGATCGTGCGGGCGGGGATCCTCGGAGTCAGCAAGGGACAGAGCGAGGCGGCCGCCTCGCTCGGACTTCGCCCGGGCGCGATCATGCGGCTGGTCGTCATTCCGCAGGCGCTGCGCATCATCATCCCGCCGCTGACGAGCCAGTATCTAAACCTGACCAAGAACTCGTCGCTGGCCGTCGCCATCGGCTATCCCGATCTCTACGCCATCGGCGGCACGATCCTCAACCAGACGGGACAGGCGATAGAGATCGTCGTCATCTTCATGGTGATCTACCTGAGCATCAGCCTCGTGACCTCGCTGTTCATGAACTGGTTCAACGCCCGCATGGCGTTGAAGGAGAGGTGAGCGATGCAGGAACATGACATGACCTGGGTCCGCACCGAGATGGCTCTGGCGCAGCCGCCGCCGCGCAAGGAGGCGGGGCTGGGAGCCTGGGTTCGCAAGAACCTTTTCGCGACGCCGTTCGACGCGGCGCTGACCGTGCTGTGCATCTTGTTCGCGGGCTGGCTGCTGCCACAAGTTCTGGGCTGGGCCATCTTCGACGCCCAATGGACAGGCACGGACCGCACTGCGTGCCTTACCGTCGATCAGGGCGGCGCGCTGCCGTCCGGCTGGTCGGGGGCATGCTGGGCGTTCGTGAACGCAAAGTTCGCCCAGTTCATGTTTGGCCGCTACCCGCTTGACCAGCGCTGGCGCGTTATCCTGACCGCGATCCTGTTCGTGGTCCTGCTCGCGCCCCTGCTGGTGCCGCGCGCGCCCTACAAGCGGCTCAACGCGATCCTGTTCTTCGCGATCTTTCCTCTCGTCGCCTACTATCTGCTGGTCGGCGGCTTCTTCGGCCTTCCCTTCATCACCACGTCGCTGTGGGGCGGCCTTCTGGTGACGCTGGTGCTGTCCTATGTCGGCATCATCGTGTCGCTGCCGCTGGGCATAATGCTGGCGCTTGGCCGGCGCTCGCGGATGCCGGTGGTCAAGCTCCTGTGCGTCATTTTCATCGAAGCCGTGCGCGGCGTGCCGCTGGTGACGGTGTTGTTCATGGCAAGCTTCATGCTGCCGCTCTTCGTGCCGCCGGGCATGACGTTCGACAAGTTCCTGCGGGCGCTCATCGGCGTCGCGCTCTTCGCGTCCGCCTATATGGCCGAGGTTATCCGCGGCGGTCTTCAGGCCATCCCTAAGGGCCAGTATGAAGGCGCCGATTCGCTCGGTCTCGGCTATTGGCAGAAGACCGGCCTGATCATCATGCCGCAGGCGCTGAAACTGGTCATTCCGGGGATAGTCAACACCTTCATCGGCATGTTCAAGGACACGACCCTGGTCCTGATCATCTCGATGTACGATCTGCTCGGCATCGTGAAGCAGCATCTGTCCGACGCCAACTGGGCGACGCCGCAGACAGCCAGAAGCGGGCTGGTATTCGCCGCGATCATCTTCTGGGTATTTTGTTTCAGCATGTCGCGCTATTCGATGTATATGGAACGCCGGCTCGACACCGGCCACAAATGACAGGAACGGAACCCGGATGATAACCGAGAACGCGGTCAGCGCAGAAGAGATCAAGGTCGACGTCAAGAAGATGCACATTTCCGAGACGGATGTGGCGATCGACATCGTCGGCATGTCAAAATGGTATGGCGAGTTCAATGTCCTCAAGGATATCAATTTGAAGGTGATGCGCGGCGAACGGATCGTCATCTGCGGGCCATCGGGCTCCGGCAAGTCGACGATGATTCGCTGCATCAACCGCCTCGAGGAACACCAGAAGGGCCGCATCGTCGTCGACGGCAAGGAACTGACCAACGATCTCAAGAAGATCGACGAGGTGCGCCGCGAGGTGGGAATGGTGTTCCAGCACTTCAACCTGTTCCCGCACCTCACCATTCTCGAGAACTGCACGCTTGCGCCGATCTGGGTGCGCAAGATGCCCAAGAAGGAGGCCGAGGAGGTCGCGATGCACTTCCTCAAGCGCGTCAAGATTCCGGAGCAGGCGAACAAATATCCCGGCCAGCTTTCGGGCGGCCAGCAGCAGCGCGTCGCGATAGCCCGCTCGCTGTGCATGAATCCGCGCATCATGCTGTTCGACGAGCCGACCTCGGCGCTCGACCCGGAAATGATCAAGGAAGTGCTGGAGACGATGGTCGGCCTCGCCGAGGAGGGCATGACCATGCTTTGCGTCACGCATGAGATGGGCTTCGCGCGCAAGGTCGCCAACCGCGTGATCTTCATGGATGCCGGCCAGATCGTGGAGCAGAACACTCCGGCCGAATTCTTCGAGAACCCGCGCCACGAGCGCACCAAGCTGTTCCTCAGCCAGATACTGCATTGACGCGATAAAATCTGCGGCTGAGCGCGTTTCAGCGCTTCTGTTCTAGCGCTGATCCGGCGTCCAGCCGTAGAGCCAGTCCAGCCCGGTGGCGAGCTTTTCGGGCTTGCGGCTGCGCAGCAGGAGGTTGCGAGCCGCGGCCACGGGTCCGCCCGCATGCCAGGCGATGCGGTTCAGCCGACCGCGCCGCGCGACGCGCTCGATGCGCCGCCGCCGCTCGGCTTCCCAGGCCGAAAGCGCAGCCGTCAGGCTGTCGGGGCGAGCAAGCACATGGCCCGCCAGCGTCTCGCCGTCTTCGATCGCCATGGCGGCGCCCTGCGCGGCATAGGGAGTCATTGCATGGGCCGCGTCTCCGATCAGCGCGACGCCCTTGGGCGAGAACCACGCCGTATCGTGCCTGACGGTGTGAATCGGCCAGACCGTCCACTCGCCGACATCGTCGGCAAGCTGGAGGAGGGCCGGCGCGGTCCGCCGCATGGCCTGTTTCAGGATCTTCGTGTCCAACGAGCCGGACCATGTCTCGCCGATCGCCTTGCCGGTCGTGAAGGCCACGATGTTGAGCGCGCTGCCCGCGCGCACCGGATAGGTGACGAGGTGGAAGCCCGGCGAAAGGAAAGCGTTGACGGTGCCGCCGACGCCGATCCGGGCCAGCGCCCGACCGGCTACGCTGTCGGCGCGCACGGTCCTGCGCCACGCGACCTGTCCGGAAAAATCCGCTTTTGCCGCGTTGCGGACCAGCCGGCGCATGTCGGACCAGACGCCGTCCGCCGCCACCAGCATCAGGCCCGAAACCTGGCTTATGCGCCCGGCCGTCTCGACAGATACGGTGACGCCGAGCGAATGGGGCGTGACGTCGCGTACGGTCGCGCCAGTCGTCAGCTTGATGCCGGGCTCGCGCTCCACATGGGCGGCGAGCGCGTTTTGAAGGTCTGCGCGATGGGCGGTCAGATAGGGTGCTTTCCAGCGCCATTCCGCCGCCGCGCCGAGGGGCACGCGCCCGATTTCGGCAAGGCTGGACGCGTCGCGCAGGACCACCGCGTCGGGCCTGACGGCCATGTTGCGCAGTCCGGGCAGGACGCCGAGACGGTCGAGGATGCGGGTGGCGTTGGGGGAAAGCTGGAGGCCGGCGCCGACTTCCTCGAGGCGCGGCGCGCGCTCGAAAACGCTTACGGGATAGCCTCGAACGGCGAAAGCAAGGGCGGCGGTCAGCCCGGCGACGCCGGCGCCAGCGATGATGACATGCCGGGATCGCGCCTCAGCCATGGCAGGAACCGGGCCTCCGGAGCCTTTGCGTCAGGCGGCCTGGGCCATATACAGGCAGCCTGCGGGGCGCGTCTCTTCTGCCGACATCGCCGGGTTGTAGCGATAGAGCGTCGAGCAGTAGGGACAGACTTTCTCGTCGTCAGCGCCCAGGTCGAGGAAGACGTGGGGGTGATCGAAGGGCGGGTTGGCGCCCACGCACATGAATTCCTTGACGCCAATGTCGATCGCCGCGTGACCCGCGTCGTTCTGGAAGTGGGGAATGGTTCCGCCCGCCATGTCATGCTCCCTTGATTGGGTCGATTGCTAGCGTTTGTCCCATAACCTTGCTCTTTGCAAGCCGTGTGAAATCAAACTGTCGCAAAAGCCTGTCAGAGGATAGATTGAGCCGAAACCGGCTAAAGATCGAATTTCAGGGGTTGCATATCAATGAGCGAACTGAAGCCGGCCCAGACCGAGTTCACGGCAATCGACGCGACCGAAGCCGACGGAACGCCCGGCAACCCCGACCGATTCGTCAACCGGGAGTTCTCCTGGCTGCAATTCAACCGGCGCGTGCTGGAGGAGTCGCAGAACGCGTCGCACCCGCTTCTCGAAAGGGTGCGCTTCCTGTCGATCTCCGCGGCCAATCTCGACGAGTTCTTCATGGTCCGCGTCGCCGGGCTGGCGGGGCAGGTGCGCGAGGGGATAAAGCTGCGCAGCCCCGACGGGCGAACGCCCGAGCAGCAGCTCGAGCAGATACTGCTCGAGATCGGCCGCCTGCAGGAAGACCAGCAGAGCAGCCTGTCGGATCTTTTCGACCTGCTGCGCAAGGAAGGCATTCAGAGCATTTCCGCCAACCAGCTTTCCAAGGATGAGGTCGTCTGGCTGGAGGAGCATTTCCTCGATCAGATATTCCCCGTGCTGACGCCGCTGTCGATCGATCCGGCGCATCCTTTCCCGTTCATCCCCAACCTCGGCTTCTCGATCGCGCTCCAGCTTCGCCACCTCAAGGACGGCGAGAGGATGAGCGCGCTTCTGCGCCTGCCGACGGCGCTGCGGCGCTTCATCCGGCTGCCCGACCGCAAGTCGGAAATCCGTTTCATTCCCATCGAGGAGACGGTCGGCCTTTTCATCGGCAGGCTTTTCCCGGGTTACGAGGTGAGGGGATCGGGAACTTTTCGTATCATTCGCGACAGCGATATCGAGGTCGAGGAGGAGTCCGAGGACCTCGTGCGGCTGTTCGAGACGGCCCTCAAGCGCCGCCGCAGGGGCTCGGTGATCCGCATCGAGTTCGACAGCCAGATGCCTGAGGAACTGCGCGATTTCGTGGCCGGCGAGCTCGGCGTCGCGGGCAACCGGATCAGCGTCCTGACGGGTCCTCTGGCGGTGAACCAGATATCGGAAATCGTCGCAATTCCGCGCGACGACCTCAAATTCATTCCCTACAATCCGCGCTTTCCCGAGCGTATCCGCGAGCATGGCGGCGACTGCTTCGCGGCGATCCGCGAAAAGGACATCGTTGTCCACCACCCCTACGAATCGTTCGACGTGGTGGTGCAGTTCCTGCGACAGGCCGCTGCCGACCCCGAGGTCGTCGCGATCAAGCAGACGCTCTACCGCACGTCCAACGACAGCCCCGTGGTGCGCGCGCTGGTGGACGCGGCGGAGGCCGGCAAGTCGGTCACGGCGCTTGTCGAACTCAAGGCGCGTTTCGACGAGGAGGCGAACATTCGCTGGGCGCGCGACCTGGAGCGCGCCGGCGTGCAGGTCGTGTTCGGCTTCATCGAGCTGAAGACGCACGCCAAGATGTCGCTCGTCGTCAGGCGCGAGGACGGCAAGCTGCGCAACTACGTGCATCTGGGCACCGGCAACTATCATCCGATCACCGCGCGCATCTATACCGACCTGTCCTTCTTCACGACCGATCCGGTGATGGCGCGCGACGTGGCGCAGATATTCAACTTCATCACCGGTTATGCGGAGCCGACGGCGAACATGAAGATCGCCCTGTCGCCATACACGCTGCGCAGCCGCATCCTCGGCCACATAGCCGACGAGATCGAACACGCCAAAGCGGGCCGTCCGGCGAGAATCTGGATGAAGATGAACTCGCTGGTCGACCCCACGATCATCGACGCGCTCTATGAAGCGAGCCGTTTCGGCGTCGAGATCGACCTCGTGGTGCGCGGCATATGCTGCCTGCGGCCGCAGGTTCCAGGATTGTCGGAGAACATCAGGGTCAAGTCGATCGTCGGCCGCTTCCTGGAACACAGCCGGATATACTGCTTCGGCAACGGCAAGGGGCTGCCGTCTGACGACGCCATCGTCTATATCGGCTCAGCCGACTTGATGCCGCGCAATCTGGACCGGCGCGTCGAGACCCTCGTCCCGATCACGAACCCAACCGTGCATGAGCAGATACTGGGGCAGATCATGCTCGGAAACATAATGGACAACCAGCAAAGTTTTGAAGTATTGCCGGACGGCACGTCGCGGCGGATTTCGCTCGACGAGGGCGAAGAACCGTTCAACGCGCAGGAATATTTCATGACAAATCCCAGCCTGTCCGGACGGGGCGACGCGTTGAAATCACACGCTCCCAAGCAGATTGCGCAGTTCAAGCGGCGCAAGAAGGCCAACGTGTCCAAGTCCGGATGATCGCCCGTTCCCAAGGACGGTTGCAGGATCGCACGCCGCTCTCCATCATCGATATCGGCTCGAACTCGATCCGCCTCGTCGTCTACGAAGGCGTCGCGCGTTCTCCGACAGTGCTTTTCAACGAGAAGATGCTGGCAGGCCTCGGCCGCGGAATCGTATCGACCGGAAAGCTCGATCCCGAGGCCGTGACGCGCGCCCTGGAGGAATTCAGGCGCTTCCGGGCCTTGTCCGAGCAGGCGGGCGCCGAGCAACTCTATGTCATCGCGACGGCAGCCGCCCGTGAAGCCGAGAACGGCCCCGACTTCATACACCGCGCCGAAGCCGTGCTGGGGACCGAAATCCGCGTGCTTTCCGGGCGCGAGGAAGCCCAGTACTCCGCGCTCGGCGTGATCTCCGCATTCCATTCGGCCGATGGTATCGTAGGCGATCTCGGCGGCGGCAGCCTTGAACTTATCGGTGTCGACAACGAGACGATCGAAGACGGCATCACACTACCGCTGGGCGGCCTGCGGCTGCAGGACATGGCGAAGAACTCGTTCTCGGCGGCGAGGAAGATCGCGAGGGAACAGATCGCGCGGGCCGAGCTTCTCGAGGCAGGGGCGGGCCGACCCTTCTATGCTGTCGGCGGAACCTGGAGAAATCTCGCCAGGCTGCACATGAACACCACCAACTACCCTTTGGCGGTGATGCATCACTACGAGATGAACATCGCGCAATCGATAAGCTTCCTGCAAAAGGTTGCGCGCGGCGACATCGACAAGATCAAGGGCATAGAGGGCGTCACCAAGGCGCGTCGGGCGCTTTTGCCCTATGGCGCGATCGTGATGCTTGAAGTTATAGCGGCCATGCAGCCGTCGAAGGTAGTGGTCTCGGCGCTTGGTGTTCGCGAGGGCTTTCTCTATTCGCTGCTGAGCGAGGAAAGGAGAGCAACCGATCCCCTGATCTCCGCATCGGAGGAGCTGGCGCTGCTTCGTGCGCGCTCGGTCACACACGCGCACGAACTGGTCGATTGGACGGGCAAGTCCCTGGAGGCTCTTGGCGTCGTGGAGACGCAGAATGAGGCACGCTACCGGCATGCCGCCTGTCTGCTTGCCGACATAGGCTGGCGGGCGCATCCCGAATATCGCGGAACGCAGTCGCTGAACATCATCGCGCATGCGTCCTTCATCGGCGTCGACCACCCCGGCCGCCTGTTCCTGGCGCTGGTGAACGCGTTCCGCAATGACGGTATCTTCAGCGATACCGTCGCGCCGCAACTCATGACGCTGGCGACCAAGCCCTATGTCGACCGGGCGAGGCTTCTCGGCGCCCTGATGCGGGTCGTATATCTTCTGACGGCTTCCATGCCGGGCGTCATGCCGAAGCTCAAATGGGAAGCCGGAAGCGACGGCGGTCTCGCCCTGGTGATCCCGCCCGAACTCGCCGGCCTATACGGCGAACGCCCGGCGGGCCGGATGGCCCAGCTGGCGAAGCTTGTCGGGTGCAAGCTGGAGCTGAAGGTCGGCTGATATCCGCGCATGAAAAAAGCCCGGCCTGGCCGGGCTTTATTCATGGATGCAACCGGTCGGCTGTCAGCGGCGTCTGTCTATCGAGATCGCGCCAGCGCCCACGGCGGCCAGGATCAGCAGGCCACCCGTGATCGCGAGGTTCTTCTGGAAGAACAGGAACTGGGTCTGGTCGGCAAGATCCATATGGGCGATCGCCGTCGCGCCGAGCGTGAACAGGGCGATCACGATGGCCGCTATGCGCGTCTGGAAGCCGACCAGTATGGCGAGGCCGCCTATGAGCTCGACGAGGCCCACCAGCACGGCGGTCACGGTCGGCAACGGCAGGCCGATGGCGCCGAACCATCCGGCCGTGGCGCCGATCGCCGTCAGCTTGGAAAAACCGGCGAGGATGAACAGGTTGGAAATGAGGATGCGGCCGACGAGGATCGCAACCGAGGCGGCGCTTCCGTGTCCGGTCGTGCTAATGGAAGAAGTCGACATGTCTTGTCTCCGTCGAAGGGGTGCCAATCTTGGACGCTACTCATACACCCGGATTGGCGTTCACCAAAGATCGGAAATGCCCGACACATCGTTCACTATAGAAAGACGCCGCCGCGTCAGCCGGGGTGGATCATCTCTTCGGGCCGGACGAGACGGTCATAATCGGCCTCGGTCACCAGCCCTGTCTTGAGCGCTTCCTCGCGCAGGGTCGTGCCGTTCTTGTGCGCGGTCTTGGCGATCTTGGCCGCATTGTCATAGCCGATGGTCGGCGCGAGCGCGGTGACGAGCATCAGGGAGCGATCCAGCGCTGCCTTGATGTTGTCTTCGCGCGCCACGATCCCGACGACGCAATTGTCGGTGAAGGAGACCGCCGCGTCGGAAAGAAGCTGCACGGACTGCAGGAAATTGTAGGCCATCAGGGGGTTGTAGACGTTCAGTTCGAAATGCCCCTGGCTGCCGGCGAAGGAGATCGAGGCATTGTTGCCGAACACCTGCGTGCAGACCTGGGTCAGCGCCTCGCACTGCGTCGGATTGACCTTGCCGGGCATGATCGACGAGCCGGGCTCGTTCTCTGGCAGTGCCAGTTCCCCAAGGCCCGAGCGCGGACCGGAGCCGAGCAGCCGGATGTCGTTGGCGATCTTGAAGAGCGAGGCGGCGACCGTGTTGATCGCACCGTGCGAGAACACCATCGCATCATGTGCCGCCAGCGCCTCGAACTTGTTGGGCGCCGAGGTGAAGGGCAGGTGGGTGATCGCCGCGATGCGCTCAGCGACCTTTTCCGCGAAGCCGACAGGCGCGTTGAGACCGGTTCCGACCGCCGTGCCGCCCTGCGCGAGCTGCATGAGGGCCGGCAGCGTCATCTCGATGCGGGCGATACCGTTCTCCACCTGCTGGGTGTAGCCGGAGAATTCCTGGCCGAGCGTCAGCGGGGTCGCGTCCTGCGTATGGGTACGGCCGATCTTGACGATCCCCGACCACTGTTGCGCCTTGTCGTTCAGCGCGTTGCGGAGTTTGCGCAGGGCCGGCAGCAGGCGGTGATGGATCTCCTCGGAGCAGGCGATGTGCATGGCAGTCGGATAGGTGTCGTTCGACGACTGGCTCATGTTGACGTGATCGTTGGGATGGACGGGCTTCTTCGAGCCCATCTCGCCGCCGAGCATTTCGATGGCCCGGTTCGAGATCACCTCATTGGCATTCATATTGGACTGCGTGCCGGAGCCTGTCTGCCACACGACGAGCGGGAAATGGGCGTCAAGCTTGCCCTCGATGACTTCCTGCGCGGCCTTGACGACGGTCTCGCCGAGCTTGCGGTCGAGCCCGCCGAGTTCCATGTTGGTTTCTGCCGCCGCGCGCTTCACGATGCCGAGGGCGCGCACGATGGAGGCCGGCTGCTTTTCCCAGCCGATCTTGAAATTGCCGAGCGAGCGCTGCGCCTGTGCTCCCCAATAGCGATCCGCCGGTACGTCGATCGGGCCGAACGTGTCGGTCTCTGTCCTGAAGGTCTGGCTGGCCACGTGCGGTCTCCGATTGGGAATGTCGGCAACGGCCTATCCCTTTGGCGGCGAGCCTTCAAGAGTCGAGAGCAAACAGGCTTGAACCAAATCGATTCAATGACATGTCGTGGCCTTCACGATCGCTCTCGCCCGGCCTATCGCCCTTCCGGACCCGCCGGGAAGGACATGGGCGCACGAGAACAGGAACGCGCCCGCGCGACATTTTTCTCGAAGCGCCGGCAGGCGACCCGTATTTATTGCCGGGAACCTTCTCGCGCGAGCGGCGTCGAATGTAGGGTTGATCGGAGCGATACCATGCCTGTCTTGCCTGGGAACGAGGAAAAATGGCCGATGGACGGCGATCTCGTCCGGCGTGCCCTGCGGCGCGACCCTGCCGCTGTCAGGGATATCATCAAACGCCACAACCAGCGTCTCTACCGCCTGGCCCGTGCCATCGTGGGAGGCAATTCCGAGGCGGAGGATGTGTTGCAGGAAGCCTATCTTCATGCCTTCGCCAATCTGGAAAGCTTCCGCGGCGAGTCTTCGCTGTCGACCTGGTTGTGCCGCATCACGCTCAACGAAGCGCTGGCCCGCCTGCGCAAGCGAAAGCGCCTGCAAAGGATTCGCGACGGTGTCGAAAGGGAGACTGCCGCGAACATCATACCTTTTCCGCTCAGAGCGGACGACCCGGAGCGGACAATGGCGCAAAGGCAACTTCTCGAACTGGTCGAGCATGCAACCGATGAATTGCCGGAATCCTTCCGCGTGGTTTTCGTCGCTCGTGTCATAGAGGGACTGAGCGTCGAGGAGACGGCCGCGCTGTTTGGCCTGCAGCCGGCGACGGTCAAGACGCGGCTCCACCGGGCGCGCAAGCTGGTGAGGGAGCGGTTGGAGGCCCATATCGGCCCGGTCCTGCTGGACGCCTTTCCTTTCGCCGGCAGGCGATGCGACCGCCTTACCGATGCCGTACTCGGCGAGCTCGGCCTGTCCGGTTAAGTCAGCCAGATCGCCGGGTCTGCGGGCAGACGGGAACCTATTTTTCGGGACGGCATCCAATATTGCGTCAACCGAAAGATGCCGCCGCCAAAGCGGCGCGAAGGAGTTCCCATGAAGAAGAGATTGATTGCAACGCTCGGCGCGGCCGGATTGCTTTTCTCCGTTTCGTTCGCCGGCGCGCAGGACAAGCCGAGCGATCCCGAGATCGCCCATATCGCATACAGCGCGGGCGTCATTGACATCGAGGCGGCCAAGCTCGCCCTGTCGAAGACGAAAAACGAGGATGTCCAGGCATTCGCGAAGTCGATGGAGGCGGACCACGAGGCCGTCAATGTCCAGGCGCTAGATCTGGTCAAGAAGCTCAACGTCACGCCGCAGGACAACTCGACAAGTCAGGCCCTGAACAAGGCGGCTGAGGAGAAGCGCGCCGAACTCGCCAAGCTGGACGGCGACGCGTTCGACAAGGCCTATATCGAAAACGAGGTCGCCTATCACAAGCAGGTCAACGCCGCGCTGGAAACGCTCTTGATTCCGTCCGCGCAGAACCCGGAATTGAAATCGCTGCTGGAAACCGGCCTGAAGCTCTTCCAGGGCCATGAGCAGCATGCCGAGCATGTGGCGGCAGGCCTGAAATGAAGACGGTCGCGCTCAACAGGCGGCAGTTCGTGGCGACGGGTGCCGCGATGCTGGTCGGTACACAGGTCGTGCATGCGCATAACGGCATCGTGCACGTGACCATCGAAAAGCTGGCTTTTCAGCCTGCCGATATAAAGGTCAGGGCCGGCGACACGATCGAATGGAAGAACAAGGACGCGTTTGCCCACACAGCGACGGTCAAAGGCAGTTGGGAGGTCATGATACCACCCGGCAAGGTCGCGACCAAGGTGGTCGGGGCAGGCGACAGCGTCGAGTATTTCTGCCGCTTCCATCCGAATATGAAGGGACGGATCACGGTTGTTTCATAGCGGCCGCGTCCCGGGAAACGAAGAAGGGCGGTCCAAACGGACCGCCCTTCCTTGTTAGATCGGCGTGGTACGGGACTTCCTTAGAAGTCCATGCCGCCCATGCCGCCCATGCCACCGGGCATTCCGCCCGGCATGCCGCCGCCTGCGGAGTCCTTCTTCGGAGCTTCGGCGATCATGGCCTCGGTCGTGACCAGCAGGCCGGCAACCGAAGCTGCGTCCTGCAGAGCGGTGCGGACAACCTTGGTCGGGTCGACGATGCCGAGACCGATGAGGTCGCCGAACTCGCCCGACTGTGCGTTGTAGCCGTAGGTCGCCGACTTGTTGTCGAGGATCTTTCCGACGATGATCGAAGCTTCCGCACCGGCGTTGCTCGCGATCTGGCGGGCAGGAGCCTGCAGAGCGCGACGAACGATGTTGATGCCTGCGTCCTGATCAGCGTTCTCGCCCTTGGCCTTGAGGTTGTGCGAGGCGCGCAGAAGCGCGGTGCCGCCGCCGGGGACGATACCTTCCTCGACAGCCGCGCGGGTGGCGTTCAGGGCGTCGTCAACGCGGTCCTTCTTTTCCTTGACCTCGATCTCGGTCGCGCCGCCGACGCGGATGACGGCAACGCCGCCAGCCAGCTTCGCCAGACGCTCCTGGAGCTTCTCGCGGTCGTAGTCGGAGGAGGTTTCCTCGATCTGCTGCTTGATCTGGGCAACGCGGCCGTTGATCTCGGCCTTCTTGCCGGCACCGTCGACGATCGTGGTGTTTTCCTTCTCGATGCGGACGCGCTTTGCCTTGCCCAGCATGTTGAGGCCGACGTTCTCGAGCTTGATGCCGAGGTCTTCGGAGATGACCTGGCCGCCGGTGAGGATCGCGATGTCCTCAAGCATGGCCTTGCGACGATCGCCGAAGCCCGGAGCCTTGACGGCAGCGATCTTCAGGCCGCCACGCAGCTTGTTGACGACGAGCGTGGCCAGAGCCTCGCCTTCCACGTCCTCGGAGATGATGACGAGGGGCTTGGAGGTCTGAACGACAGCCTCGAGGACCGGCAGCATCGCCTGGAGGTTGGAGAGCTTCTTCTCGTGCAGGAGGATGTAGGCGTCCTCGAGCTCGGCAACCATCTTGTCGGGGTTGGTGATGAAGTAGGGCGAGAGGTAGCCACGGTCGAACTGCATGCCTTCGACGACTTCCAGCTCGGTCTCTGCGGTCTTGGCTTCCTCGACGGTGATGACACCCTCGTTGCCGACCTTCTGCATCGCCTCGGCGATCATCTGGCCGATTTCCTTCTCGCCATTGGCGGAGATGGTGCCGACCTGGGCGACTTCCTCGGAGGACTTGATCTTCTTGGTCGCCTTGGCCAGCGCGGCGACGACTTCAGAAACGGCGAGATCGATGCCGCGCTTCAGGTCCATCGGGTTCATGCCGGCGGCAACGGCCTTGTGGCCTTCCTGGACGATCGCCTGGGCGAGAACGGTTGCGGTGGTGGTGCCGTCGCCGGCGATGTCGTTGGTCTTCGAAGCGACTTCGCGGACCATCTGGGCACCCATGTTCTCGAACTTGTCCTCAAGCTCGATCTCCTTGGCGACGGTGACGCCGTCCTTGGTGATGCGCGGTGCGCCGAACGACTTGTCGATGACGACGTTGCGGCCCTTGGGGCCAAGCGTCACCTTGACGGCATCGGCGAGGATGTTGACGCCGCGCAGCATGCGCTCGCGGGCATCACGGGAGAATTTTACGTCTTTAGCAGCCATGTTCAGCTCCTGGGCACGAAGCCCTTAAAATGTGGAAATGGATGGTGCGGCGATCAGCCGATGATGCCCATGATGTCGGATTCCTTCATGATCAGAAGGTCTTCGCCATTAAGCTTCACTTCGGTGCCGGACCACTTGCCGAACAGGACGCGGTCGCCAGCCTTGACATCGAGGGGCACAAGCTTGCCGGCCTCGTCGCGCGCGCCGGAGCCGACGGCGACGATTTCGCCTTCCTGCGGCTTTTCCTTGGCGGTATCGGGGATGATGATGCCGCCCTTGGTCTTCTCTTCGGATTCCACGCGGCGAACGACCACGCGGTCATGCAGCGGCCGGAATTTGGACTTTGCCATTGGTTTCTATCCTTATACGGATGTTTGGATTCCTCCGTCCGGCCGGGTAGCCGGACAAGCGTTAGCACTCGCTGGGAGAGAGTGCTAACGCGCCGTTCAGATAGGCTGCGTCCGATTGCCTGTCAAGGCACGATGCGTCGCATTTGCGGCCGGCAGATTCAACATTTTCACGTTGCAATCCGATCTTTGACGAAGTCGAAACCGGCGCGGTTCTGAAAATGCCGCAATCGCCCATTGCTATCATAAGCATGCTTATTATATAGGAGCTTATGGTCACGCAAGGACTCGATAGGCTGGGCTTCCTCATCCATGACTCGGCGCGGCTTCTGAGGAAGCGCTTCGAGGGAAAAGGGCGCGCCTATGGGCTGTCTGCGGCGCAATGGAGGCTGATGGTCCGGCTGGTGAAGGAAGAAGGCGTGGCGCAGGCCCGCCTTGCCGAACTGCTTGAGATCGAGCCCATCAGCGTGTCGCGTCTGCTCGACCGCATGGAGGAAGGCGGCTGGATCGAGCGGCGACAGGATGCGAGCGACCGCCGCGTGCGCGTCATATTCCCGACCGAGAAGAGCCGCGAGGCCTTCGCCGCGATAAAGAGCGTCGCCGGCGAGGTCTACGATCTGGCGCTGGACGGTCTGAACGAGTCTGAACGAGAGACGCTTCTCAAGGCGTTGAACACGATAATTTCCAATTTGTCCGACGACGATATGCACGCCGCAGGGCAGCCAGACACCGCAAAGGCAAAGCCGCATGAACGCCGTGACTAAAATCAAGGCAGATGCAAACGACTTCGAACGCGATATTCCGCTTCCCGAAGATACGCCGGCCGCGCCCGCCCGACCCGAGCCTGTCATCGTGACCAAAACGATGCCGGCAAAGCCCAAGGGCAGCCGGCGCAAGCTGCTGATGGTTTCGCTGCCGCTGCTGCTGGTGGCCGTCGGCGGCTATTTCTGGCTTACCGGCGGGCGCTATCAGGAGACGGAGAACGCAAACCTCCGCCAGGCCAAAGTGGCGGTTGCCGCGGAGGCCGGGGGCCGCATCGTCGAGGTCGACGTGGCCGATAACATGCCGGTCAAGGCCGGCGATACGCTGTTCGTGGTCGACCCGCAGCCCTACAGGATCGCGCTTGCGCAGGCGGACGCCACGCTGGCGGCGGCCCGCCTGAACGTGGAGCAGCTGCGCGCCGCCTACGGCCAGGCCGTGGCACAGGAACGCGTCGCCGCCAGCGAAGTCACCTATCTGAAGTCGCAGTTCGACCGGGCGGAGGACCTTGCGAGCAAGGGCATCAGCGCCAAGTCTTCCTTCGACGAGGCGCGGCGCGACCTTGCCCGCGCCGAGGAGCAGCACAGCGCGGCCCTGCAGGGCATCGAGAGCGCCCGCGCGGCGCTCGGCGGGAATCCCGACATCAGCAGCGACGCCCATCCGGCCGTCATGTCCGCGCAGGCGGCGCGCGACAAGGCGGCTTTCGATCTGGCGCAGACCACGGTCCGCGCACCGGCCGACGGCGTCATCAGCCAGGCCTCGTCCTTCAAGGTCGGGCAGTTCGTATCGGCCGGCACGCCGCTCTTCTCCCTGGTGGAGACGGACGACACCTGGGTCGAGGCGAATTTCAAGGAAACGCAGCTGACCAACATGCGGGTCGGCCAGTCTGCCGAAGTCGTGCTCGACACCTTCCCGGACGTCACGTTCAGGGCGACGGTGGAAAGCATCGGCGCCGGCACGGGCGCCGAGTTCTCGTTGCTGCCGGCACAGAACGCCACTGGCAACTGGGTCAAGGTCACCCAGCGCATTCCCGTGCGGCTGAAGCTCGACACGCACAAGCCGGAAGGCGAGGGCAGGGACATCCCCTTCCGCACAGGCATGAGCGCGTCTGTGTCGGTCGATACCAAGGTTTCGCACAGCCTGAGCGGCCTGTTCGGCAAGACCTCGGCGGCGCAGTAAGGGAAGCCGCGCCGGAAAGGCGCTCTTTCAGGCAAAAACATGTTCGAAGTCAGGGCCATAGACCCTCACAACGTCCCTTATCGCGGACTCATGACCGTCGCGATCATGCTCGCGACGATCATGCAGGTGCTCGACACCACGATCGCCAACGTCGCGCTGCCGTCCATGACGGGCGACCTCGGCGCGTCCGCCGACACGATCAACTGGGTGCTGACCTCCTATATCGTGGCGGCCGCGATCATGACGCCTGTCACCGGCTGGCTCGCCGACAGGGTAGGGCGCAAGGAACTGTTCCTCATCACCGTGGTCGGCTTCACGATCATGTCGATGGCGTGCGGGCTCGCGTGGAGCCTCGAAAGCATGGTGCTGTTCCGTGTCCTGCAAGGCGTGTTCGGAGCGGCGATCGTGCCGCTGTCGCAGACTTTCCTGCTCGACATCAATCCGCGTGAACGCCACGGCTCGGCCATGGCGCTGTGGGGCGCGGGCATCATGGTGGGACCCATCATCGGGCCGACCCTTGGCGGCTGGCTGACGGAAAGCTTCAACTGGCGCTGGGTGTTCTTCATCAACCTGCCGGTTGGAATCGTCGCTTTCCTTGGATGCCTGGTCTACCTGCCGGCCGTGGGCAAACGCCTGCGCAATTTCGACTTCTTCGGCTTCGCGATGCTCTCGCTCGGGGTCGGCGCGCTGCAGCTCATGCTCGACCGGGGCGCGGAGGTCGACTGGTTCTCCGCGACCGAGATCTGGATCGAGTTCGGCCTAGCGCTGACAGGCTTCTGGGTCTTCATCGTGCATACGGCGACCGCCGAGCATCCGTTCATCGACCCGAAGATATTCGCGGACCGCAACTTCGTCACCGGCCTCGTCTTCATCTTCGTGATCGGCATCGTGCTTCTGGCCAGCCTCGCGCTGCTGCCGCCGATGCTGTCGCACATCTTCAACTATCCGACGATCACGACAGGCGTCGTCATGGCCCCGCGCGGCGTCGGCACCATGGTCTCGATGATCTTCGTGGGGCGCATCATCCACCGCGTGGACCCGCGCTACCTCGTGATGGTGGGTCTGCTCCTGACCGCCTATTCGCTATACGTCATGACCGGCTTCACGCCGCAGATGGACAGCTACTTGATCATCGAGACAGGCATCGTGCAGGGTCTTGGCCTCGGCCTGGTCTTCGTGCCCCTGTCCACGGTCGCCTTCGCCACACTCGAAGGGAAATACCGCACGGACGCCGCCAGCCTGTTCAGCCTCGTCCGCAATCTGGGCTCCTCGATCGGCATCTCGATCGTTACCGTCGTGCTGACGCGCAACATCCAGATCAATCATGCGGAGCTGGGAGCGGGCCTGACCCCCTTCAACCACGCCTTGCTCAAGGCATCGCCAGGCGCGGCCGCCGGAGATCCGGCCGCCCTGATGCAGCTCGACGGCCTGGTGAACATCCAGTCGATGATGATTTCCTACGTCAACGACTTCAAGCTGATGATGATGACCACGCTTTGCGCCATTCCGCTGGTGTTCCTGCTGCGCAAGCCTGCCGGCTCTGCGGCGGGCGGGGCTCCCGCCGTGCATGCGGACTAGGAGCCTGAGTGCGTCGCGCTCATGGCGAGCGCGACGCTGATCGATCAGCCGACGATGCGCAGGTTGGAAAGCTCGTCAGCGATTTCCTTGAAGACCTGGGAGAGCGTCGCACCAGTCGCGTTCCAGAACAGCTTTGCCGGATTGCCGTCGACACCCTTGCGGAAGCGTGAGTCGGACGCACAGCTTTTCAACTCGGCAATCTGCTTCTTGTCAGCGGTCTTGGTGTCGTCGAGGTCGAGCGCGACGGTCATCATCAGGATGTTCGAGTTCTTCGCATTCGTGCAGATGGCCCGCATATGCTGGTCGAGGGCCGACTGGAAGGTCGAGGAGTTGAAGGTAGTCTTGCTGACATCGGTGCTCTTGTAGAGCCTCGAAGTCGACTCCGTGCTGGGGAACTTCAGGCCGGCATAGCCATATGCGGCATAGGTCGACTTGTTGCCGGCTTCGTCTGTGCCGCTCTGGGTGCCATACACGTTGGCGCCGTCTGTCAGTACGATGACGACCTTGTCGTTGCCCTTCTCGCCATTCCCGCGGCCTTCCGTGAACGGCTCGTTGCTGGACAGGACGCGCCAGCCCCAGGCCGTGCCCTCGGGCACGTTGGTGTTGCCGGTCGGCTTCATGGCGTCGATCGCGGTCGTGATCGCGGTCTTGCCGGCCGCTACCGTAACGTCCGTCAGGGGCGTTATCGGGCTGGTTGTGCAGGAGAAATTCGGGCCGTAGCCAGAGCCGGCGCTGGACGAACCGTAGGGCTTCACGCGGAAGTATTTGCGCGCGTCGGTCTGGCGTTCCAAGGCGGCCTTGTCCGCCCAGTCGGCCCACCAGCTGTTGCTGTAGCCGTAGTCGTTGCCGTTGAGGTCGTTATTCCCGTCGCGGTCCAGGTCTCGCCAGCGATGCCCGGCTTCGTCCGGCGCGAACATCGGCACGAACAATGTCGCCGGATTGCTTGCGGTCGGCGTAGCGTCGTTCTGGTTGTAGGGATAGGGACGTGCTTCGACGCAACCCTGCCAGGAGGCATACTTGCTGGTCGTGTAGGTGTAATCAGGTTCGGTCCAGTAGCCCTTGTTCTTCTTGCAGGTACCATCCTTGTTGTATTCGGTGCAGATCCATTCCTTGGAGTTCGGGATTTCCTCGCGGCCGGATTCGATCAGCATGTCCGCGTAGAGGCTGAAACGGGTAAGGGGCTGGTTCACGGTATCGCCCCATCCCGTGCCGCGCTTGTACCAGGCGTCGCCAACCTTTTCGGCCCAGCGCTCGCCCATCAGCGTCCGGTTTGCGTAGGTCATCTTGGACCAGTCGAGATTCTCGTGATGCATCGGCGATATGCCGGTGCGATCCATCCAGTCCTTCTGGTCCATGTCGGGACCGATATTGACGGAAGCCGAGAACGGCACGAGGGCGAACTGCACGGGCTTGTTGATCTGCTTCATCTGCGACGCCTGCTTGGCAAGCGTTTCGACGAGTTCCTTGGCGGCGGTCCGAAGCAGCACGATGCGCTTGTCGCTCGTTCCCTTGCCCTTTTCGTCCATGGAACCCGAATTATCGAGAACCAGCGCAACTTCCAGCGTGTTCTTGAGGCGAATTTCGGCCTGCGCGCTGCAACCCACGTTCAAGGGAGAGGAGGGCTGATTGATCAGCATGCGCGCAGTGGGCAGGAACCATGGATCGAAAGCGACATGCGCCGACAGTTTCAGCGTGCCGCCGCCGTAATTGTTGTTGGGCAGGACGACGGTCAGCGTCGCCTTTGCTGGATCGACCGGGCCCAGGTTGGCCTTGAAGAACTGCTGCGCGTAGGTGCGGACGGCTGCCTCCTCGGCGCCTTCGGCGATCCGCCGAGCGGTAGCGATGCCCGCGGCGTCGAGCGCGCTTCGGGTCGCCGAGCATTGCCGGGACAGGTCCGCATAATCGATCGATATGGCCAGACCGCCCATGATCGGGATCATGGATAGCACCGTCAGAAGCGCGTAATTTCCGCGAACATCCTTCAAAAATCGGCGGAACATGCCCAAGCTCCCTGAACATCCAGCAGTCAGCCTGGCAGCACTAAACCCAAATCGTTAAATTACAGGTTTGAATTATCGATCCAAAACCGGCGGATCAGGTCAGCGCGCGTTAACCATGCGCTTCCATGTCCGGCGTTCAGTCGGTGGCAAGCAGGCGCGGGGGCGACAGGCGCTCGCCCGACATCAGGTCGACGCCCATCTCGATGAGGGAGACGGCGTCTTCCTCGCTCTGAACCTCGGTCGCGATCAGGTCGAGCCCTGCTTTCGAGGCGGCCTGGACCATCGCTGCACCGCTTGCCTGACCTTTTCGCGGCTTGACGTGATCGAGCAACCGCTCCGCAGGGACCTTCAGCGCCCGCACGCCCGCGCTCTTGAGCGCGTCGAGATCTTCGGCAGATCCCGACCATTCCTCGCATGCGAGACGTACCCCCTGGTTCGAAAGCAATTCGAGCGCAGCGGCGTGGTCCTTGTCCTTGAGCATGTCGCAGGGCAGAGAGAACACGATGGTCTTTGCGAGCGCCGGGCTGAGCTTGAAGATGTCCAGGACGGCGGCGAATTCCAGTCCGTCCTCCAGAAGCGCCGACGACACGGCGACATGAAGCGGCATCCTTTCGCTGACATCGCCGAGCTTTCGCCGCGCGGTCTCGGCGGCGGTCGTGACAGCCAGTCTTTCATATGCCGCGGGGTCGATATCCGTCACCGGCGTCGTCAGGCGCCTTATGTCGACGGGCTTGCCCGCCTCCGGCTGTATGTGGAAGTGGACGTCGAAGCCGCCAGCTTCGCCGCGCCCGGCGGCGATGATCGGCTGCAGGCTGATATCGGGCCTGCCGGTGATGATCATGCGCCGCAGCGCGATTTCGATTGCCGCTTCCTCCGGAGAGAGGGATTCGTGAGGCGTTGCAGCGGCGTGCCTGGCCTTGCGAGGGGCGTGGTCGTCGGCGGCATGGCTGGCGCGGCCACGCGTGGGAAGTGCATCGATCCTCGCTGACAGCGAGGCGGCGAGATCTTCCAGCTTCGCGGCATCGCGGTCGCTGCGCAGCGAGACATCCTTGATCGCGGCGTCCATCGAGCGTGTCAGGCGCTCGAGCTCTGAGGCGAAGATCCTTGCCCGGCTGAGCGCGCGATAGGCGAAAGCCGCCGCGCCGATCGACAGCACGATCGTCGCGGAAGCAGTGACCAGCATGATATCGCCTGCGGGCATGCCGCGCGAGATCACGATCTGCAGCAGGAACGTCACCGCCACGCTGAGGATCGCCGCGCCACAAATGGCCAAAAGGATACGCTGCATGTTATTCGACCGTCCCCTCGAAGCCATTATGTTGCGGCAAATCGACTAAGGCAATTGCCCGGCGGGATGCCGGGCGGCAGAACGCGCTGAAAGCTGGTGACATGCCGGGACGCTTCCGATAATCCGGTGGCCCTGCGCCAAGTTTCCCCTGACATAGCGAAGATCGTGATGCCGAGCCTGCCTGTAACCATTTCGTCGCTTGAAGAGATATCCGGCCACTATGCGGCTATTTTGTGCGACGTCTGGGGCGTCTTGCACAATGGCGTGTGGCATTTCGAGCCCGCCGCGCAGGCCCTCGCGGCCGCGCGCGGGCGCGGGCTCGCGGTCGTCATGGTGACCAATTCGCCGCGTCCGCATGACGGCGTCGAAGCGCAGTTCGAGACGATCGGGGTGCCCGGCGATGTATGGGACAGGGTCGTCACTTCGGGCGACGTCACGCGCAAGCTGATCGCGGAGGGCTCGCGCCGCATCTTCCATATCGGGCCCGATCGCGACGCGGCGCTGTTTGACGGGCTGGACGTGGAACTTGTCGAGGAGTTCGAGGCGAGCACGGTGGTCTGCACCGGCCTCGTGGACGACGAGATCGAGACGCCCGACGACTACACGGAGTTGCTGGCGCGGCTGCGCTCGCGCAACCTGCCCTTTATCTGCGCCAATCCCGACATCGTCGTGGAGCGGGGCGAGCGGATGACGTGGTGTGCCGGTGCCTTGGCGCGCGACTACACGTTGCAGGGCGGGCGCACGCTGATTGCCGGCAAGCCGCACCGGCCGATCTACGAGGCCGCGCTCAAGGCGGCGAGCGAGGTGCTCGGACGCGATGTGGACAGGAAGGAAGTGCTGGCGATCGGCGACGGCATGCTGACGGACATCAAGGGCGCAGCCGACAACGGCCTCGACGTGTTGTACATATCCGGCGGCATACATGCGGCAGACTATGGGCATCCAGACGAGCCGCATCCCGAGAAGCTCCAGGCATTTCTGGACGGACACGGTTTCCGTGTCGCCGCCACGATGCCGAAATTGCGCTAGGCGCTGTCATGGCCAAGGGGTTTCACCACGTCAGGGGCAGCGGGACGCTGGACGACGCATGCCGGGGCGGCGTGGTCGCCATCGGCAATTTCGACGGGGTGCACCGCGGCCACCAGTCCGTGCTGCAACTGGCGCTCGACCAGGCAAGCGCGCGCGAGGTGCCGGCGCTGGTGCTGACCTTCGATCCGCATCCGCGCAAGGTGTTCCGCCCGGACGTCCCCCTTTTTATCCTGACGCCGCCCGACATGAAGGCAAAGCTGCTTCGCGAACTTGGCTTCGATGCCCTTGTCGAGCAGCATTTCACGCGCGAGTTCGCGGCGCTGTCCGCGGAGAGCTTCGTCACCGAGGTACTGGTGGGACGGCTGGGGATCAGCCACGCGGTGACCGGCTTCGATTTCCATTTCGGCAAGGACAGGCAGGGCGGCCCGGCATTCCTGATGGAGAGCGGAGAGCGGCACGGTTTCGGGGTATCTCTCGTGGACGCATTCCGCGACGAAGGGGCCGAGGTCGTGTCATCGAGCCGCATCCGCATGCTGCTGGAGGCGGGCGACGCGGCTGAGGCGGCCGGCCTGCTCGGATACAGGTTCACCGTACAGGCGCAGGTGACGGGCGGCCAGTGCCTGGGCCGGACGCTCGGCTTTCCGACCGCGAACATGAAGCTGCCTAGCGATGTCGCGCTCAGGCACGGCATATATGCCGTGCGGTTCCGGCGGCAGGACGGCTCGCTGTACGACGGCGTAGCGAGTTTCGGCCGGCGCCCCACAGTTGACGAAGACGGCGCGCCGCTGCTTGAAACCTTCGTCTTCGATTTTTCAGGGGACCTGTACGGCGAGGTCTGCGGGGTCTCGTTCTTCGGCTACCTGCGCGGCGAGGAAAAGTTCGACGGGCTGAAGCCACTGGTCGAGCAGATGAAGCGCGACGACGCGCAGGCGCGCGCCCTGCTGTCGGGCGTCCGGCCCTTGTCGGAACTGGACGCCCGGATCTCTTTCTAGCCTACTTGCCGGCGCTCTTCAGGCCGAGGCCCAGCGCGATGCAGGTCCAGCCGTGGAAGATCATGTCGATCGCCAGGAACATGCCGAGTATCCAAACGCTGTTGATGGGCCAGCGCAACGCGATCAGCACGCCGCACGCCAGTGTGATGATCGCGCCGAAGACGATCCAGCCAGACCCCTGGTGCGACCAGTGCCGGAATCCGACCCACAGGCGCGCGATACCCGACGCGATCAGGCTTATGGCCAGAAGCAGCGTGAGGAGGCCGGCAGCTAGAACTGGATTTCTGAAGGTCAGGATGCCGGCAATGGCGTAGAGAAGGCCGCTCGCGACCCAGAGGAGGAAACCGCCCCAGTTCTTCACGCTGAAGGCCTGTATGATTTCCGAGATTCCGCCGATCAGCATCATGATGCCGACAACATAGACGGAAACGAGGGTCGCCATGAGCAGGTTTCCGAGGGCGATGATGCCAACGGCGAGCATCAATATGCCAAGCGCAACGAACCAGCCCCATTTCGAGCGAAGCTCGCTGGCGTTGTCCCTCAGCGTTTGCGAGATGTCGGGCGTCAGAGTCATGGATTCGATCCCCTCAAAGGTGGCCGAACCGGGCCACGCGGTCATGTTGGAATGGTAACGCCGGCTCGCCCTTTAGTCCACGGCCGGAAGAGCGCCTGCTTAATGGTCTTGAAGTTTTAATTCAAATTTTACTCAACCGACGCAAACAGTCGCGGCAGGCGTTGTGTCTGGTGCCGGTAAGCTCGAATGTCGGATCGTATGAAATCTGTCGCCCTCGCGGCAATACTTATCGCGCTGCCGGGCGTAGCGGTGGCGGGCGAGGGGTCGGGCCTGTTCGGCTGGGTCCACGGTGACTGGAAGCTGGTACTGGGGGCCACCGGCATGGTGATGCCCGACTTCGAAGGCTCCAAAGACCGGATGTTCCGGGTGTCGCCCATCATATCGATCGGCAAGGCCGGGCCGGAGGCGCGCTTCACGTCCCGCAACGACAATATTTCGTTCTCGGTCTTCGATAACGGACGCGTGCGGGCCGGCGCGACCGGCAAGATCCTGTTCCAGCGCGACGACGACGATTCGGACGACCTGAAGGGGCTGGACCCGGTGCGGTGGGGCGTCGAGCTCGGCGGCTTCGCGGAAGTCTATCCCACCGACTGGCTGCGCGTGCGCGGCGAGGTGCGCCACGGGGTGAGGTCGCACAGCGGGGTGGTGGCCGACATAGCCGTTGACGCCTTCAAGGACGTGACGGACACGGTCCGCGTCTCGGGCGGTCCGCGCATTTCCTTCGCGTCCGCCGATTATTTTGATGCCTATTATGGGGTCAACGCAACGGAATCCGAGAATTCGGGGCTGTCCGAATACAATCCGGGCAGCGGCCTGAAGTCGATAGGATTCGGCGGCGCCTATGACTGGAAGGCCACCGAAAACGTCACCACCAGCGTCTTCGGGGAATATTCGAGGTTGATGGGAGCGGCGGCGGACTCCAGCCTGGTGCGAGAACGGGGCTCGGCCAACCAGTTCACCTTCGGCGTCTCGGCGAGCTACCGCTTCGACTTCACGATGTAGACGCTGCGCTTGGCAAGGGCGGGCAGGGCGATGGTCGCAACAAGCTGCAAGCCCTTTATTCCTGTGTCGGTCTCGGTTAAAAGCCGCGACATGTCGCACTCTCCGCGCTTCTTCGCCCCGGCGATACGAATTACCGGCCCGGTCCGCGCAGCCTGACGCTGCCGGAAGCCGGGATTCTTGCGCGAGTGCACTCGCGCTTTGCCAAAATCATGTTAGTTCAACGCCCGAGCCGTCGCAGACGCGCGATTTGAAGGGCAATCAGGCTGCCAAATGACCGAAACCACCGACAAGATCGATTATTCCAAGACGCTCTATCTGCCGCAGACGGATTTTCCGATGCGCGCAGGGCTTCCGGAAAAGGAGCCCCAGATCGTCAGCCGCTGGCAGGAAATGGACTTGTATCGGCGGCTGCGCGAGGACGCGGCGGGGCGCGAGAAATACGTCCTGCATGACGGCCCGCCCTACGCCAACGGCAACATTCATATCGGTCATGCGCTCAACAAGGTGCTGAAGGACGTCATCACGCGCTCCTTCCAGATGCGCGGCTACGATTCCAACTACGTGCCCGGCTGGGATTGCCACGGCCTGCCGATCGAATGGAAGATCGAGGAGGAGAACTATCGCTCCAAGGGCAAGCAGAAGCCGGACCTTTCCGAGCCGGCGGCGATGGTGGAGTTCCGCAAGGAATGCCGCCGCTATGCCGAGCACTGGATCAAGGTGCAAGGGGACGAATTCCAGCGGCTGGGCGTCGTCGGGGACTTCAAGAACCCTTACCTGACCATGGCCTACCACGCCGAAGCGCGCATCGCAGGAGAACTGCTCAAATTCGCCATGAGCGGCCAACTCTATCGCGGCTCCAAGCCGGTGATGTGGAGCGTGGTCGAGCGTACTGCGCTGGCCGAGGCCGAGATCGAGTACCACGATTATGAGAGCGACACGATCTGGGTGAAGTTTCCGATTGTGGGCGGGACGTTGGCCGACGCTTGCGTCGTCATCTGGACGACCACGCCTTGGACCATTCCTGGCAACCGGGCGGTCGCCTATTCGCCGCGCATTGCCTATGGGCTCTATGAGGTTGCGTCCGTCGAGAACGATTTCGGCCCGCGCGTCGGCGAAAAGCTGATCTTTGCCTCGGCGCTGGCCGAAGACGCTGCGGCCAAGGCGAAGCTCACCTTGAATTTGATCCGCGGCGTGTCGGCGCAAGAGCTTGATGCGATTCAGCTTTCGCACCCGTTGAAGGGACTTGGCGGTGGTTATGAATTCACCGTCCCGCTGCTTGCAGGCGACCATGTCACCGACGATGCCGGTACGGGCTTCGTTCACACCGCGCCCGGCCATGGCCGCGAGGACTTCGACGCCTGGATGGATGCCGCGCCCGAACTGCGCAAGCATGGAATAGACACGGCGATCCCCTTCACCGTCGATGACGCCGGCTACCTGACCGGCGATGCTCCCGGCTTCGGCCCGGATCGCGAGGGTGGGGCGGCGCGCGTCATCGACGACAACGGCAAGAAGGGCGACGCCAACAAGGCCGTGATCGAGGCGCTGATCGCGCGCGACGCGCTTTTCGCGCGCGGACGGCTTAAGCATCAGTATCCGCATAGCTGGCGTTCGAAGAAGCCCATCATCTTCCGCAACACGCCGCAGTGGTTCGTTCACATGGATCTGGACCTTAACGACGGCACGACGCTGCGCTCGCGCGCGCTCAAGGCGATCGACGACACGCGCTTCGTGCCGCAGGCGGGCCAGACGCGCCTAAGGGCGATGATCGAGGAGCGGCCGGACTGGGTACTTTCGCGCCAGCGTGCATGGGGCGTGCCGATCTGCGTCTTCGCGGACGAGGACGGCAACGTGCTGAAGGCCGAAACGGTCAACCGGCGCATCGTCGACGCCTTCGAGGCCGAAGGCGCGGACGCCTGGTTCGCGGACGGCGCGAAGGAGCGTTTCCTCGGCGACCACGATCCGGCAAAGTGGACAATGGTCAAGGACATTCTCGACGTGTGGTTCGACTCGGGCTCGACTCATGCCTTCACGCTGGAGGACCGGCCGGACCTGAAATGGCCGGCGGACGTCTACCTCGAAGGCTCCGACCAGCATCGCGGCTGGTTCCATTCCTCGCTGCTCGAAAGCTGTGGCACGCGGGGGCGGGCACCCTACAACACGGTCGTCACCCATGGCTTCACCATGGACGAGGAAGGCCGCAAGATGTCGAAATCGCTCGGCAACACGGTCGTCCCGCAGGACGTCATCAAGCAGTCGGGCGCGGACATCCTGCGCCTGTGGGTCGTCACGACCGACTACTGGGAGGACCAGCGGCTCGGCAAGACGATCCTGCAGACGAACATCGACGCCTATCGCAAGATGCGCAACACGATCCGTTGGATGCTGGGAACTCTCGCCCACGATGACGGCGAGACGGTGCCGCTGGAAAAGATGCCGGAGCTGGAGCGGCTGATGCTGCACCGGCTGTCAGTACTCGATGACACCGTGCGCGCCGGCTACGACGCGTTCGACTTCAAGCGGGTCACGCGCGCCCTGTCGGACTTCATGAATGTCGAGCTTTCGGCCTTCTACTTCGACATCCGCAAGGACGCGCTCTACTGCGAGGCGCCTTCGAGCGTGAAGCGCAAGGCCGCCGTGCAGGTGGTGCGGCACCTGTTCGAATGCCTTGTAACGTGGCTGGCGCCCATGCTGCCGTTCACGACCGAGGAGGCGTGGCTCGAGCGGCATCCCGACCGTAAGTCCGTCCATCTGGAGCAGTTCCCGTCCGTTCCGGCCGCGTGGCGCGACCCGGACCTCGAGAGGAAATGGAACAAGGTCAAAGACGTGCGTCGCGTCGTTACCGGAGCGCTGGAGATCGCGCGCGCCCGCAAGACGATCGGCTCGTCGCTGGAAGCGGTGCCAATCGTCTACCTGACCGACGCGGGGTTGCGGCAGGCGATCGACGGGGTCGACATGGCCGAGATCGCGATCACCAGCGGTTTGGACATCGTCGATACGCCGGCTCCGCAGGATGCGTTCACGTTGTCCGATGTCGCCGGCGTGGCGGTCGTGGTCGGCAAGGCCGAGGATGCCGGACTGGTCAAATGCGCGCGTTCCTGGCGCTATACCGCCGATGTCGGCAGCGATCCGGCTTTCCCGGACGTGTCCGCGAGGGATGCCGAGGTGCTGGTCGAACTGAAGGCGCTGGGGCGTCTCTGACACATGGTCGAAGGCGATGGCGGGTGCCCGGCGTTGCCCTTGACGGACCCTTAAGGTAAACAGGTGACAATCCGTCAGACAAATTGTCGCCGGATTCCCGTCGGATATGGTTGATGGGCTGGCCGGGATGATCTGGCCACGGAGAGATTGTTCATTGGGACTGGTGCTGATGAGTCGAAGAAATGGCGCGCGGGGACTTCTGGCCGCGCCGCTCCTCGTATCCGGTCTGCTGGCGTCGGGATGCATGAGCTCGCCGACATACGGCACGGGCGTGTCGGCAAACGAGCAGCTGGCGACGGATGTCAGCAGCATGTTCTCGCTGAAGCCGAAGAGAACCACTGCGGAATATGCGCCGCGTCCCGATCTCGTCAGGCCGGCAAAGGGCACCGCCGAACTGCCGCCGCCGCAGGAGAGCGTGGTCACCGCGTCGGGCGACCAGTGGCCGGAATCGCCTGAACAGCGTCGCGCGCGCATCCGCGCCGAAGCGACGGAAAACGCCGACAAGCCGGGCTGGAAGTCCGATGTCATCAACGACATCAGCGGTTCGGGCGCGAAGACGCCGCAGCCGCGCTCCAACCGTGCGCAGGATTCCGGTGTCGCATCCGCGCATGAGACCGAGGTCTTCACCAACAAGAGCGCGGAGATCAAGGCCGCGCGGGCCGCCGCAAAGCAGGGCAGCCCGACCGTCAGGCGCACGCTGACCGAGCCGCCGCTCGTCTATCGCCAACCGGCGGAGACAGCCGTCACCGACGAGCTTGGCGAGGACGAATACAAGAAGCAGCGCCGCCTGGCTGCCGAGGCAAAGAAGGCCGGCGGCAAGAAGAGCTGGAAGGACATGATCCCCTGGTAGGGGCGCTCCTGATCTAACGCCGCTCGCGGAAAAACTGCCGCAGCATGTCCTTCGACTCGACCTCTCCCAGCCCGGAATACAATTCAGGCGCATGATGGCAGGTGGCGGACGCGAAGAAGCGCACGCCGCTCACGACCGCTCCGCCTTTTTCGTCCGACGCGCCGAAGTAAAGCCTTCTGATGCGCGCGAACGAAATGGCTCCCGAGCACATGGTGCAGGGTTCCAGCGTCACGTAGAGATCGGCCTCGGGCAGGCGCTCGGCGCTCAGTCTGCGAGAGGCCTCCCGTATCACCAGCATCTCAGCGTGCGCGGTGGAATCGAGCAGTTCGCGTGTGCGGTTTCCGTTGCGCGCGACGACCTCGCCCGCGACGGCCAAGACAGCGCCGATCGGAACCTCGCCACGGCTGCCGGCGGCCTCGGCCTCTGCCAGCGCAATGCCCATGAAATCGGAACGGCCGGGCTTCACTCAATTTCCTCGCAACCCCTCGACGTTGCTGATATCTACGCGCGCAAAGAGGCAAAGGCCACATGGACGACGATCGAAAGAATTTCACGCGCAAGGGCGGACCGAAACCCGGCGGGTTTCGCAAGGGCAAGGCCGGGACCGCCAGGCCGCTTGGGGCGGACGGCGGCAAGAAGCGCTTCGGCAAGGCTGCCGATTCCGCCGGCGAGAAGAAGCCGTTCAGGGCCGGACCACGGCGCGAGGACGCCAAGCCGTTCGAGAAGCGCCCCCGTCGCGACGGTGACGATCGGCCGCGCACGCCGCGCGCCGAATCTGCCGAACGGCGCGAATGGAAACCGCGTACCGAGGGCGAGGGCGGTGAGCGCAAGCCCTTCGTCCGCCGCGAAGGCGTGCGGTCGTTCGGCTCCAAAAGCCATGTGTCGAAGGACCATGAAGGGCCGCGCCGCTCATATGGCATGAAAAGCCATGACGAGGGTGGTCCCGGGGCGGCTAAGGGAGGCGGAAAGCCGCCTTTCCGCAGGCGTTCCGATGCGGTGGTCGAGGAGGACTCGGGAGAGCGGATCGCGAAGCGGCTCGCCCGCGCGGGCATCGCGTCGCGCCGCGACGCGGAGGACCTGATCACCGCCGGGCGCGTGACCGTCAACGGCCGCAAGCTGGATACGCCCGCCTTCAACGTGTCGGCCGAGGACCGCATCGAGGTTGACGGCACGGCGATTCCCGCGATCGAGCGGACGCGTCTCTTTCTTTTCCACAAGCCGGGAGGCGTCGTGACGACCAACCGCGACCCGGAAGGGCGCAGGACAGTTTTCGACGTGCTGCCGACCGACCTGCCGCGCCTGATGACGGTCGGCCGCCTCGACATCAACACCGAGGGGCTGCTGCTGCTGACCAATGACGGAGGGCTGGCCCGCGTGCTGGAGCTGCCCGCGACCGGCTGGCTGCGGCGCTACCGCGTGCGCGTGCACGGCAAGGTCGAGGAAAAGGCGCTTGCCGGGCTCAAGGACGGCATCTCGGTGGACGGCGTGTTCTACGGGGCGGTCGAGGCATCGCTCGACCGTGAGCAGGGCACGAACGCCTGGCTGAGCATCGGCCTGCGCGAGGGCAAGAACCGCGAGGTCAGGAACATACTCGGCGCGCTGGGGCTGGAGGTGACGCGGTTGATCCGCATCTCCTACGGACCTTTCCAGCTTGCGGACCTGCCCGAGGGACATGTCCTGGAGGTCAAGGGACGGACGCTGCGCGATCAGCTGGGCGAGCGCCTGATCGATGAGTCCGGCGCGAATTTCGAGGCGGAGGTGGTCAACCAATTCCCGAACCAGCCCGTGAAGCGGACTGCGGCGCCGAGAGCGGAGCCCGTGGAGCGGCCGAAAATCGTGCGCGACGGCGATCGCGGCAGGATCGGCGAGGGCGGCCTCATCAAGAAGCGGCATCGCCGCGAGAACGCGCGCGACGACGCGCTCGGCAGATTGTCGACACGGCCCGAAAGACCAAAATTCGAGCGTGGTGAAAGGCCTGAGCGCTTCGACAAGTCCGGCCCCGGCCCCGCGCGGGGCCCTGCGCGGGCGGGAAGGAAGCCAGAGCGCGAGCAGCGGCCGATCGAGCCGCCGAGCCAGCGCAAGGCGAATGTCTGGATGGCTCCCGGCGCAAGGCCGATCGGCGCGGGCCGCGCCGCAGCCGAAAAGGCCGAGGTAGAGGCGCGGCGGTCGGGCAAGAAGCCTTTCAAGGCAGGCGGCAAGCCCGGCTTCAAGGCCGATGGACCAAAGAGCGACGGGCCAAAGAACGACCGGCCAAAGGGCGAGAGGCCAAAGGGCGAGAGGCCGGACCGCCCGAAGGGCGGGCCGAGGACGCCGCGGGGACGCGATGCGGATCGTCGGCGGTGAGCTTCGCGGCCGGCCGCTGGCCACGCCGCGCGACCAGTCCATCCGCCCGACCTCGGACCGCACGCGCGAGGCAGTGTTCAACGTCCTCGCGCACAGGTTCGGCGACAAACTCGAGGGCGCGCGCGTGCTCGATCTTTTTGCCGGAACGGGCGCGCTAGGGCTGGAAGCGCTGTCGCGCGGCGCGTCCTATTGCGTGTTCATCGAGGAATCGGCCGAGGGGCGCGGCCTGATCCGCACCAATGTCGAGACCTTCGGACTGCAGGGGCGAACGAAGATATTCCGGCGCAATGCGACCGGCCTTGGGGAGGCCGGCACACTCGCGCCGTTCGGCCTCGTGTTCGCCGACCCGCCCTATGGCAAGGGCCTCGGCGAGGAGGCGCTGCAATCCGCGCGGGCCGGCGGCTGGCTTGCGCCCGGAGCGCTTTGCGTCGTCGAAGAGGTGGCCGCCGCGCCGTTTGCACCGGGTCCCGGCTTCTCGGTTCTGGACGAGCGGGGATATGGGGAGACCGTCATACGCTTCATCGAGGCGAAGTAGCTCGCCCGCAAACCGCCGTTTTTGACGGCCAGATGACCAACAATTAACTTATGGGCGGCCACCGCGTCCTGTATGGTCGCCGCGTTTCACTGGAGCATTGCAGACTTGAGTACCCAATCAGGGCGCTTCTTCAGGTGCGCGGCCTTCGTGCTGTTCCTGATCGCCGGCCCGGCACTCGCGACGGCCAAGGACAACAAGGTTAGCGACGAGGCGATTTCCAGCTTCGTGCTCGACAACGGCATGGAAGTGGTGGTGATTCCCGACCATCGCTCGCAGATCGTCACCCACATGGTCTGGTACAAGGTGGGCAGCGCCGACGAGCCGCCCGGAAAATCGGGAATCGCGCATTTCTTCGAACACCTGATGTTCAAGGGAACCGCCAAGCACAAGGCCGGCGAGTTCGGCGTCAAGGTCGCCGAGATCGGCGGCAACGAGAACGCCTTCACCTCGGACGACTACACCGCCTATTACCAGACGGTTACGCCGGCCGCGCTCGGCACCATGATGGAATACGAGGCCGACCGGATGCGCAATCTGGTTCTGACGGACGCCGTGATCGGGCCGGAGCGCGACGTGGTCCTCGAGGAACGCCGCTCGCGAATCGAGAACAACCCCGAGGCGCTTCTGTCCGAGGAGATCGATGCGACGCTTTACCAGAACCATCCCTACAGGGTTCCGGTGATCGGCTGGATGCACGAGATCGAGAAGCTCAACCGCACCGACGCGGTGGCGTTCTACGACCGCTACTACGCGCCCAACAATGCGATCCTGATCGTCGCTGGCGACGTGGACGCCAAGGAAGTGCGCAGGCTGGCCGAGGCGACCTACGGCAAGATACCGCGCCAGCCCGACCTGCCGCCGCGCATCCGCCCGCAGGAGCCCGAGCAGAACACGGCCCGTACGGTGACGCTGACCGACGCGCGCGTTTCCACCCCCAGCTATTCCCGGTACTGGCTCGCGCCTTCCTACAACACGGCAGAGCCGGGTGAGGCGGAGGCGCTGGACCTTCTGTCTGAGATCCTCGGCGGCGGCATGCGCAGCCGCATCTATCAGGCGCTGGTCGTGAAGAAAGGCATCGCCCAGTCGGCCGGGGCCTTTTTCAACGGCACGAGGCTCGATACCGGAGCCTTCATCATCTACGGCGCACCGCGCGGAACCGCCAAGCTGGACGAAGTGGAGGAGGCGATCGACGCCGAGATCGCATTGCTGATCAAGGACGGCGTCAGCCAACAGGAACTGGATGCCGCGCGCGACCGTTTCCTGCGCTCCATGATCTTCGCGCGCGACAATCAGGCATCGATGGCCAATATCTACGGTAGGACGCTCGCCACCGGTGCCACGATCAAGGACATCGAGGAATGGCCGGACCGGATCAAAAGCGTGACGACTGACCAGGTCAAGGCGGTTGCCGCCAAATATCTGGGCGGCAACCATGCCGTCACCGCTTACCTGCTGCCCGCCGAACCGGTTCAGAACTGACATGAGCATGATGAAAAAAATCTCCGCAGCGGCAAGGGTCGTCGTCACAGTCTCGGCGATGACGTTCGCGGCATCGATCCTCGCCCCGTCCGCATGGGCGGAGGTCGCGATCCAGAAAGTGACGAGCGACAAGGGAATAACCGCCTGGCTCGTCGAAGATTATACCATCCCGATCGTGACGGTCCGCTTCTCCTTCGAAGGCGGAAGCACGCAGGACCCGGCAGGCAAGGAGGGGCTTTCGGAGCTCATGACCGGCCTCTTCGACGAAGGCGCCGGCGATTTCGATTCCGACACATTCCAGATGAAGCTCGACGAAGCCGGCGCGGAAATGAGTTTCGACTCTGCCCGCGACGCGACTTACGGCTCGATGCGTATGCTGGCCGAGAGAAAGGACAACGCGCTTGACCTCCTGAGGCTGGCGGTGACGCAGCCTCGCTTCGACGCGGCGCCCATCGATCGCATACGCTCGCAGATGGTCGCCGGCATCGTTGCAAGCGCCCGCGACCCGAACACCGAAGCGCAGGCCAAGTGGCAGCAGGCCATTTATGGCGACCACCCCTATGCAAGACGTTCGGAGGGAACCGAGGCCTCGCTGGCCGCCATCAGCGCCGACGATCTGCGCGCCTATCATGGAAATGTCTTCGCGCGCGACACGCTTAAGGTTTCGGTGGTCGGCGCGATCGACGCGGAGACACTGAAAGGCAAGCTCGACGAACTGTTCGGCGACCTCCCGGAAAAATCGCACCTGACGCCGGTTCCGATGGCTGGTCCGAAGCTCGGGCAGGAAGTGCGCGTCGACTACGCCCTTCCGCAAACCACGCTCCAGCTCGTCTATCCCGGCGTGGCGCGTGACGCGCCCGATTTCTTCGCGGCCTATGTGATGAACCACATTCTCGGCGGCGGCACCTTCTCCTCGCGGCTTTTCGATGAGGTGCGCGAGAAACGCGGTCTGGCCTATGGGGTAGGATCGTCGCTGTCGACCGGCAAATATTCCTCGTCGCTGTCGATCGGAACCGCTACGCGCTCCGACAGGGCGGCCGAAACGCTCGAGGTGATCCGCGATGTCGTGAAGCGCCTGGTCGAGCAGGGACCCACCGAGGCGGAACTGGCGGCGGCCAAGAAGTTCATCATAGGCTCCTACGCCATCAACAATCTGGACACGTCGAGCGCCATCGCCTCGACGCTGCTGTCGCTGCAGGAACAGAATCTCGGCATCGACTATATCCAGAGGCGCGACGCGCTCGTGAACGCGGTGACGCTTGAAGAGGTAAGCGCCGCCGCCAGGAAGCTGCTTAGCGTTGAGCCGGCGATCCTCGTCGTCGGCCCGCCCTTCGCGGACAATACCTCGCAGGAGGGACCGAAGGGTTGACCGGAGCCCCGCCAGCCGTTCAGCGTAGCGACCCCACTTTCGCGATCGCCCTGGGTGGCGGCGGCGCACGCGGCCTGGCCCACATTCACGTGATCGAGGCGCTCGACGAACTCGGCATCCGCCCGGTTGCAATTGCCGGCTCTTCCATAGGGGCCATAATGGGGGCGGCGGTGGCGGCGGGTATGCGAGGCAAAGAGATCGAGGATTACGCCCGTTTCATCCTGTCGCGGCGCGGCGAATTCGTCAGTCGCGTCTGGAGTACCCGGCCGGAATCGCTGGCCAAGCTGTTCGGCGGGCTGAAGCTCACGCAGTTCAACATAGAGCGCGTCCTTCAGGCGTTCCTTCCCGATGAAATCCCCGAGACCTTCGAGGAACTAGCCATTCCGTTGCAGGTGACGGCAACGGATTACTATGGTCACAAGGCGACGGTCTTCTCGAAGGGCGACCTACGCTTCGCGCTCGCCGCATCCGCCGCGATACCGGCCGTGTTCGCCCCGGTTGTAAGAGATGGACGCACCTATATAGACGGCGGAATCTACAATCCCGTGCCGTTCGACCTGCTGCACGACAAGGCTGACATAGTCATCGCCGTCGACGTGGTCGGCGGTCCCGAGGAAAACGGACGCAAACCGACCTCCATCGACCTCATGTTCGGCGCGACCCAGCTGCTCATGCAGTCGATCATCACCAACTCGCTGCATAGATGCCGGCCGGACATACTCCTGTGCCCGCCCGTCTCGAAGTACCGGGTGCTCGACTTCCTCAAGATCGATACGCTGATGGCCGAGACCGCAGGCGTCAAGGACGAGCTGAAGCGTGCGGTCGAGGCCGCGATCCGGAATCACAGCGCCGCCTGAGCGGACGAGCGCCATTGCAGAAGCAATGCCGGGACAATAGATGGTGGGGGCGCAAACACTCCGTCACAGACCAATCAGGACATTTCCGATGAACAAGGGACCGGACGCCCAGCGACTGACCGATCAGGTCGCCGCGCTCGTGGAGGCCGCGAAGAAGGCCGGAGCGGACGCCGCAGACGCCGTGGCGATCCGGGGGCGTTCGACCAGCGTTTCGGTCAGGCTCGGCAAGGTTGAGTCCACCAACGCTTCGGAAGGCGACGACGTCTCGCTGCGCGTCTTCGTTGGCAAGCGCGTCGCGAGCGTTTCCGCTACCGCCTCGTCCGATCCGGCGATCCTGGCGCAGCGCGCCGTGGCTATGGCGAAGGTGTCGCCGGAGGACCCGTTCCAGGGACTGGCGGACGCCGCGCTGCTGGCCAAGATCGTGCGCGACCTGGACCTCTATGATGAAACCGAGGTCAGCCCGGACGACCTCCGCGAGGCCGCGCTTGCCGCCGAGGCGGCGGCGCTTGCGGTGCCCGGCGTCACCAATTCCGGCGGCAGCGGGGCGAGCGCGGGCCTTGGCGGGCTGGTTCTGGCTACGTCGCACGGCTTCGTCGGGCACTATCTCGGCTCCCGCTTCGGGCGCTCGACGAGCGTTATCGCCGGGGAGGGGACCGGCATGGAGCGCGACTACGAATACTCATCCCGACTGCATTTCGCCGACCTCGACACGCCCGAGGAAATCGGCCGCAGGGCGGGCGAGCGGACGGTGCGCAGGCTCAATCCGCGCAAGGTGAAGACCGGGACGGTCGATGTCGTGTTCGACCCGCGCGTGGCGCGCGGGATCGCAGGCCACCTCGCCGGCGCGATCAACGGCGCTTCCGTCGCGCGCAAGACGAGTTTCCTGCGCGACAGGATGGGCCGACAGGTTGCCTCGGCGGGAATCACCGTCACGGACGATCCTTCTCTGGTGCGCGGGCAGGCTTCGCGCCCCTTCGACGGCGAGGGTGTCGCTGGAGAAAGGCTTCTGATGGTCGAAAAGGGCGTGCTGAACCACTGGTTCCTGTCCACCTCGGCGGCAAGGGAGCTCGGCCTTGTCACGAACGGTCGCGGCGCACGCGGCGGATCGTCCGTTTCGCCTTCGTCGACCAATCTCGCCATCGAGCCCGGTGACAGGTCGCCCGGCGACATCATCCGGTCGCTGAAATCCGGCTTCTATGTCACGGAAGTGTTCGGGCAGGGCGTGGACATGATCACCGGCGAATACAGCCGTGGCGCGTCGGGACTGTGGATCGAGAATGGCGAGCTTGCCTATCCCGTCGCGGAAGTGACGATCGCGTCGAACCTGAAGGAGATGTTCCTGCGAATGGTGCCCGCCAGCGATCTGGACCGCAACTACGGCACCGCGAGCCCGACCTTGTTGATCGAAGGGATGACACTTGCCGGTAGCTGACGGGCCTGACCGCCCGCTGTTTTCTGATGACCTCGAGCTGATTCGCTCCGCTGCCCGCGAAGCGGGGGAAATCGCCCTGAAATATTTCGGGGCCAACCCGGAAGTCTGGCTGAAAGCCGGCATGTCGCCCGTCAGCGAGGCCGACTATGCCGCCGACAGTCATCTGCGCGACACGCTTATGGCGGCGCGGCCGGACTATGGCTGGCTTTCGGAGGAAAGCGCCGACGATCTTGCCCGTCTCGAGGCCGCCCGGACATTCGTCGTCGATCCGATAGACGGCACACGCGGCTTCCTGGCCGGGCAAAACGAATGGTGCGTGTCGGTCGCGGTCGTGGAAAGCGGCCGCTCAATCGCCGGCGTTCTCGAGTGCCCGGCGCGGAACCTCACTTATTGGGCGACGCACGGTGGCGGCGCGTTCAAGGATGGCTCGGCGCTTGTCATGCGCGAGACCGATGGCAATTCGCTTGTCGGAGGGCCGGCGACCATGATCGATGCGCTACCGCCGGGCTGGAAAGCAACCGTGAGAAGGGCCCTGTACGTCCCGTCGCTTGCTTCTCGTATCGCAATGGTTGCGGACGGGACGCTGGATGCGACCTTCGTGCGCCCGAACTCGCGCGACTGGGATCTGGCTGCGGCGGACCTCATCCTGCGCGAGGCCGGCGGACAGCTTCTGGACAGCTCCGGCCAGCCGCCGACCTATGCCTACGCGGATACGCGCCATGGCTCGCTGGTGGCCGGAAGCGGGGAGTTGCTGGCGGCGATGGCGCAGACGATCCGTGGGCTGGAATGAGGCTGCGGAATTTATTTGAAACTCCCGTTTTTTGGAATAGAGACGGGCGGATGCGGGCATGAGCGCAAAACACTGGCGCAAATGAGGAGCCGGGAATGTCGGACAAAGACGGCGAGAAGCAGCTTCTGCATCTGGTTTTCGGCGGTGAGCTGAAAACGCTGGACGGAACCGAATTTCGCGATCTCGAAGCTTTGGACATCGTCGGGGTCTATCCGAACTACAAGTCGGCCTATGCCGCATGGAAGCAAAAGGCCCAGGGCACCGTGGACAATGCGCATATGCGCTATTTCGTCGTCCATCTGCACCGGCTTCTAGAGCCGGATATGAAGGGCTCCGGATCGGAGTGAGAATGGACGAGCAGACCGCAACGCAGCCAGTGGCCCGGCGCGCGGCAGGCAAGAAGCCCGTGAAGGGGCCGAAGGCGATCTGGATGAAGATCCGCGTCCCGCTCGCCCGCTCGCGCGTGGCAAAGGGCATACTAACGTCGATCTTTGCGCAGGCCCTTCGCGTCATCCGCCTGACAAACCCGGCCGTTGCGGGCTACGAGCGGTCGGGCAACGCCTATGAGGCCCTTGAACCGGGGATAATCGCTCTTTGGCATGGACAGCACCTGCTGGCTCCGGTCTTCTATCCGAGCAAGCGCGGCCTCGTCGCCATGGTCTCGCGCAGCGCCGACGCCGAGCTGAACGCGATGGTCGTTGAGAAGTTCGGCATAGAGGCCGTGCGCGGCTCGGGCGGACGCGACGGCGCGCGGCATCTCGACAAGGGCGGCGCGCGCGCGCTAGTTGCCCTGAAAAAGGCGCTCGACGCAGGCAAGAACGTCGCCATGATCGCAGATATCCCGCATGGAACGCCCCGCGACGCCGGCCTGGGCATCATCCTGCTCGCGCGGCTCTCGGGCCGTCCAATCCTGGGCGCGGCGATCGCGACCAGCCGCCGCAAGGTTCTCGAGCGGAGCTGGGACAAGACGACGATCAGCCTGCCCTTCGGCCGAAGCGTGATGATCGTGGCCGACCCCATCCATGTCGCCCGGAACGCGGATGATGCCGAGATGGAGCGCAAGCGCCAGGAACTGACCGAGGCGCTCAACGCCGCTACGGCGAAAGCGTATTCTCTCGTCGACGGTGTACGATGAGCGAGCGATGGGCACGCACAATGCTTGGCGCATACCGGTTTGCCGGGGCCGCTGCCTTTCCGCTCGTCGGCCCTTATGTCGTCTGGCGCGCCAGCAAGGGCAAGGAAGACCGTAACCGCCGCCGTGAACGCTCGGGCCACGCCAGCAAGCCGCGCCCGGACGGGCCGCTGATCTGGGCCCATGCAGCGAGCGTGGGCGAGACGATCGCCATCGTGCCGCTTCTGGAGACGATACTGGACCTTGGCGTCTCCGTGGTGCTGACCACGGGAACCGTGACCTCGGCGCAGGTGGCCGACGAGCGGCTGGGCGACCGCGTCATCCATCAGTTCGTGCCTCTGGACCTGAAGCCCGCCATCACCCGCTTCCTCGATCACTGGCAGCCCGACCTCGCCGTGATGGCGGAATCCGAGATATGGCCGATGACCATCCTGGAGCTCGGCCTGAGGCGCATACCGCAGGTTCTGGTCAACGGGCGCATGTCCGACCGCTCCTTCGCATCCTGGCGCAAAAGGCCGTTCATCGCCGAGGCGCTGTTCGAGAACCTTTCCTATGTCATCGCGCAATCCGAGGCCGACGCGGAGCGCTTCGAGGTGCTGGGCGCCCGTCCTGTCACCGTTTCAGGCAATCTGAAGGTCGATACCAATCCGCCGCCCTATGACGAGCGCGCCCTTCACGGCATCTCCCGCCAGTTGAGCCTGAGACCGACATGGGCCGCCGTTTCCACCCATGACGGGGAGGAGCGCATGGCGGCCGAGATACACATGATCCTGCGCTCCCGGCATCCCGGATTGCTGACCATAGTCGTGCCGAGGCATCCCGAGCGCGCCCAGGCGCTTGCCGCCGAATTCGCGGCGATGGGCCTTCGCGTGGTCTACAGAAGCTCGGGCGAACGCATCCGGTCGGACACCGACATACTGCTCGGCGACACGATCGGCGAGATGGGCCTCTATCTCAGGCTGACCGAGATCGCTTTCGTGGGACGTTCGCTGACGGCGCAGGGCGGGCAGAACCCGCTTGAGCCGGCCATGCTCGACACGGCCGTCCTGGCGGGTCGCAACGTCCAGAATTTCCGCGAAGCCTATCAGCGGCTCATCGATGGCGGAGGCGCGCGGCTCGTCGCCGACCGCGACATGCTGGCCGGCGCTGTGAACTTCCTGCTGCTCAACGACGGTCCGCGCCGCTCGATGATGGCGGCAGGCTCGGCAACGGTCGCGGAGATGCGCGGCGCGCTTTCCAAGACGCTGAGGGCGCTGGAGCCCTTCATCCAGCCGTTGATCGTCAAGGCGCGCCTTCGGGGAAGCCGCTGAATGGCCAGCGAGGCGCCTCCCTTCTGGTGGGAAAAGCCGGACTGGCGCGCCTATGCCCTCTATCCCCTGTCGCGCATCTACGGCTCTATCGCGGGCCGGCGCATGGTCAGGGCGCGCCGCGAGCGGCTGGATGTTCCTGTGATCTGTGTCGGCAATTTCACCGTGGGCGGCACGGGCAAGACCCCCGTCGCCATCGCGTTGGCCAAGCAGGCGAAGAAGATGCGCCTCACGCCGGGTTTCCTGTCGCGGGGCTATGGCGGCAGCATCCACGAACCGCATGTCGTGGACTCGAAACGAGACAGTGCGAGACAGGTCGGCGACGAGCCACTGCTGCTGTCGGACCACGCCCTGACGGCGATCACGCCGAACCGCATCGACGGCGCGAAGCTTCTTCTCGAACGCGGCTGCAACCTCATCATCATGGATGACGGGTTCCAGAGCGCGCAGATCCATATGGACTATGCGCTGGTGGTCGTGGACGGACGCTATGGGGTCGGCAACGGTCATGTCCTGCCGGGTGGGCCGCTGCGGGCGCGCCTGGTCGATCAGGTCCGTTTCGCCAGCGGCATCGTGCGCATGGGCGAGGACAAGGCGGGCGAGGCGGTCGTCAGGCAGGCCGCTAGGGCCGGGCGTCCGATCTTCGAGGCATGGCTCAGGGCGCGCTCGGCCGACAAGTTCGCGCATCGACGCTTCCTCGCCTTCGCAGGCATCGGACATCCCGAGAAATTCTTCGATACGGTGACGCGCGCCGGCGGCGAGGTCGTCATGTCGCGCTCGTTTGCCGATCACCACTTCTATTCGAACGACGAGCTGAGCGAGCTTGCGACGACCGCGAAAGCGGCCGGGCTCGAACTGATCACGACGGCGAAGGATTTTGCCCGCCTGCGCAACGGTACGGTGCCGCAGGAACTGATCGACAGGCTCAACGTGCTGGAAATCGACGCGATTTTCGAGAATTCGATCGCAGCCGAACGCATCATCGAGCAGGCGCTCGATTCATGGCGCACGCGGCGCCTGACCGGCTGACTGGACCTACTTGCGGCCGGCGAGGGCCGGGTTGGCTTCCATCTCGCGCTTCAGCGATACGGACGCGCTGACATAGGGCTCCTGCCGCGCCACGCTCCAGTATTTCAGCTCGTCGAGCGGGATGGACTCGCCCGTTACGGCGCAACGCACGAACGCGCCGGGACTCGTCACCTGGAAATCGCCATCAAGATAGCGGACACGGGCTTCCCGTGCGCCGGGGCCCTCGAAACGGTTCATCATTCTTTTCTTCCGCCACAAAAGCCGTTGGAGGTCAAGCGCTTCACGGGTAGCCGGCCTCGGGTGCGACGTCGAGGCATCCCGACCGGATGAAGACGCCGCGCGTCATCGGGTCACGTTGGGCTGTTTGGTCGAGCGTGACGTCACGCGGCGAATACCAGAGGATGTTGCCGAGTTCCGGTGCGAAGATCGCGTCGGGGGCTGGCTCGCCCGACAGAGGTGGATTGTCGTGAACGGTCAGTTCGCGGCTCATTGGATAAACGCGAAGCTGGCCCTGGCTTGCCTCGTCGGGCACGATGGATGCCGGCCCGTTGTCCGGGTCGCCTTCCGCCGCGACATATGGATCGCCGACCGGACCGAGCGCTATCCCACCGTAGCCATTGCTAGTATCGAATGTGAACCAGTAGCTGCGTTGCGGCGAGGTGATGCGGAAATAGAGGTCCGAAGCCATGCTGGCGAAGTGCTTCGACGGTACGAAGCCGGCGGTGAACGCCGGGTCGCTGTTTAGCGTATAGACCGCGCGTTCGGCGGGGCAGGCCGCTTCGCCGGAACCGGCTGCCTGAGCGGCGGTCGAGGCCGCGAAAAGCGGCAGTGCCGAACTGATCAAGAGCCAAAGAGCCTTGCGCATTCCGTCACCCCGTTTGCCTGGTGCGATCAAGGCCATGGAATCCGGCCGATTTGTGAGCGGGAAGTCACCGGCGGCCGAAAAGCCGCTCGATGTCGGCAAGCTTGAGTTCGATATAGGTCGGGCGGCCGTGGTTGCAGGTCCCGGAGCCTGGGGTGGCTTCCATCTGGCGCAGCAGCGCGTTCATTTCCTCGGGCTTCAATAGCCGGCCGGAGCGCACGGAACCGTGGCAGGCCATGGTGGCGGCGATGCGATCCAGCCGCTCGTTCAACGTATCGACCGTGTCGTTGTCTGCGATTTCGTCGGCGAGGTCGCGGATCAGCTGCCCGACATTGGTCTCGCCGAGCATGGAAGGGGTCTCGCGCACCGCGACCGCCCCCGGACCGAAGCGCTCTATGCCAAGGCCGAACCGGTGCAGGGTCTCGGCATGCGCGGCGAGGCGCTCTGCATCCTCCTCCGGAAGATCCACGATTTCAGGAATCAGAAGCATCTGCGCCGGCATTGTCCGTGAGCGCAACGCCTGCTTGAGCGCCTCGTAGACGAGGCGCTCATGGGCGGCATGCTGGTCGACGATGATGAGCGAATCCCGCGTCTGCGCGACGATATAGTTCTCATGCACCTGCGCACGCGCCGCGCCGAGCTCGGTTTCGAGCAGTCTTTCCTCCGGCTCGCCGGTGCCCGCCCGCGCGTCGGCGCTGGCGGCGGTGCGGGTATCGAACTGCACCTGCCGGCTTTCACCGAAACTCATGTCGAGCGGCCTGTGGACGGAGTGCGCGGGGTCGAAGATCGGCGAAGTGGCGCGGAAGGCCGGATCGTAGGTTCGGTGGCTGCCTGCCGGCCCGGAATGGCCGTATGCCGCTGCTCCCGGCCGGAAGGCGCTGGCAAGGCCCGCCGCGCCCGTGGTCGAGGAACGGATGCCGGCGGCCGCCAGGGCCTGCTTGATCGCGCCGACGATCAGGCCGCGCACCAGGCCGGAATCGCGGAAGCGCACATCCGCCTTTGCGGGGTGCACATTGACGTCGACCAGCGCCGGATCGATCGCCAGGAACAGCACGGTGACAGCGTGGCGATCGCGCGGCATGACGTCCGCGTAGGCTCCACGGACCGCGCCGGCGATCAGTTTGTCGCGCACGGGCCGCCCGTTGACATAGGCATATTGCTGCAGGGCGTTGGCGCGGCTGTAGGAGGGGATCGAGACATGCCCGTGCAGCGACACGTCCTCGCGCCCGGCGTCGATGGCGAGCGCGTTCTGCGGAAAGTCCGATCCCATGACCTGCGCGATGCGGCGCAGGTAGCCGTCAGGCGTATCTCCGGTCGCCGGAAGGTCGAGCGTTGAGCGGTCGGTGCCGGAAAGCGTGAAGCGGACTTGCGGGAAAGCGATGGCTATGCGCTTCACCACGTCGGTGATCGCCGCGCTTTCCGCGCGCTCGCCCTTCATGAACTTCAGCCGGGCGGGCGTTGCGAAGAACAGGTCGCGGACCTCGACAGAGGTGCCGCGATTGGCGGCGGCGGGACGCACGGTCGAGACGCGTCCGCCTTCGATGGAGATTTCCGCCGCCGAATCCGCCTGCTCGGTGCGCGAGCGGATGGAAAGCCGCGACACCGAGCCGATGGAGGGAAGCGCTTCGCCCCGGAAACCGAGCGATCTGATGTCGTGGATATCTTCGGAGAGCTTCGACGTGCAGTGGCGGGCTACCGCCAGCGCGAGTTCGGCCGCGCCGATGCCCGAACCGTCATCCACCACGCGCAGCAGCGAGAGCCCCCCTCCGGCCGTCGCGATCTCGACGCGGGAGGCGCCGGCATCGAGAGCGTTCTCGACCAGCTCCTTGACGACGCTGGCCGGCCGTTCGATGACCTCACCGGCTGCGATCTGGTTGATCATCGTTTCGGAAAGCTGGCGTATGGGCATCGGGCGATTATAGCCGGATTCGAGCGCCGCCGAACCGTCCGCGCGAAGAGATCACATCATATTGCACGCGCGTCGCTTCGGAACGCTCACGCAGCGGCGCGGTGCAACCCGATCGTGTCCTTGAGGTAGCGGGAAATCACGGCCGGTTCGGCGGTGATGCCGCAAAGCCCGACATGGTCGTCCGGCCTGATCAGGTAGAAGGCCTTGCCGGGAATGCCTTTTTGCCCAAGCACGGCTGTGTTTTCAGGCGTGGCGGGCAGGTTCCAAACTTTCAGCATGGTTCCGAAAGCGGATTCGAGGCTTTCAGGTGCCGTCTGGCCGATGGCGACCAGGTTGAAGCAGATATCGCCGAGCCGCCCGAAACTGTCTTCGGCGCGGCTGCCTTCAGCGAATGCCAGATGCATCCATGGGAAGCGGTCGCCGCTTTTGGGGGCTGCAGCTGGCATCTCGCCCGAGGTCACGGCGAGCGGGCCTTTGCGGTAGTTTATTCCCGTCTGCGAGACGGTGCGGAACGCGAGCGAACGAATGCGTTCGAAAGACATGGCGAATGCGGCGATACGGGCGATGACCTTCGTTCTGAGCAGGCCTGCTATCCAGCCGTCGGACACGACCAGCTTGAAGGCCCGGTCGGTAGTTGCGAGCAACTGTCGCGCGACCGGAAGCCTTTCAGCGTTGTAGCTTTCGAGCAATCGTGAGTCCGCCTTGCCGGTGACGACCAGCGCAAGCTTCCAGGCGAGGTTATAGGCGTCCTGAAGTCCCGTATTCATGCCTTGGCCTCCGACCGGACTGTGTATGTGCGCGGCGTCGCCCAGGAGGAAGGCGCGGCGATCCCGGAACCTTTCCGCCGCACGGTGATGGATACGGTAGGTCGAGAACCAGCTGCATTTTGCTATCGACAGGGAGGACGCGGCCTCGCTGCCGAGCGAGGGCAGTATGGTGTCTAAACCGAGCTTGCCGGAACCGCGCAGTTCGGGTGGGACGATGCCGACGATGCGCCAGTGATCCCTGTCGCGCATCGGGAAAAGCAGATGAAAGCCCGAGCGCCAGAAGTAGACGTTGACCTCTTCCTGAATCATCGTTCCGGTCATCTCGACATCGGCGACGAAGAAGACGTGTTCGTAGGGTGCGCCTGGGAAGTCTATAGCGGACAGGCGGCGCACCGAGCTGTGCGCGCCATCGCATCCGGCGATATAGGCTGCGCGCACGGTTCGGCTGCCGCCTTCCGGTGTCTTCAGCGTTGCGGTGACTCCGTCGGCGTCCTGCGTGAAATCGACGAGTTCCGTGTTCCAGCCTACGGACACGCCGAATTCATGCAGTTTTTCGCCCATGATCCGTTCATTGTCGTCCTGGCCAAGAATGAAGACGAACGGGTAGGGGGTGATATTCCCTCCCACGCCGCTGAGCGGGACATGGGCCGTTCGCCGGCCCTGTGCCCAGACCGACGCACCTGTCGCGCGTTTGCCAAGCTCCAGCGCGCGGTCGACGATGCCGAGCGCTGCATAGATTTCCAACGTTCGCGCCTGCACCGCGAGCGCCCGGGTCTGAATGGCGGGCCCAGCATGGCGGTCGATCACCTCTACCCTCACGCCGCGTCGCGCCATCTGATTTGCAAGCAAGAGGCCTGTCGGCCCGCCGCCAACGACAAGAACGTCAGTGTCCATGATGCTCCTTTCGGCGCAGAGGCATCGCGGCAACTATCATTGCAGGGATGCGCGGCGACCTTGCAAGAAAGAAAGCAAGGGTGCCGGATTCATGGTACTGACGATCATAGGCCTTGCGGGGGAGAACGCCATGGTCGTGCAGCTGATAGGGATGTTCGCGCTTTTCATGACGGCGACGGCAGCTTTTGCCGGCGCGCCGAGCGAGGTCGTCCGGCAATTCTACCTGCAGCCGGGGTTGGAACTGGAGCAGTCGGCGCGCGGCCATTTCATCGATCCGGCCAGGAAGATCCTGAACCAGAACGACCTGATCCGGCAGGACGGGGAGGAAGGCTGCCTCGACCCGGCTCTGCCCTTCAATGACACGCGATACGACCATGCCGAGGTCACCGCAACGCTGGTGATAGAGGAGCTGGTCAGCGGACGCGACGCGACCGTGCTTGCGAAGTTCATGGCCGAGGACAGGGAGCAGGTGGTGCAGTGGCAGCTCAAGGATATCGGCGGCCGCTGGCGCATCTCGGATATCATGTCTACGTCCAAGGACTGGGCACTCAGCCGCTTCCAGTGTGAGTAGGGCTATACACAGACCAAAGACCAGCCAGCGAGCATCCAGCCAGCCATGACCAGCGACCCTCTTCTCCAGCCTTATGTTCTCAAGCATCTGACTTTGAAGAACCGCGTCATGTCGACCAGCCACGAGCCAGCCTATTCGGAAGACGGCATGCCGAAGGATCGCTACCGGCTCTACCACGCCGAGAAGGCGAAGGGCGGCATGGCGATGACCATGACGGCGGGCTCGGCCATCGTCTCGCGCGACAGCCCCGCGGCGTTCGGCAACCTGCAGGCCTATCGCGACGAGATCGTCCGCTGGATGCGCGAGCTCACCGACGCATGCCACGAGCACGACTGCAAGGTGATGATCCAGCTCACGCATCTCGGCCGCCGCACGGGCTGGAACAAGGCGGACTGGCTGCCGGTGCTGGCCCCGTCGCCGGTGCGCGAGCCGGCGCACCGGTCGTTTCCCAAGGTCGCGGAAGACTGGGACATCGAGCGCATCGTCGCCGATTATGCCTCCGCCGCCCAGCGCATGCAGGAGGCGGGCCTCGACGGCGTGGAGTTCGAGGCTTACGGGCACCTCATGGACGGCTTCTGGTCGCCCGCTACCAACCATCGCGACGACGCCTATGGCGGCTCGCTCGACAACAGGCTGCGCTTCACATGGGCTGTCATCGACGCGGTGCGCAAGGCCGTGGGCGACGACTTCATCGTCGGCATCCGAATGGTGGCCGACGAGGATTTCCCCGCCGGCCTGCCTAAGGATGAGGGCATCGAGATCGCGCGCCGCCTTGCGGCTTCCGGCAAGTTCGATTTCCTCAACATCATCCGTGGTTCGATCGAGACGGACGCCGCGCTCACCAAGGTCATACCCGTCACGGGCATGCGCTCGTCGCCGCATCTCGACTTCGCGGGCGAGGTGAGGGCGGCGACCAGGTTCCCGGTGTTCCACGCGGCCCGCATCTCTGACGTGGCGACGGCCCGCCACGCCATCGCCGAGGGCAAGCTCGACATGGTCGGCATGACGCGCGCCCATATCGCTGATCCGCATATCGTCAGGAAGGTGATGGAGGGCCGTGAGCATGAGATCCGGCCCTGTGTCGGCGCAACCTACTGCCTGGATCGCATCTACGAAGGCGGGGAGGCGCTGTGCATCCACAACGCCGCGACCGGCCGCGAGGCCTCGATCCCGCAGACAATCGCCCGCACGCAAGGCCCGCTCAGGACAGTCGTGGTGGTCGGCGCCGGGCCGGGCGGGCTGGAAGCCGCGCGCGTGGCCGCGGAGCGCGGACACAAGGTCACGTTGCTGGAGGCATCGGGGCAGGCCGGTGGGCAATTGCGGCTCGCTGCGCAGAGCCAGCGCCGCCGCGAGCTGATCGGCATCGTCGAGTGGCGGCTGAACGAGCTGGAGCGGCTGGGCGTCGAGATGCGCTACGACACATGGGCGCAGCGGGACGACGTGCTCGCGCTCGCGCCAGACACCGTCATCGTCGCCACCGGCGGCCTGCCGCAGAACCCTCCGCTGGAATCGGGCGGCGAACTGGTCACGTCGAGCTGGGACATCGTCGCGGGCACGGTGAAGCCGGCGGAAAACGTACTCCTCTATGACGACAATGGCGGCCATCAGGGCATGACGGCGGCGGAGATTGTCGCCAATTCGGGGTCGAGGCTGGAGCTGCTTTCGCCGGAGCGCTTCTTCGCGCCCGAGATGGGCGGCCTGAACCACGTGCCCTATATGCGGGCCTTCCATGAGAAGGGCGTGACGATTACCATCAACACGCGGCTGCATGCCGTGCGCCGCGACGGTAACCAGCTCGTCGCGACGCTCTCGTCCGATTTCGCGCAAGGCTGGCGCGCCGAACGGCGGGTCGACCAGGTGATCGTCGAGCATGGCACGCTGCCGCTGGACGACCTCTATCTGGCGCTGAAGCCGCTTTCCAGCAACAACGGCGCGGTCGACTACGAGCGGCTCGTGCAGGGCGGTCCGATATTCCCGACGACCAACGGCGACGGCACATTCGTGCTCTACCGCATCGGCGATGCTGTCGCCGCTCGAAACATACACGCCGCGATCTATGACGCGGTCAGGTTCGGAATACGCTATTAGGCAGGGGACGTATCGGACAAAGGTAGCGGGCGGGCGAAATAGCGCACGGTTTTGCGACCACCGTGAATCGCGGCCTGCCCAACCTCCGAGAAACCGAGTGCTGCGTGGAATGCATCGGATATCGGGTTCGGCGGCTCGGAATTGATCTCGCAGACGACGACCTCATGGCCGACGCCGGCGGCGGCGTCGAACAGGTCGTTATAAAGTCTGCGTGCATGGCCCCGTCCGCGCGCCGAGGCCGCGACGGCGATTCGGTCTACATAGACGAAGCGCCGATAGCGCTCCTTGAACCAGAGGAAATTCGGGCTGTCATAGTCTGCGTCCTGATCGAAGGAGAGCAGGAACGCCTCGATGTCGCCTATGCGCCGGGCGTAGAAGGCGCGTGAAACGAGTTGCGACAACCGTGCCGGCTCCAGCCAGGACAATTCCTCGGCCAGTTCGTTGTTCAGCGCGAGAATGATCGGCTCGCTCTCGCCGGTGATCGGGAGGATCATGTCAGCCGCCGCCGTTCAGCATGTTGATGCGGTCGGTGACGACACGATCGCTGGCGTAGCCGTCATCCTCGCGCAGCCGCTGGCCGAGCAGCTTCACCAGCGTCGGATTGTCGGCGAACTTGGTATGGTTGAGGCTGTCGCCGGCCTTCTCCTTCGACACGTCGACGACGACGACGCCGAGTTCGGCGAGGTCGGACGCGTTCTGGTAGTCGCCGACACGCTTGTTACCGGCGAGTATTCCGGAAAGCCGCAGCGCGCGATCGTCCGCCGAGAGCATGAGGAAGAAGGGGCGGTTAGGCTTGCCGTAGCGCCGCATCTGGCTGCGGAACACGTCGACGTCGATGTCGGGCGAGGCCAGGACCACGTCGCCCAGCTTGCCGCCGAGGTCGCGGTCGCCGGTGATCGCGAGCTGGCGCAGAGTCTCCATGGTCACCCATGTTCCCATGGAATGCGCCACGATGTCGATGCGCCGCGCGCCGGACTGGGCCAGCAGGCGCAGCGTCACCTCCAACTGGTCGCGGGCGACGCTGGCGCTCTCGCGGTCATAGACATAGTCCTTGGTGCTGCCGCCCGAGGCCCAGGAGAAGAGCACCGGCGTTCCCGGGTAGCCGGAATCATGCGCGATCTGCGTGGCCCGATAGACGGCGCTGTCGAAAGAGGTGTTGTAGCCGTGGATGAAGATCATCACGCGCCCGCCGCGCGCGGCGATGTCTGCGCTCAGCGCCGACGAAAACTGCGGCTGCGCATCATAGGCGACCACGTCGGTGGCGGTGAAATAGCGCAGCGGATCGTTGGGCTTTCCGGGTTTCTTGCGCTCGATCTGGCCGGTCTTGTGATACTTCGGAACGGTGACGTTGACGCGCGCGAAGTTCAGCTTCGGCGAACGCGAATTCGTAAACACCTTCGCATCGGACGACGCCCGCCGGGTGGTCGCGACGAAAATGGAATGATTGCCGGCGATCTCGGTGGGTGGCACCTGGACCGTGTTCGCGCCGATCAGGTCGGTTGCGGTATCATTTGTCATGCAGCCGGCGCCGAGCAGCGCTGCCGCGAGGATCAGTATCTTGGCTCTCAACACTCTCGAATACCCTTGGCCGTTCGGCTCGTTTTTGGCTTGCACCTCCCCAACCTCCGATCAAGGCATTAGCAAGGCGCTACCGTGACAAACCCGGTCGGCGGCGTGTCGCGGTGGCCGTATTGTTGCAGGAATGCCCCAGGACGCGCCGTGCAAGCCGACGGTGGCCTGAAGCGGACAGATGTGCGATAGGCCGTCAATGCCGATCCAGACGAATGCCGATCCAGACAGGCGTCCATATCAATGAATGCGGATCAGGAACAATGACGACTTTCACGGAGCGGGTTTCGGAAGCGGCGGCGGCCATTCGCGGGCTTTTCCCCGAAACGCCGCTACAGGAAAACGACTATCTCTCGAAGAAATACGGCGCCCACATCCTCCTCAAGCGCGAGGACCTGACGCCGGTTCGCTCCTACAAGATTCGCGGCGCTTTCAACTTCTTCCGCAAGGCGCTCGCCTCCGGCACGCAGGCGGAACTGTTCGTCTGCGCCTCGGCCGGCAACCATGCGCAGGGCTTCGCCTATGTCTGCCGGCATTTCGGCAAGAAGGGCATTGTCTACATGCCCGTCACCACGCCGCAGCAGAAGATCGACAAGACCAAGCTTTTCGGCGGCGACTTCGTGGAGATCAGGCTTTTCGGCGACTTCTTCGACGATTGCTACCGCGCCTCGCTGGAATTCGCCGAAGCGAGCGGCGCCCATATGGTGCCGCCCTTCGACCACAAGGATATCATCGAGGGACAGGCGACCGTCGCGCTGGAAATCGCGGCGCAGATGCCGGCAGGCCGCTCTCCCGGCATGATGGTTCTGCCGGTGGGCGGCGGCGGACTTTCGGCAGGCGTTTCGCACTATTTCGAGTCGATCGGCCAGCATACGAGCTTTACCTTCTGCGAGCCCGCCGGCGCGCCGAGCCTGTCGCGCAGCCTTGCCGCCGGCCGGCGGTTGAAGCTGGACAGCATGGACAATTTCGTCGACGGCGCGGCGGTTGCCGAGATCGGCCGCGAACCGTTCCGCCATCTCAAGGATTTTCCGGCCTATGCGGTCCGCCTCATACCCGAGAACCGGCTCTGCGCGACGATGATCGAGATGCTCAACGTCGAGGGCGTGGTGCTGGAACCGGCCGGCGCGCTCGCCATCGACGCGCTCAAGGATTTCCCGAGAAAGGAGATGCGCGGAAAGACGATCGTGTGCGTCGTCTCCGGCGGAAACTTCGATTTCGAGCGGCTGCCGGACGTCAAGGAGCGCGCCTTGCGCTTCGAGGGACTGAAGAAATATTTCGTCTTCCGCTTCCCCCAGCGTCCCGGCGCGCTGCGCGACTTCCTCGACCTTCTCGGCCCCGACGACGACATCGCCCGCTTCGAATATCTCAAGAAATCGGCCCGCAACTTCGGCTCGGTCCTGATCGGCATAGAGACCAAGGATCGCAGGAACTTCGCCGTCCTGAACAAGAGGTTCCAGGATGCGGGCTGGGCCTATCAGGATATCACGGACAACGAGGCCATAGCTGGGCTGGTGATCTGATGACGGTCTACATCGTCCTTTTCCGTGGTGTCGGCGGGGCCACCCAGCTGCCGACCGGGCCGTTGCGCGATGCCTTGACGGCTGCCGGATTCGGCAACGTGTCGACCTACATCAACAGCGGCAACGCGGTTCTGTCGTCACGCAAGGCCGTGTCCAGCGTGACGGCCGACATCGCCAGGATCGTGAAGAAGGAGTTCGCCTTCGAGAAGGCGATCCACACGGTGACGCGCGACGCGTGGGCCGAGCTGATTGCGAACAACCCGTTTCCCGACGCCACGGCGATTCCCAAGCTGCTTCACGCGGCCGTCCTGGCCGACACGCCGGACGCGTCAAGGGTAGAGGCGCTTCGTTCACACGCCGAAGCGGGCGAACGCATCGAGATCGTTGGCAAGGTGGCTTACCTGCATACGCCCGCAGGCTTCGGCGTCTCGAAACTGGCGGTGAAGTTCGACAAGGGGATCGGCGTGCCCAACACAGCGCGCAACTGGAACACCGTGATCGCGTTGGCGAAGATGGCCGACGCGATCAGGTGAACGGTCAAAGCGGTTCAGAGCGGATCACCAGCTGCCGGTGTTCGCCATCGACGCCCAAGGCTCGGCCTTGTCGAGCGGGGAGCCTTTCTGCAACAGTTCGATTGAGATGCCGTCGGGCGACCTGACGAAGGCCATGTTGCCGTCGCGAGGCGGGCGGTTGATCGTGATGCCTGCATCCATCAGCCGCTTGCAGGTCTCGTAGATGTTGTCGACCTCATAGGCGAGGTGGCCGAAATTACGCCCGCCCGTGTAGTTCTCCGGGTCCCAGTTGTAGGTCAGCTCGAGCAACGGGGCCTTCGTGTTGATGCCGACCTGCTCGTCCTCGGGCGCCGCGAGGAAGACCAGCGTGAAGCGCCCCTGTTCGTTCTCGATGCGACGAACTTCCGTCAATCCGAATTTCTTAACGTAGAAGTCGAGGGCTTCATCGAGGTCTTTGACGCGGACCATCGTGTGCAGATAGCGCATGTAAACATCTCCTGTTCGGGCATGCCGGAACATAGGGTGGCCCGCGAGGGCGGGCAAGCCGCAGGTGGCCTGGCCGGCGCATTAAGGGCGTTGCCTGCCCCGAACCCGATCGTCGAGGCGAATCTCGGGGCATATCTGAAAAAAACGCAGCGTCAGCCCTTGCACATGAGCTTCCGCGCGGTGTTATTCTCAGGCCAAGAATCAGCAGCATCGGTCCACGACAGGGGGCGTTCTGATGGGGGAGAAAGCCTCTATCGCGAGGCAGGAAGGCGCCAGAGACGAAGCCCTTGTCGGCAACAGCGCCGATGATGTCGGTGTTGTCGAGATTTCCGGCGCGATCAAGTGGTTCGACGTGTCCAAGGGCTATGGCTTCGTGCTGCCCGACGACAGCCGGCTTGGCGATGTGCTCATACACGTGACATGCCTCAGGCGCGACGGCTTCCAGATCGCCTTGGAGGGATCGCGCATCGTTTGCCTCGTCAAGCAGGGCGAGCGCGGGTTGCAGGCATTCCGCGTCGTATCCATGGACAGTTCGACGGCCGTTCATCCGGCGGAGTCGCAGGAGCAGCGTACGCATGTCGCGGTGACGCCGGAAAGCGGGCTGGAGCGCGCGCTGGTGAAATGGTTCAACCGCACGAAGGGATTCGGCTTCCTGACGCGCGGCGAGGGCACGGAGGACATTTTCGTGCACATGGAGACGTTGAGGCGCTACGGCCTGACCGAGCTCCGCCCCGGCCAGGTCGTGCTCGTGCGTTTCGGACGCGGCGATAAGGGCCTTATGGCTGCCGAAATTCATCCCGATATGGGGACGCTGCCGATCTCGCACTGAGCAGCGGACGCACGGGTAGGCGATGTCTCGAAAATCCTGGATCGCGGCG
>WPCJ01203570.1_pt1 | contig 76193 bp, 71 predicted proteins | sample 5399831 | NCBI WGS metagenome assembly WPCJ01 (sample SAMN12869470, study PRJNA574797) | sludge metagenome | isolation source: wastewater treatment of pH10 | place: China:Beijing | collected 2019-05-20
TACATTTTGCAGAAGAAATTCTATTCCGGTTTGATGAATTTATTTTCATAATTATTATATCGACACTCCATCTTGTTTATTTGAAATTTAATATACCTTTGTGGCCAGTAGCACTTAATCAGAACACATCAGATTAAGATGTGATATATTCTTGAGCACATAATATTTATCTGTACTAAATAACAAATCTCTACAGTCATGGGCAGAAAAATTGAATACGAATCAAAAAACAGGATACTTGAAGCTGCATTTGTCCTATTTTCTTCAAATACTTATGACCAGGTTCGTTTCATAGAAATTTCAGAAATAAGCAAACTATCGAGGGGGGCTATCTTACATCACTTCGAGAGCAAGGAGGTCATTTTTAAAACAATGTGCAATAAGTTTCTATTGGAGGAATCTTCCGTTTTTTTGAGGATGGAAAAATATGAAGACAATACTATGCTTTCTGATTATCTCAAACAGTACATTGAAGCATTGAAAGAAATGAAAAAAGAAGCCAATGCATTAGGTGTAAGAAACCTCAACAAGGCGATGATAAATATCACGATGCAGGCAATGTTCTATTTTCCTGATTTTGCCGAAAAAGGGGAGCAATGGCAACTCAACCAGGTAAAGCAATGGAAAAAAGCACTCTTGAAAGCAGTATCAAAAGGCGAGATACGGGAGGATATTGACATAGATATGGTTGCTGAACTTTTTGAAGATGTCTATTGCGGATTAGCATATTCCTCTTTGCCTCTTACAGATGGTATTGATTTGAAAAAACTTGAAAGTGAATTTAATTTTATCTACGACAGTATAAAAAAATAATAATGTGATGAAATATAAATATTTATTGCATTTGATGCTTCTGGCTATACCGTTTATTTCTGTAGCACAAGAAAATGAAAATTATGGGTAAAACAAAGATTAAGTTGTTATTATTGTTATTTTCTATAGCAACCATTTCATGCATAGGAAGTACCCATAAACCGACATCAGATTGGGAAAATCGACAATTCTCCGACCGGGAAATTTTAAATTTGATGGCTTTGTCAAAAAGCTATGGATATATACGTTACTTCTACCCGAATCCAAATTTGGATAACTTCAATTGGAATAATTTTTTGTTTTATGCACAAAGTGAGATTATTGGCTCTAATTCAGATCAAGAGCTGATATCCAAATTAACGGAGGTCTTCCATCCCATATGCGAAGAAGTACAATTCACAAGGTCTTCCCTTTCAACAGGCATTATTCTTTCAACGCCTTATTATATGAATGAACACAGGGCGATTGGAACGCTTGCGACAATGGAATATGGCAATAAATATACACCTGTCAAAAAAATAGAGGATGAAATTTCTTCCATCCAAATTCGCGATAAGTACAATTATTCAATTGGTGTGGACTTATATATTACTTTCCCCATTGCTTTAAAAGAATTACCTGTTAAATCTAAAAAATTATCCCAACTGGAAGCTGATCTGCAGAAAATTAAGTTCTCCGGCATCGGGTTATTTAAAGCGATCTTTAGCAGTAAAGAAACGCTCGAAAATGCTAAAAAAAGATTTCAGCATCTTTTTCTACGTACAGCCGATGTAATGATAAGGCATAACATAATCAATCACTTTTACCCATACTATGAAGAAGACCAATTGGGATTTAAATGGGACTTGGCTTGTAGTAATGCTCTCCGGGAAGTGGCCAATGTTACAAGTTTAGGTGAATATTATGATGCGCTGAAATTGCTACACGGAAATGTCCACGACTCACATATGTCACTTTGGAATTCATTTAATGTCGGTTCAAATGCCGCCAGTTATGTACAGACCTATAATGACGATATAACGGTGAAATTCTGTAAGGATACTTGTTATATAGATATCGCCGGTTCTAAATTTAAGAACATTGTAACTCGTGGAGATATTATATTGCAGGCAAATAATCAATCGATTGAAACTCTTGCTAATAAAAAATTAAAACTTGTTTCAGCCTCAACCCGCGCTGCAGGATTATCACAGCTGAATCCGTTCCAAACCTATATGAAAGACTCCACGACCCTTGTAACTGTTCAGAAAACGGATGGCAGGATCGATCAAATAGAACTCACAACAAAGAATGATGAGAAACTGGATTTACCCGATCCTGGGAAACAACCCTTCTTCAAAGAGTATGATAATGGGGTGGCATACATCAATCTATGTGCAGGAGAACTCACTACCTATGAAAACTTTAGACGAATAATACCCCAAATAAGAAATGCCAGGGGAATAATCATGGATGTACGGGGATATCCCTCATACGAAGTGTTATCTATTATCAGTCATTTTATCAAGGATGATATTATGATGGGCAATCTATACAATCCAATCATACGTTTTCCAGACCGGGAAAATATAGAATATGAACTTTGTGAAAAATGGAGTGTCGCTCCTGCAACCTCTCTGCACAGCGAGGAATTCAGCAAGAAATATGAGTACGCAAAGCCGGAACCGGTAAGTTTCAATATTCCCGTCTTATTTCTGACAAATGCTGAGGCGATAAGTTTTGGAGAAACATTTATGGACATGATAAAACATTATCAGATTGGTAAGATTATTGGGGAACCCACTGCCGGATGTAATGGTGACGCCACTCGCATTAATATGCAGTTTGCGACCTTCTTGATGACATACAAGAAATTTTTAAACCGGGATGACTCTCAACATCATGGGGTTGGTATCCTACCCGATATGTATTGTTCCCCTACAATAGCTGACATACGAGCAAATATAGACACCCAGTTAGAGTTTGCAAAGGACTATCTTTCTGAAATGAGAAATTACTAATATGTGAGAAAAAGATATATTAATAACCTAATACTCTATTAATGATGAAAAAAAAGAAAAATAACTGGCCCTTTAATTTTATTATTTTGCTGCTGGGATTTACACCTTTTACTGCACTTTCGCAAAAAAGTGATTACCGGAAGAAACTGGAAGATAATGCGATTATCAATCCAAAGTATATAAGTTATATAGACTCTGCACGGACTTATATCAAAAAAAATGACTCTCTTTCGTTATCATATTATTTGCGTGCTTTTTCAGAAGAGTTACCCGAGAATCCAACTCATATCTATGAATCAGCCTCTCTGTCTGCGAAATTAGGTCATAATGATTTGGCTTTCTTTCTTCTAAATCTAAGTGTTAATAAAATTTTTTCTTATTACGATCATTTTCTAAAAGATCAAAATATCCAAAATTTAGATAGTGAAAAATTAGACAGATATCACAATAAGATACGTGAAACAGATTCCATATACACACAGATCAGCGTACAGTTAGAAGCTATTTATGATAATGACCAGGATATAAGAGAGTATTATTATAACGAGTTGAATAAGGGAAAGGAGAAAGATTCTCCGGAAATGAAAGCTATTCTCGATAGTATGACGATTGTAGATCGTAGAAATTTTACTGTCATAAATGAGTTGATTGAAAAATATGGCTTTTTGGGTACTAATATGAAAACGATGAAATCGAGGAATGCAATGTTTGCTGTTATACAACATGCTTCTACAGAAGAGAAAGAGAGCCTGTTGCCTGTTTTACATCATGCCATAAGAAAGGGTGAATTACACCCCGGTCAATTTGCCTATATGGAAGACAGAATGCTTGCCGAAAGGGAAAACATTCAAAAATACGGCTCACAATATATGATCCGGGATGAAGAAGTGATTATATCCCCACCACTCATTGATCCGGAAATGGTTGACATTTACAGAAAATCCGTAGGTCTGAGTTCTCTCCAGGAATATATAGATTTGGTGAAAAGTATGGAAAACCCATAGAAAATAGGATATGAGATTAAAAACACATAAAAGTGCATATTGCCTGCATCTTAATGTATCATACTCTTGTGAAAGTTGAAAATCATTGTGATAAACCATAGCATGACAAATGAAGAAATATTACTTACTAAGTACAGTCCTTTTAATATGCTTTTCTGTTGCTTGCGCATCCGATAAAGAGCAATCAAGCAAGACAGACTACGTACAGCGGACACTTACGGAACAGAGCCTGGTTAATCTGAATGCGGTTAACAGGCTATATGGATATACCCGTTATTTTTATCCTAACCAGGAAACGGCCAAATACAGCGAGATTGATTGGTACAAGTTTTTGATTTATGCAATTGGGGAAACGATAGATTCGAAATCAGAAAAAGAACTAAGGGAGAATCTATGTAAGGTATTCAAGCCAATAGTGCCGGAGTTGGTCTTTGAACAGGATACTATTCATAATACAAATAAAGTTCATAAAGTTCCATTTTATCATTGGGAATATATGGGAATTGGAGAATACCCAGTGAATTCCAATATATATATCAATAAAATACAGAAGGCTGAAAGGATCTCTCCCAATCTCCCTACCCCTGATTCTTTGTATTCTTTTCCATTAGGTGACAATATTACTGCATTTATACCGCTATCTGTATCATCCGGATTTGATAAAACAAATAAGGAGTGGAAGCAACTGGAAAAAGAAAGAAAACAACAACGTATCAGGGTTGCAGACCGTGGATTTATTAGATTTCTGATCAATAGGAAAGATGCAAAAGTTGTAACGTTACTTGATGACAAAATACGGTATGCTGATTTAATGGTGAGGTGGAATATTATAAAGCATTTCTATCCATATTTTAAGGAGGACGAGTTAGACTGTAAATGGAACGAGAGGCTGAATCAAGCTTTTATAAAGGCTTCGCAAATAACGGATTATATGGAATATCCGGAAATCGTCAACTGGTTAATGGCTGCCGTTAATGACTCACATATAGACGTAAATGAAATCATCGCATTTGAAGGTTTAATTCATAGGTATATAGCAAGCTTTTTCCCTTTACTCAAAGTTGACTGGTGTGAAGATAATAAAATATACATTGTGTCCGGATCGGATTCCTTGGGAAACAAATTAAATAAAGGAGATCAGATTGTATCTGTAAATGGGATGGATATAGACAAACTGATCGAAATAAAATCAGAATTTATATCGGCATCTTCTCCGCAAGGAAAAATGGAAAAACTTGTAAACAGAGAGTTATTCAGAAGTTACACAGAGGATACGGTATATAATATAAAGGTTCGAAATGCTGAAGACAAAGAATTATTATTCACTATTAAACCTACACAACGAAATTGGATAGAGTGGGAGAACGAAAAGAGTTCTTTTGTTGAGAATTTGGGAGATAATATTTATTATCTTAATTTAGTTACATTTGATAAAAATCATACCTACAATGTTTTCAAAGAATTTATACCAAAGTTACAAAAGGCAAAAGGTGTAATCGTGGATGTAAGAGGTTATCCTAATGCTTCCATAACCGATAGTATTATTTCTCATTTCTCAAAAGAACCTGTACTTTCCGGTAATTTTTTTCGTCCATATTATTCTTTTCCCGATCAGAAAAAAGTACTTTATAAAGACGAGGGAAATGGATACCTGGATCAAGTTCCAGAATCGGAATTCATTCCTACTCAAATATGTGTACTTATAAACCACAAAGCTATGAGTTATGGTGAAACAGTGATAAGTATGTTCAGGAACAGTACAAATAGTATATTAATCGGTTCCCCCACAATTGGAACCAACGGGGATGTGACTATGATAAATCTTCCATTATGCAGATTTACAATGACAGCGGTATATGATCCGGATAATCATGGCGTTGGTATTGAGCCTGATATATTGGTTTACCCCGCCTTGCAGGATGTTAGAGCGGGTAATGATATATTATTGGAAACGGCAATCGAATATATTAATAATTTGATTTTCAATAACATAAAGGATAAAACACCAATTTTAAATAACAATGCTCAACAATTGGCTCGGGATTTATAACTTATAATTTGCAGATAATATGCGTTACAGGTACGTTACTTTTCCATTATTCTTGATAATCATTATATTCCCTTTATCATCACAAGAAAATAATACCCTTACAATACAAGGATACGTATTCGGTTATGACCAGGAAGAAATTGAGCCTCTCCCCGGTGCGCATATTTCGGTATGGAGTAACGACACGACCCTCGAAAAAGCATTCACCTCTGACACCAATGGCTTTTTTGAAAATACACTTGTAAATGTACCACATAGGGTAGAAATCAGCTATGTAGGCTATGATCCCTATGTCATAACCCATCCGGTAGCGGATGGCAATGGCAACATCAATCTGGACACCTGTTTCCTGTTGTCAAACAACCTTTTGGCAGAGACAGTCGTAGAAGCATCAACTGTCAGTCGAAAGTTAAATGCAGATGTGTACCTGGTTACTGAAAAGATGCGACAAAAAGCATCCAATACATTGGAAATTCTAAACCAGATACACGGATTGAGATATGACAGGATGTCGAACCGGATAAGGGTCGGCAATGAAACCAATGTCCTGTATCTTGTCGATGGCGTGGCACAAGCCAGAGAATATACCCTCAACCTGCCACCGGAGAGAATTGCCAGGATAGAAGTTGACAAGGACCCGAAAGGACGTTTCCAGTCGATGGGCTACGGAGCCGTCATCAATGTTATCCTTAAAAGTGAATATGAAGGATACAGCGTGAACCTGCAAAATTTTGCCATCGCCAATGTCGCCGGTAATAATGGCGACGATTGGCTGATGAGCGACCAGCCTTCGGTTAATCTGTTCTATACCAATAAAAAGATCAATCTCTTCGCCAATTATGGACATGGTATCGCCAAATGGAATATGCCCATCCATAGAGAAACCGCCTACAAGGACTTACTGGAAATGAAATCCCGGGAAACCGGGCCGAATAATCTCTACGACTACAAGGGAAATGTAGTGAATGGAGGAATCAATTATAAATTGAAAGAAAAGCATCTTCTCTCCTTGCAAGGAATCTATACGTCCAGCAAGATAAATAACGAGGACCTGTTCGCCTATGATGTGAGAGATATAAAGAACAACAATACCGGATCATTCACCGACCATATTTTTAATAATACATCATCTGATGATTACACACTTACATTGTTCTACAAGGGAGAAATAAACGACAAGCTGAACCTCTACACGGATATATCCTATAATAATTACCAGAACGATGTAGATAACCGGTTTATCCAGGATGGCACAATGCTTTCGCAATTCGCCTATCCCGAAAAGCGGGATATGATTAAATTCAATATCGATATCCATTATATGCTTTCTGATAAACTGGAATTGAACAGCGGATATTCCAATAATTATAAAAATTATTACTCTCCCTCTGCAGCCGGACTGTTGGACTACAAGGAATATCGTCACAACGCTTTTGCCCGCCTGCAATACAATCCGTCTGACGATATCGGAGTGGAAGCCGGTGTAGGAATGGAGCATATCAGTACAAGACAGGCATCGGGTAACCACCGGTACTTGAAATTTCTTCCTTACGCAGAATTTACCTACAATGCCATCAAGAATGTAGACCTGCGGATGTCATACCTTACAAACATGGATTATCCCACATTGCTGCACTTAAACCCGGCACATACGGCAATCGACGGATTGATGGTGCAGACAGGCAATCCCGACCTGGAAACTTCGTTGCGTCATTCTCTTTCTTTAGACCTTGTGTTTTTCAATAGACTCACTCTTACACCTTCATACAGGTACAGCCCCAAAAACATAAGTGAATATATTTTCAGAACGGAAGAAGATCAATTTCATACCACATTCCGGAATATCAAAACAAAAGAATATTCAATAGAACTGGTGTACGATCAACCTGTCGGGGAGTCTTTCAATTTCACAAGCGGCATACAATACTATCAGGCCACGGCAGCGCATAACGGAATAAAAAACTCCATCCATGGCTGGCTGGCAAATGCAGGGTTGAGTTATTTCAACCCGACACTCTCACTGATGGCAGAGTTAGGCTGCTATAGAAGCATGACAAAGGATATCAGGTTGCAGGGATACCAGATGCTCGACTTCGACAGTTGGGCGCTTTCGCTCGGAAAGCAATTATTTAAAAACAAGGCGTCACTCAATATGACCTATTTTCTGCCTGTCGAATTGGGTGTCCGCAATAAACAGACGAGGGTGATGGAGATACCAAGCTACTCAGAAACTAAAAAGATAGGACTTCAACCTTACCGGAATACATTAATCCTCACTTTCAGTTACCGTTTCGGTTCAGGTAAAGTTCGCTTTTCATCCAGGAAAAGTTCCATCGAGAATGAGGAACGAATTAAAAGAACATTCGACATGTAGACTAAAAAACACTTTTAATCAAATATTTATGAAAGTAAAACTAATCATCTTGCTCGTTGTATTGTTTTCCAAGACAATATCAGTTTTATCGCAACAGGATCTCCCTTATGATGACAGCGGAGTAGATCTGGAATTTACCGATACGATAGATAAACATTCTTTCAATGCAGATATGGACCATGAGTTTGATAATGGCTCCATGATTTCCCTATCTTCAATAAATGAAATGCAAATTGAAAGTCTCCGGGTTCTGGCAAAAGTATGGGGATTTGTCAAATATTACCATCCCGAAGTTGTCAGGGGAAACTATCAGTGGGATTACGAGTTATTCCGGGTCATTCCTCAAATCATGCAATTTGATGATACCCGGGAACGGAATCAATACCTGACTGACTGGCTGAGAAAAATGAATACAAACCTGCAACCGGATGAAAACCCGTTGATTTTTACTGCCGAAAGTTATGTAATACCTCAACTGGACTGGATAAATGACGACACCTTGTTTGGTGTCGATCTTGTCATGGAACTGAACAGGATAAAAAACAGTAAAAGGCCGGATTATCATTATTATATTAGCCTTGAAGGAGGCTATAGTTTCGATGGAGAGAAGAACTATCCGCATATAACATGGGAAGACCAGGGTTACCGCATACTCTCGTTGTTCCGGTTCTGGAATGTAATTGAGTACTGTTTTCCATACAGAGACCTGACAGATTTGGATTGGGACAGGGTGCTTGAAAAGTATCTCCGCAGTTTTATCGAACCTGAAAATGAAACGGATTATTATAAGAATCTATTCGCTTTAACCGCCGAAATAAACGACTCGCATGGATGGATCAGACCATTTTCTGCCCTGAAGAAAAATGTGTTTGCTGCCCTTTTCCTCTATCTGGAGGATAAAATGGTGGTCAGAAAGAGTTATACCTGTCAACTCAAAGCGGGTGATATTATACTGAAAATAAATGACAGGGATGTGAATGATATTATTGATGAAAGGATAGCCTTAGTTTGCGCATCCAACGAGTCGAGGCGGAAAAATTTTACGGTTGAAGAAATGAACCGGTGGAATGAAGATAGTTTAAAAATAGTTGTTGTCAGGGATAACGATACCATCTCCACATATCTTACCGATTTTAACCTGAGAGAGCCAATTCCAAGTTGCTTTTCCGAAATCCCGGCTTATGACTATCAAAATGAATTGGCAAAGAAAAACATACTATACATACCGATAGGAATAAGTGAAGAGCCCTTAGCAGCTATCGAGGACAGTATCATGTATTCAGATGGGATAATACTGGATTGCAGGGGGTATCCTGCGCACGAATCCTTCTATTATACAATGAGCGATATTCTATTTCCCGACTCTGTATCCCATCTGGATATTGCCCTTTTAGACATTCAACATCCCGGTCATTTCAGGTTGATACCCCAACCTACATGGGGACGAAAGAATCCGGATTATTATAAAAAACAGGTCATTATTCTGGTTGATGGCTCCACACAAAGTGCGGCGGAAACAGTAGTGATGATATTCCAGCAAGCTCCCAACAGTATCACGGTGGGAAGTCAATCTTCGGCAGCAAATGGAGGAGCTGTGCACTATCTTCTGCCGGGTAATTTCACCACTCGTTTTACAATGCAAGGAGCTTACTATCCTAACAAGGGACAATTACAACGCATCGGAGTAAAAATTGATGTACCCATATCCCGATCAATAAGCCTGTATCTTCAGGGACGGGATGACCAGTTGGAGAAAGCTATAGAGTTAATAAATTAAGCGGATCTGTAGTCGAAAAAAGAAAGATAATGAAGATTAAATTATTGATGATATTGTTGCCAATTGTGGTTACAGTACATAGCCAGACCTACTCGTTGAAAGGGAAGATCGTAGATGATTTTCAAAACCCTATAGACTATGCAGCATGTGTGCTGCACAGTCTAACCGATACGCTCTTTTCAAAAAGCACGGTGAGTAATGAAAACGGGTTCTTTGAATTTGAGGGGTTACACAATGGAGCGTACAAACTCTACCTGACCCATGTAAGCTACGAGCATAAGGAAATACCTGTTACGATCAATCACAGCGACCTGATAATAGAACAGCCTTATGTATTGGAATTCAAAGATAATGTGCTGGATGAATTTGTAATTTCAGTGGAACGTCCGCTGGTAAGGGTGATAGATAATAAGTTTGTCTATAACACGTCTGTCATTCAGGAGAGCAAGGTGGTATCCAATGCTTTCGATTTACTCCGTCATATACCCAATATGACCGGAGTGGGCGATAATCTGCGATTGGTAGGAGCTACCGGATATGCCATCCTTATCGACGGAAAACCGACCACCCTCTCGAATGAGGAAATAATCCGTGCCCTCAAATCGATGCCGGCTTCGAGGGTTACCGATATCGAGGTAATGTACAGCGCTCCCCCACAATACAATGTGCGTGGCGCTGCCGTCAATATCGTGCTGAGCCATGACGGACAACCGGATGAAGCACCCTTGCAGGGAGAGTTGGCAACAGAGTATCACCAGGGGTATTATCCCGGCTATGGTGTCCGTTCCAATATCCTATATAACCGTCCATCCTTCAAAGTCGACTTGAATGTCGGATACCGGGGAATGAAAGAATGGAACCGCAATACAATCGATGCCGTACATCCTATTCAAGATGACAGGTATGATGTCTCCCTGGATGATAAAAAAACTTACAGGTTATCGGCTGTAGATGTAAGGCTGAATATGATCCGCATGTTTGAAGACAACAGTTCGCTTTCCATGACTTACACTGCCGATCTCGCACGAAGAAAGGGAGGGAATAGTGCAACTGCCACATTTCTACAGAATGGTGATTTGTACAGTGATATGGCATCGAGGGCGGACAAGAAGATAAATACCGGCCTTCACAATATACGTCTGGATTATACTTCACCCAAAAATCTTTCTGTCGGTGCGGATTATACCTTATACCATGATCCGACCGAGGAAATCTACCGTGATTTTGATGTAATACAGCAGGAGAAACAGACCGAATACAAGACCACCAGCCGGCAGAATATTCACAGAGTTTTGGCCTATGCCAACCATTCCGTGAACCTCGGAGAAGGATGGAATCTGAACTATGGTGTAAGAGGCAACTACGCTACAAACCGGAATAATTATGATTATTTCCGGCAGGTATCAGCTACTGATCCCGACTCTATCAGCTATATCAGGCAACAGGAATACAACTATTCCGCCTATGCCGGATTTTCCAAAAGTTTTGGAGAGAAACTTCATCTGCAGGCTTCCTTTTCCGGGGGAATGTACCGGGGAACCCTCGAAACGGAAGGAAAGACGGAAACACTCTGGAATAACTTTGAGCCGTTTGTCAATGCGAATATCTCCTATATCCCTTCGGAAAGACATATCTGGCAGTTCTCCTTTTCATCCGATGTCGAATATCCACCTTATTGGGCTTTGAGCAACAACGGCTTTCGCCTGAATACCTATTCCGTCCTATTGGGAAACCCGTCGTTGAAATTTGCCCGCAAATACAATACCCAACTGGTGTATGTAATCAATAATAAATATACGATGGTGGCATATAACAACTATACACCCGATTATATTTCTCAGATGCCCTACCAGTCTTCCGAAAGACTTGAGAACAGGTTCCAGATGGTCAACCTCGACTACCAGAATGTGTATGGTATTGTAGGCATGATCCCTTTCAGGGCCGGTAAATTGATGGAGAGCCAGCTAACGCTTAATTTCTTCAGGCAGACGGAAAAGGATAGCGACTTCAATGAACTGGCATTCAAAAAAAGTCATAACTCATTCACAGCCCAACTGGATAACAGTTTCAATATCTTGTCCAACCCCAGTATAAAGGCTGAGTTGTCGGCATTCTATCTTTCCGGTGCCATGCAGGGAATCTATACCATCCGGCATTATTCCAATATTACCGCAGGAGTCAAATGGCAATCGAGAGACAGGCGAATGGAGGCAGGAGCACAATTGCAGGATATTTTTAAGACCAGCAGTGTAACGATGAAAACGAATTATGAAAATCAGCATCTAAGAATGGTCGATTTTGCCGATACACCATTCTTCCGGTTTACATTCTCCTATCGTTTTGGCAATTATTCGAAAAAGGAACGACAAGAAATAGATAAATCGAGATTTGACAGATAAATGAAGTATTACAGGCTTTTTTTGCTGTTTTTCATTCTATTTATTTCCTGGACATCCGAGAGCAATGGTCAGGAAATAAGGGATATGCTGAAAGAGCAATTACGAAAGTCGCTTGTAACCCCTGAAACGCCTATGCAGCACCAACAGCATCAAATAGAACAACAAAGGCATCATGGAGAAGTATTAAAAGTCTCTCCTTTTACCAGACTTCCAACAAAATTCGACAGAATTATAACTATGGCTAACGACGGAGGAGTGGCAACGAATATGGTGAATATTCCAATAAAAATGAATATTATTCCTACAAATTCGCCGCCGATTAATATGCGCATGGTCAATTCGGCAGAGTTGCTGATAGGACAACCGAAAAATGTCCCTATTGTCAAAGGGCTGTATCCCGCACCGAAGATGCTTGTCTTTCCAAGTGGGATGAGCTTTGATCCAACCCATGCAAGGGAGGAAAGCCGACGAGAGAGGACGGACCGGTTAGTAAGAGCGTATAATAATGATTGATAAAGACATATCATACTAAATATATTTCATGGCTTTAACAGTCAGATACACATTTAACTCTACCAGAAGTAAGTACAAAGGAGCAGGTGCAGGTGATGTAGAAATTAACCGGTTAAAAAAATAGTTGAGAATCGGAAAATGATCCTATACGGTAATTTAATTACCTGATAAGTAATGTAAAATAAATCATCGGGACTGCATTCAGTATGCTGGTGATTGAAACGACAAGGTAAATACAGCGATATATAATATAAACAATTAATAAATAGGGATATATAATAATTCAACCTAAAAGTAAAAAAGATGAAACTGATAATTAAAGTTGTAGTGCTAGTAGGATTTTTCTCTGTCATTAGCGTAAAAGGATTTTCTCAAGTGAGTGTTTCTTATTATTCATCATCTCTTTCAAAGATTGGAGTCGGATACAATTTTAATGACAGAGTCTGGAGTGAATTAAGACTGTATAGTAATACGGTTATAGGAGATATTACGCCTGAATTGGTGGTTTGTTATAATCTTGTAAAGAAAGATAGCCATAATGTATATGTGGGAGTGGGAGGAAACTACAATTATTTCAAGGGATTTGTTTTACCTGTGGGTATACAATTTAGCCCGTTTGAAAAATTCGACAGATTTTCATTACATATAGAATTGCAACCCACCTATGACTTTGATAGTGATTTATTCCTTCAAAGTGCATGGGGAATACGATACACATTCGGGAAAAAGAAATGAATTCCTTTCCCTGACAACTGAAGTAAGAAAAGTGATCTTAGGTTCAAGATTAAAGAAAAGAGTGCATGGACAAAATAATCAAAAGGGAGCCATTGCGGGGAACAAAATACCTATTGGCTCGAATAAATATACAATGCTTTAATCTTCTAATGATAATATTAATATAGCAAGGAGTCATGGAATTAAACAGAAAACCAACTTTACAGGAGGAAAGATTAATTGAAATTCTTTTAAGAAGGTCTTTCCTTGAAATACCCGGAGACTGGAAAGAGGGATTAATGGTGCGTCCTATGGATAATGGCATGGGCGACAGTCTATATTTATTTCCCAAAGGCAAGGACAATGCAGACAGAAAATTCGGAAAACGGATCAGTGATTTTCAATTCACCGATGCCGATGGAGTAGAAGTAATCGCATCTTTACATATCGATAGTGATGGAGATTTGTTCGAACTCGATATTTGGAAAACCGATCACGGAAAACTCATGAAACTCCCAGATATATAGATTAATAAAAAGAAAATACTTGCATACTCCGAGTATAAATTGTATATGTTATCGTGAGTCGGATTAACTTCCAAGAAAACAGTAGTTGTAATTAATCAGAGTTTACATACAGGTTAAAATAGTTAAATGAAGCAGTGTTTTTCTAATTTATGCATCCTAATAGTATAATCTTTTGCTTTTTACTATTATAGAAATATTAGAAATGTCAGTATTAATTTAAAAACAATTCCTTATGAGAACTAAAAAGAATTTTTTTATTAGAGTCCTTACAGTCGGGTTATTTTTCGCCTACCTATCTTTCATACCCGTTATTTCACAAGAAAGCAAAATAGGTGGTCAGATGGAATTAGGATATGGATTTGGTCTCGATGGCGATTTTAATTCCGCCCAAATCTTTTTCACTCCTTTATATAAACAGAATGAACAACTTTCATTTGGTTTTGGCGTGGGATTGAAATATTATTATGAACCTTCGCCTATACACAATTTAACTAAACGGGCACAGAGGTTGACTAATATTCCTGTTTATGCGGCAGTTAGTTATAATATCCCTATAGGGAAAACATTCCGTCCGTTTTTGAGTCTTAAAACCGGTTATGGAATTTCCTCGCAAAAACTTAAATTTGATGATAACATTAATAGGCCCATTCAAGGCAAAGTGGATCTTCATACTACCGGAGGGTTTTTTATATCACCTGCAATCGGTGTTGGCTATCCAATCAATAATAGAAATGCCCTTCAGCTATCACTTGCTTATGATTTACAAAAATTAAATGGAAATTTAAGTAATGATAAAGGTGAAAAATATCATAGTTCCTATAGCTATGAGAATATTTCATTACGATTAGGTTTTAGTTTTTAACCATATTCATTTGATTTTACTTTCATAGACTGGCAAAAAACAAATTTATTTGACGATTTAGTCATGCTCATTGCTTGCGGACTCCATAACTTTAGAGTGACAATGTCGCTCTGTTTGAAACATATATGATTTTAATGAATATAATGTCTATTGTTTGAGATCTCTAATATTAAAAAAATGAAAAAATATAGTATGTTATTTCTTATCCTGTTTTGGTGTGTAATTAATTCTTTTGAGATAATTGGACAGAATTCTAATTTCAAAATAGAGGGTACTATCAATGTCGAATCAGGTAAAATATATCTCAACTTTTACTCGGATTACATACCGGGTGAAACAAACAAAATAATAGCAGAAATTAAAAACAGGAGGTTTTCCTTCTCCGGGTACATTCCGGAATCACAAGGGGTATTTATAGCCGTAGATAGCAATTATATATCATCGGATTTTGTTATTGATAAAGGTGTACAGGCTATTGTTATAGACATAGACTCTGTTCGAAAAGTACCTGTGGTTAAAAATAAGACCATGCTCGAAGAATATCCAAACTACATTACTTTTTATAAAGAGATCAATGCAAAAAAGGATTTATTTGATCAAAAAAGAGATAGTTTGTATAAACTCTATGATTATGATTTGCCTAACTCGATAAGACTGATTTTGGATGAAGAACAGAAAGCTATCTATAATGCGAGCGATAGCACGTTATTAAAATACACAGAAAGGAATCCAAACTCTAAAATTGCATTTTGGGTTCTTGCCCGGTTAATGAATTGGGGATATGAGCCTATATTTGATGCTATTTATAATAACTTTTCGGAAGCATTGAAGAAAGGGTATGCAGGCAAAATTTTAGGCGAAAAGATACAAAATAGCAGGCAACTTTCTGTGGGTCAGATGTTCCCTTCTTTTAATTGTCAAAATGCAAATGAAGAAAATTTTTCATCCCGTATTTTTCATAAAAATAAATTTACATTAGTCGATTTTTGGTATAGTAGATGTGGCCCCTGTCTGTCACAGTTCAGTCGTATGAGAGATTTGTACCAACAATACAGTGGTAGCGGGTTTGAAATAATCGGAATATCTATAGATCAAATTAGGGATAAAAAGGAATGGGAAGATGTTATTGTTAAAGAAAAACTTGTTTGGAAACAATATTGGGACAAGGATGGAATAGAGTCCCGAAGATTTTCCATAAATGCTTTCCCCTCTAATTTTTTAATAGATAGCACGGGTAAAATAATAGATAAAAATATTTCTATGGAAGCATTAAGTGAATTCTTAAGTTCCCAGGGCTCTTCTTTGTAATCCTTGGTAAATAAAACAATATGAAAAAGCTATTTGCTCGACTTATTATGAAACCAGACAAATTTTTATTATTTGGACTTTTTGTAAGTATATATGTAGGGCTTGCTCTCTTTTCCTCATGTGTTGGTACGGATGTGGATACGGAAAATGAATTTGGACCTCACAAGGAAGTGCTCGTAATTGCATCTGAAATTGTTTTAAAAAATGAAGGAAATGCATATTGGGTGAAAAGAAATGGAAGCAGCACATGGGAAATGATGCATACAGAGATTACAAATTTCAGCCATGAAAGTGGCTACGAATATGTAGTTGAGGTATACGTAGATAAAATTGATGATCCGGGCCCTGACCAATCCAGTCGCTGTTATACTCTTATAAAAATCATGTCAAAAGAGAAAAAGGATTCGAAGGTTCCTCTTTTTCAATTCGATCAAAATCATTCATACAGAAATTAAAAAGACTTATATCAATGTAAGTGTTTCTCTACTTTCCCCTACATCTTGACAATCATCCTTGAAAATAGCAATATTTTCAGGGATGTTGTCTTGAAATAGAACGAATGAAAATTCAATCAATCTCATATTAATTTCCCCTATTCCCTTAAAAGTAAAGTTTGGCTGTCCTGTTATCCTTCCGAGAAAACTGACAACCGAAAAAAACCAGGATAATAAGCGGATGAAGAACGAGAGTAAATTTTACCCTCATTCTGTCAACGAGAGTAAATTTTTTGTATTTTTGCCCTTGTAGTGAAAACGAGAGTAAAACTTACACTTGAAAGATATGAGCAAATTCGACCGTAAGAAACCCTACAATAACTTGCCATTGCTACCGCCAAAGGCAGACATTGAAACGAGAGAGATACTTCGCAAAACCATTTCGGCAGGCAGGGCATTGGCACAACTCAACGGTACTTTGTTGAATTTACCCAATCCGACCCTGTTTCTGGACACAATCTATCTGCAGGAAGCAAAGGCGAGTTCCGAAGTCGAAAATATCATTACGACCAATGACGAGCTTTACAAATCCCTGGTAGCCGATAGGAAAGTCGAAAATCCAGCCACGAAAGAGGTGTTGAGCTACAAGGAAGCGCTCTGGTCGGGTCTGGAACAACTGAAGACCAAGCCTTTTATCACCACCAACCTCTGCATAAGAATTGTGCAGTGCATCAAACAAAACGACGCCTCTATCCGGGTTACTCCGGGGACAACGTTGAGCAACACACAAGGCGAAGTGGTCTATATCCCGCCAAGTGGAGAAACCGTTATCAGGGAAAAACTGACAAATCTGGAAAAATTTATCAATGAAGATGAAAGCATAGACCCCCTTATCAAAATGGCGTTGATGCACTACCAATTTGAAGCCATCCACCCCTTTGCCGACGGTAACGGACGGACAGGACGGATTTTATTATTGCTTTACCTCAAACTTTCAGGGCTGTTAGACACACCCGCCATTTATTTGAGTGAGTATATCATCAAAAATAAAGTGGAATACTACCGGAGATTAAGAGCCGTAACTGAAAAAAATGAGTGGGAAGAATACATCCTGTTTATGTTGGATATGATAGAACAAACCTCTGCAAGAGGACTGGAACGACTTAACAGGATAACAAAATCCATAGACGAAACCGCCGAAGAAATAAAAACAAGATTGCCAAAAATCTACTCCAAGGATTTGGTTGAAATTCTATTCCGTTTGCCCTATACCAAACGCCAACATTTAATTGCGGAGAACATCGGAAACGCCAAAACAGTCGGAAATTATTTAATAACGTTAGAGCAGAATGGATTTTTGAAATCGGTAAAAGTAGGAAAAGAGAAACTGTACCTGAACGAAAGGCTGTTGAAGATTTTGGAGGAAGAATAAATATTGCCCCCTGGGCCACCCCAGTCCCAACAACAATCACCAACCTTGCAACCCGAACAACAACTGCCCCAACCCAAAATAAAAGAAAACACAGAAATCCACAACAACACCCTCTTCAGCCCCACGCTACAGGAAATGATTAATATTAACCCTTCGCTATTAACCCTCATAAACGAACTTCAATTGGTCGAATGTCAATAATATAAACTTACAAATCAAAAAAATATATGTAATTTTGCATGAAGTGCTAAGCAATCATTTATCTTATGGACAACGCGGAATTGATAAAACTGGTTGACCGAGTTACGTGTCCTGCCCAAAGAGAACGAATGGGTAGAATTCAAATCCGGGAATGCAACTACCAATGAAAGATTTGGAATGTATATCTCCGTTATTTCCAATGCGGCATGTATTCACAACAACCCTTTCGGGTATCTTGTATTTGGCATAGATGATGATACCCATGCCGTGGAAGGCACTAAATTCAGATTTCAAAAAGAAAGGAAGGCAATTCTGAATTGGAGATATGAGTAAGAAGATTGCTCTCTCCTTCCATCAAATTTGAGTTTCTGCCTTACGATTATGAAGGACATTATCTCGAAATATTTAAAATCCCGGCAGCCGTCGGTGAACCCACTTACTTTAAGAATACACCCTATATCCGTTTCGGATCGAGCCTCACCGAATTAAAGAAATATCCCCAATATATAAAAGTCATCTATAACTCACAGGATAACTGGTCAGCCAAAATAATCGAGAGTACAACAATCAGAGACCTCGATAGCGAGGCCATTTCCCTTGAAAGAGAAAAGTTTAAGGAGAAGATGGCAGGAAACCCTTTCTTCGATGATATTGATCGCTGGTCGGATGAAACCTTTCTCGACAAAGCCAGGATTACCCTCAATGGCAAAATCACCAACACGGCCATTATTCTCCTGGGAAAACCCGAATCGTCCCATTATATCCTGCCAGGTGTGGCACAAATCACGTGGAAACTAGATACCGAAGAAAAAGCGATATCGACTTGACCGATACCGTCCTTCTGGATAAAGTGCAAAAGTCTCTCCCCATCAATGATGAAGCAGCCCGAAGATTAAAACAGAAAGGATTTATCGAAGGACGAAAACCAAACTACTTTATTTCGGCACAGATAGCGGACATAACTGGTAAAAAAGCACAATACACACGTAACAAGGGATTGGATACGGAACTACTCAAATCATTTATTATAAAGCATATCGAAATACATGGTTACGCTACCAGGAAAGAAATCGACGAATTACTATTGGACAAGATGCCCGATTACTTGGGTGAAAGACAACGTAAAAAGAGAATCGATAATATCATACAGAATATGAGAGACGACACCATTGTAAATCTTGGAACTCGTAGTATTCCTAAATGGGTGATAAAAAAAGATTAAGAGATAAAGTAGGAAAGGAATTCAGCAATTTAAGGGAAGGAAATATATACAAATGTCTGGTATTTAGGTTGATATTGATGAGTAAATAAGAGAAGGGTAAGGAAAGGATAAGAGATAAAATAGGAATAAATAAGTAAGGGAAGGATTGGAAATAAAAAAGGGAAGAAATTCATTAGTTTATTTTTAAATACAATATTAATTGTATCTTTGCTCCCGGTTGAATTTCGATCACACATGAAACTTATTTATTATGAAATCAAAAACTAACTTCTCCTTTGCGATGGTTATCGCATTGCTTACCGTTTCCTGTGGAGGTAAGGATGAACCGGTCAATCTGAGAAAAAGTGTCTACAAGTTTGAAGTTTCCACAACGGAAAATTCAATGTATTATCAGGAGAATTTGCTTTTGCAAATCTATGATGACAATGCAAGCAGTGTTACTCTCAATGGTGCGCCTGATTTTGAGGTAGTACCTGAAAGAGCAACCCCAATTTCCAAAATGTTTAGATCGACCAAAAAGGCACAAAGGCTATCAGTTCTTGAAACTTCACAACCGATCGCTGAACTTAGCTTGTTTATAAGTTATTTGTTTGATGATGATATTGCTACTGAAGGGGATTTTTCATTTATCTGTACTGTAAAAGTGTATAAAGACAATAAACTATTTGATACTTATAATTATACTTTCAATAAAACTTCGATTGAACCGGCAGTATTGAACTATCTAAATAATGAATCATGGAAGAATTAATCTGTCCGGTTTGAATTATAGTTTTTCTATTTGCTTTATGGTAAGCCCTGCATACTCTGAAATATTAGAATACTATACTCCTTTTGTTTTCATCCTTTTGGCAATTATTTAGTGTCTCGTCCTTATCCGTTTTTATTCTATTTTTAATCAGTTTCTTATTATGAAGAAAAAAACGATAAAATATTTACTTTGTTTCATTGTATTCTTTAGTTCTCTGAAAGATATTTATTCTCAACAAATTAATCCGATTTTTTCTTTTATTGAGATTGGTGGGGGAGCTCTTATAGCCGATCAAAATAATAAAGACTTCAGTAATGCACATTTTATATTTAATAATTCGCCAAGTATTTATACTACAGAGCATTTTGGATTGGGATTTGGCTATTCAATAATGACATACAGTTTAAATAAGAGATTGGCTGAACTCTCTCAGGGAAATGATGTAGTCTTTAACATCCCAATTTATATGCACGGAATGTATATTTTTCCTGGGTATAAAAAATATTACCCATTTATACATTTAAAGGCTGGATATGGTATTCTCTCAAAAGAAGTTGAAATAACAGAGTCTCAATTACAAGAAACCAGGAAGTATAACTATTCAGGTGGAAGATATTTAGGGACTTCAATCGGGGTCTTTTATAATTTCAATAGTGATCATAAGTTCTCAATATCTTTATCCTGCAACCTCATGAATTACCACTTAAAGATAAATGCAACTGAATCCATAAAACGAGATAATACGGCTGTTTCAATAAATATAGGGTGGTTATTAAACTAATATCACTTTCCATAAATCATTTCACGACAACTAAAATTTTGAGTAACAAAAAAACTATGACTATCGTCAACTACTTCTTATGTTCTCAATCAAGTTGAACTATCATAACCAGTAATCATGGAAGAATTAATCTGTCCGGTTTGAGTTATAGTTTTTCTATTTGCTTTAGGGTAAGTCCTGTATACTCTGCAATATTGGAATACTCTACTCCTTTGCCTTTCATCCTTTTGGCTATTATCATTGTCTCTGATTCGGAATTTAGGTAGGAAAAGAATATATTTGACAGGTATTCGATTGCGTTACGCAGCCGTTGGGTGCCTTCCTCAGAATTAATGTCAATCCCGCCAAACTCCGATAAATCCCCATGTAACACGAGGTAATATATACCACCGATGATTAGTGCCGATAGAGCATCTATCTCGACGGAGGAATCCTTAAAGATCTTTTTATATCTCTCCACTAATGGCAAAGTATGAAATTCCCGTAGCCTTGCCGTACGTTTAGTCGTATCATTGTGCGTAGATAACTCCCACCGTAGCAATTGCTGCATTACCTTATTCTCTTTTAATGAATCCAATAAGGAATGCATGATAGTTATATATTGCTCCCGAGAGTTTTCCTGAATTTCTATGTTTTTAATAATATCACTGAACCAGTAGTCGTATTTCTTTACAAATTCATCCATAAAATTGTCGAGGTCGTCGTATCTATTATAAAATACGACAGGTTCTATCTTGGCTCTTTGCATGATAGCTGTTACGGCAATATTCTGAAATCCCTTCTCCTCTATCAGTTGAATCGCTGCATTATTGATGCTTTCATCAATATCTTTCTTTGTTCTTTGTTTCCTTTTCCTTGTTTCCATTTGCCCGGTTTGTTACTTGATGTCTTTTTGATTTGAGTAGAGAATTAACGATAAAATTACTATTTCCTGATGACTTATGCGTATTTAGTAAAGAATAAATCCATATAAAATATAAATATATAAGCCAAAATATTTCTGAAATACAAATTTACATATAAGATTATGAGTTTACAATATATATTGTATCTTTGCTTTTGATATGGTGACTAAAAGCAATGTAACTTTATTCAGACAGTGAGAATTGTCTTGGAACAGGTATAAGAGGAAGACATGGAATTAAATCGGAAACCCACTTTACAGGAAGAAAGATTAATTGAAATTCTTTTAAGAAGATCTTCCCTTGAAATACCCGAAGATTGGAAAGAAGGGTTACTGGTTCGTCCTATGGATAACGGAATGGGAGACAGTTTATATTTATTTCCCAAAGGCAAGGACATTACAGGCCGAAATTTCGGAAAAAGGATCAGTGATTTCCAATTTACCGATGCCGATGGAGTAGAAGTGATCGCATCCTTGCATATCGATAGTGATGGAGACTTGTTCGAACTCGATATCTGGAAAATCGATCAAGGCAAACTTATAAAACTTCCAGATATATAGATTAGTAAAAGAAACAATACTTATTATTTTCAGGAGTTTACATACAAGCTAAAATTAGTTGAAGAATGAAGCAACGTTTCCCTATATTTATACGTCTTAACAGTATAAATCTTTATCCGACTAAAATAAATATCTAATAACTAAAGTATATTATTATGAAGCAACTCTTATTATCAATGAAGCAATGTATTTCAATCTTCCTACTTTTATTTCTTATGACAGGGTGCGAAAAAGAACTTAAAGGATACGAAAAAGTAGTTGGCACTGCAACAATCAACGGTAAGGATTATAAAGAGTCAACTTGGTGGGCTTGGAATTTCAAAGGATATCCTTCGTCCATGATACTATTTGAGAATTATAAAGTATTTCATTTTATCGTAAGATTGTCACCTGAAATATCCGAAGAACCCTCGTATTCGATTAACTTCTATGTATATGCTAAAAACAACCAATTCAAAACTAACGAACCGTATAAAATTGATTTTTATAAAGAACTGGATGTCGAATCTTTATATTGGGGAGATGTAATACCTTATTTTTCTGAAAATAAAGATAAAATTCTCGTTGAAGATGCAGATGGTATGGCATATGCAATATCTAGTACTTCCGAGAATCCAATACCGTTAAAAGGAGAGCTTGTTTTGGACGAAATCTATAATGAATCACATGTATGTTATGGACATTTTTCATTCACGTCTCCTGACGGTAATCAGGAAAAACTTATAATTAATGGGAATTTTGAGACTGTGACGGCCATTATTAATCGTGAGTATTAAGATACTACTATGAAAACGAAAAATTCAATGTTGATAGGCCTCCTGTCACTTATAATCTGTTTTGCAGGTTGTGGTGATGATGATAAATTGAAGCCTATCGAGTTAAGAGGTAGTGAAGGAGCCACAATCTCGATTTTCTATCCCGGTTCAACCGGATATAGTTTTTCCTTACAAGGAGGAGACGGTAACTACGAAATAATATCAGAAAACACAGAAGTAGTTACTGCGGAAATGATTTCTCCTACCGACTTTAGCTTGGAAGCAAAAAGCATAGGTGAAACCAGGGTGATTATAACAGATAATTCACAAAACATATTGATACTCGATGTGCATATAAAATATCTAACAAATCAAATCATTATAGGGGCACATGATGTATTTATTGAAGGAGGTGATCTAACCGGAAACGAGGTGAAAGCAATCCGGGAGAAGCAACTTGCTGAAATTCCTGTAAAAGCCGGTGGCGGTTACAAGTTTATTTTTACAGATTATGACGAAGACGGAGATGTGGTTGGTGGAAAAGCGATTGTCTATCCCGAGAAATTTGGCTCTAATGGCATTGAGACAACTTTCAAGAGGAGAAGAATCACAATCGGTGCCACAATAGGATATGAGATTGATATTAATAATGAAAGAAGACTTTTAGTCTTGAATAGATATTATCCTTCTACCAGAGCTGGTGATTATTTGCCCCCTATGGCGTTATTTGAAGACATTACCTCTAAAGTACAAAGTGAATATCCTAAAGCAGAATCAGTAGTTACCGCACAAGTCATAGACACGAGGAGATAATATGAAGTCATGGAATTAATAACAGAATCTACTATCCAAGAGGAAAGAATAATTGAATTTTTTTGTAAAGTCCTATTTACAAATACCCGAATTTGTTCGAGCTCGATATTTGGAAAACCGATCACGGCAAACTTGTAGAATTTCCAAATATATAGATTAATAAAAAGAAACAACACTTGTCATTGCCGAGGTTTGCATACGAATTAAAAATAGTTGAAAAATGGTGCAAAATTTCTCAATATTTTAGCGTCTTGATAATATAGAGCCTTTCTTGAAGTGATGTTTATGTGTTTAGATAGATAAAAGATGAAACAATTAAGTGGTAAAATATTTCATTGTTGGCATATAGCTTTCATTGTTGGTTGTTTTCTATTGAACCCTGTTTTCACATATTCGCAGAAACAAACACTATTAAGTATAGATGGTGCGTTGTATGCCAATTCAGATAATATAGCAGCTCATTTTTCTGTTAATCGTAACTGGTTATTTAATCCCAGTTTTGGTATCTCTGCAGGAGTTATGTTTGCCGCAGCACCATTGGATATTCCCCGATGGTCGAATGCAGAACAAACCATTAGCTATACTTTAGATAATAAAAGTGTAAAACATTTGAATATAGCACTGTCCACTTTTTATATGCGACCACTTATCGGGAATACCGGAATATACGGAAATATCTCTTTTTTATTTGAGCCTATTCCGTTTGATTATATTTCCATAGAAAAGCGAGCAGAAAATGATTTCAAACAACAAGCGGAAACTATTGGAAAGCTTCAATTCTCCAAATTCTCACCCGGCATTTTTGCTGAAGCGGGCCTGTTTTATCATTTCAAAAGGGGCGACAAAGGAGTCAGGCTCTTTATTGGCATAGGCTATGGATGGTACGATATGTACACCGCATACCGGATTGTTACTCTCGATGGACAATCTCTCTCTAAATTTCTTCCTCAAAACAATAACTACAGCAGGTTCACAATAAGAGTAATGTAAAGTATTAAGATGAGTGTATTTATTATTTACCAACATTTTCCCATTTGAACAAATCGAATAATTAATTTATTATGAAACAGATACTTTTTTTTATTTTATGCCTTTTGACCGGTATCTCCGGAAGTTTAAAAGCGCAATCTTCTTTTTCTAAATCAAAAGGAGCCATCAGTATCACCTACTCCGGTCTGGGGGACAATGATGCCTACTATTTTGAAAGCCTTGTTGGAGTAGGCGGATATGACGGCAAAGGGTATTATTCTTTGGGAATTACTTATATACGCCCCATTACAAAACGTTTGGATATAGAAACCGGTATCTCTTATAGTAAATATAAATACCGAGTCAGTAGTGCGCCTATGCCGGATCCACCGGCACCTTACAATATAACGAATGCTGTAGTCGATATACCGGTAACAGTTCGATGGAATTTTCTTAAATATTTCTTTTTGAACGGAGGATTGTTACTCGGGATTGATACCGGAAAAGAAAATCATTTAGATAGGCAGACCGGTATTGGGGCGATGATTGGTGTTGGCGTAAAGTATGATCTGAAAAATGTACCGGTAGGTTTCTTTGCCAATCCTTATTTTAAAATGCATAGCTTGCTTCCGTTTTCTATGGAAAAATATCATCAACGAACAGACGAAAGCGGCTTCCGGTTCGGTATTGTCTATCACCTGCCATAAAGTGATATTGATTTATTATAAGTGTCTGTTATTAAGATGGAAAAGCAGTTATGAATTAAAATAGGTAAAATAGTCAATGAAGCGATTGTAATTTTCTCACAAACGATATTATACAGGATAAGACAATGATGAATTTCTTAATTGGACAGAATCAAATTTCTAATAACAAAATGTACAGTTATGAAACAATTTAAATTATCAAGAACATCGGTTTTATTTTTCTCCTTGTTATTGTCATGCGTATTGCTTTCTTGTGACAAGAAGGAGAAGGAGCCCGAAATCCAGCCTTTGTATATCGGGAACAGCAGCTATTCAGTGGGAGTGAAAGCAAGCAATTATATTCCCATCTATAGCGGGAATAAGAGCTATACACTTACTCCCGGTGATGCCAGTATCTTCAAAGCGGAATACAGACCGGCAACCGGTTCTTATTATAAGACCGGAGATATCCGTATTGAAGGATCGAAAAAAGGAACTACCACGCTTACCGTGAAGGATAATGTCAGTGGTGAAACTGCAGTGTTGGATATTACCGTAACACGAAAATACTTGAATCTGTATATGAATTATGCTTTTCCTTCTATTGATATGGAGGATAAGGTGGATAAAAATAAATTAAGTTTGGAAGTGAAAGGTGATATCCTACATACAAAGGATTATGTTATCACATTGTTGGCCAATGAAGGGAATAACCTTGAGAATAAGGCGTACCTGTTCAATTCGCCCAAGGAGGCCCGAACCGGGGAAATATTATTGGCTGGAAACTACCAATTTGAACGGAAGGGCGATGACTATTGGCTCTATCTGAACTTCAAGGATGGCGATAAAACAATCTCCCATAAGTTCAATATTTTTAGAGGCGAATACATTTTTCCCTCTCTGGTAAGTTATTTGAATGTAGCTTCGGGAGAGAAGGAAACAGATTACATATCAGAGGAAATACGATTGTTGGTAGACTTGACAGATAAGTATAAGTCCAATTATCCGGAATTAAAAAATATTTCTTTGACTGTCAAGATGTACGCTTCGGCCCGTAATTGGGATATTGCAACCGATTTGATTAAATAATGGGAGTTCGAGCTCCCATTACAGGATATAGATGTAAGTGTTTCTCTACTTTCCCTTACATCTTGACAATCATCCTTGAAAAATAGCCATATTTTCAGGGATGTTGTTTATTGATCAAATAACTCAATAATATTTTACAAGATATGAGAGACCATATTATTGTAAATATTGGAAGCACCAAAATTTCGAAATGGGTAACCATACCAGTAGTCATTCTTTGTCCTTACTTTGCAGTACGAATTATTTTTCTTAATTTTGAGCAAGAAAAAAGACAATTGGCCCCAGGACGCTTCTGATGAAAATGAATAAGAACAATAAAAATGACGTACCGCTCTTTTCTCCCAATCTGTTTTGGGACGTGAATCCTGATGATCTGGATATGGAGCGGCATAAAGCTTTTATTGTCAACCGCGTGCTCGATTATGGTCAATGGGATGACTGGAAAGCCATACTCAACTATTATGGGTTGGAGCAGATCGCTTCCATAGCGATCGGTTTAAGAAGCCTGTTCCCGAAATCATTAGCATTTATATCGACAGTTTCACGTATCCCTGAAAATCAATTCCGATGCTACGAACATTTACAGTCGAAAGACAAACTCTGGCACTTCTGAAACAACTACAACAGATGCCTTTGTTGCAAGCCTCGAGACTTGTTGGCGGAACTGCACTTGCTTTGTTGTTAGGCCACAGAAACTCCATAGACCTCGATCTTTTCGGTGAATTCCAAAATTCGCATGTCGATTTTCTGGATGCATTCATTAACGAAGGACTTGCTGTGAACTCTTTACAAAATACAAAATCCATCCATGTTTTTCAAATTGAAGGCGTGAAGGTGGATATCGTAAACTATCCCTATGAATGGCTTGAAGAACCGATAGAAGACAATGGAATAAAGTTGTCTCAATTGAAAGATATTGTAGCTATGAAACTTGCCGCCATCACCAATAGAGGAACCAAAAAATATTTTATCGACATGTCCTTCTTGTTACAGCATTTTTCCTTGAACGAAATGTTGGAATTTTACAAGACAAAGTACAGCACTAATTCCATTTACAATGTAATCCGAAGTTTAGTCTACTTTGCAGATGCCGAAAACGATCCCATGCCTAAAATGTATATTCACACTACGTGGGATGAAGTAAAATCACTCATTAAAGAATCAGTAGGAAAAATTTCAGTATAAAAAACGAGAGTAACTTTTACCCTCATTTTGCAAACGAGAGTAAAATCTTTGTGTTTTTACCCTTGTATTGAAAACAACAACCGCAATTGTGTCAATTGCCTTCCCGGCAATTAGCACCACCTCAACAACTCCAAATCCAACACCCGGTGCAGCCGGTCGGCTGCACCCCGAATAAGAAACCTTCAATAGAAAAAGACCACATCCCTTACATTTATCTAAAGAAATCTGCATCCTACAACTCCGACTTCGGACGCTTTCTCTGCAATGTATATAATGCCGGTATCGGTGGGGTTGGTAATTTGGATGCTTTTGCGGGTGTATCAATATTAATTCTCATCCTATTGATAGGTTTTTTCAATTCGTGTCAAAAAAGTGAGATTGATTGGAGCCAATGCTAAGTTTATGGTCTCTTTAATTTTCTTTTCATTCTTCCTGGTTGGTTCAATCCCATTGAGAAATGGAAAGATATATCCGTCCTGATTTTTATTCCCTTGACGGTTGATAATTTCAATCATTGGTGGAAGCAACGGAACATAAATAAAGGTCGGTTTTTCACCATCCCGAAAAGTCTTTTTTCTTTGGCAAATCTATGATCGAAAAAACTATGAAGAGAAAATATCTCTGTTGGAAGATATGTTTATACTCCACCATACATCATCAATTTTTAAAATTACTGCAACTTCGCCCGATATCCTAAATTTCTCATTCCGATAATTAGTTTATCCCCCATCAGCAACCTGTTATATCCCTTTTGATAAGAAAACACTCTGAGAAGATTTTTGAAGTGATTCAAAAAAAAATAAAAAAAATTGTTTGATTTTATTCTTTGTATGTAAAATGTTTATATATTTGCATACATAAAATGAAAATAAAGTATACAAAACATATCTTAATTACCTAAGATATTTTACAAATAGAAGAACATGTTTGAAGTACAAAACTATTTTTTAGCCATAGTACTATGTTTTCTGGCAATGATTTGTTGGGGTTCATGGCAAAATACGAGAAATGTGATTAAACGCCCCTGGCGTTTTGAATTATTCTATTGGGATTTTTCTGTCGGAATTCTTATCTTATCGCTTATCGCCGCATTTACCCTTGGTAGTATGGAACCGGCCAACAGGACTTTTGTACAGGATATAGTCCAGGCCCATCTTCATTATATCTTGTTTGCAATGCTTGGCGGATTTATCTGGAATCTGGGTACCCTTTTGCTTACGGCTGGTATCGCCACTACGGGTATGGCTGTGGCTTTCCCTATCGGAGGAGGTATAGGGTGGATATTGGGTATTGTGGTGAATTATATCGGTCAGCCCGAAGGAAATCCTATTTGGCTTTTTGTCGGTTGTGCGGTCATAATTCTGGCCATCATATGCAGCATGCTCTCCTATAAAAAGAGGTCGGTATCTCAGCAGAAAAGCACAAGAGGGATTATTTATGCATTGCTGGCCGGTATTTTCATAGCCTTCTTTTATCGTTTTGTAATGATGTCTGTCGGCACTGATGTCTCTCCATTGTATACAGGAGGAGCATTAACACCCTATACTTCTGTCGTATTATTTGCTTTGGGGGCTTTTGTGAGTACGCTGATATTCAATCCGATATTTATGAAGTATCCGGTGGAAGGGAAGCCCGTGACAATAAAAGATTATTTTAAGGGAACGCCCAGTATGCACTTTATTGGAATGGTTGGAGGGATGATCTGGTGTTTGGGACAGGTATTGAGTGTAATGTCAGCTAAGGCTGCTTCTCCCGCTATTGCATATGGATTAAGTAATGGTGCCCCTATTGTTGCCGCTATATGGGGTATTTTCGTTTGGAAAGAATTCAAGGATGCCCCCAAAGGAACGAATCGGTTGCTAGGATTCATGTTCCTGTTCTACCTGATTGGATTGGCGTTGATCATTTATTCCCGGTATGTGTAGATGAGTAACAGGCTTAAAATAGGAATTGGTAGCTACACGTTTACGTGGTCAATAGGTGTTCCCGGATACGGAAACAAGGCTTCCATGTCTGCATTCGATCTGATTGAAAAAGCATCGGAATTGAAAGCCGAAGTGGTACAGTTTGCCGATAATTTGGCTTTGGAGAATTATTCTCAGGATGAACTAATCAAACTTTTATCATTTGCCGAAAAGAGGGCTATTGCAATAGAAGTGGGGGCAAAAGGACTTACTCCGGAACGTTTGAAAATCTATACTGATATAGCCGTATTACTGCATGCAGAGATTTTACGTTTCATTATAGATGGGAATAATTATGAACCCTTGCCGGATACAGTAATCGAAGTGATCCGTCCATGTATACCGATATTGGAAAAAGCAAAAGTCAGGCTTGCGTTGGAGAATCATGACAGGTTAAAGAGTACTGAATTCTTATCGATTATAAAAGCATGTGATTCCCCCTTTGTGGGTATTTGTCTCGATACGGTCAATTCTCTCGGAATACCCGAAGGTATGGTAGAAGTGATCAATGTACTCTCTCCCTATACATTGAACCTCCACGTGAAGGATTTTACTGTAGGGCGGCTAGATCATAAAATGGGTTTTAAGGTGGAAGGTACACCGGCAGGGGAAGGTAAACTCGATATTGTCGGATTGTTAGGAAAACTCAGCGTCATGGGTAAGTGTAATAGCGCTATTCTGGAGCTATGGACTCCGTTTGGACCTACCCTTGAAGATACGATTGCCCGTGAAAATGAATGGGCTTGCAAAAGTATGCAATACTTATATCAGTTGTCTTATTAAAATTATACTAATTCGATGGAAAAATTAAGATTTGCCGTTTTGGGCACCGGCTTTTGGTCGCAATTTCAGGTAGGAGCCTGGAGTGAAATTCCCGAGGTGGAACTTGTGGCGCTTTACAATCGTACCAGAGCGAAAGCGGAAGCATTGGCAGAGCGGTTTCAGGTAAAGAATATCTATGATGATGCCGCCGAATTATTTGTCAAAGAGAAACTTGATTTTGTAGATATTATTACGGATGTCGATACCCATTTCAAATTTGTAGAGATGGCTGCCGATGCGGGAGTAAGGCATATAATCTGCCAAAAACCGATGGCACCCGACTGGGAGACTGCCAGGAGGATGGTAGAGAAATGCAGACAGAAAGGTGCCTCACTGTACATTCATGAGAATTACCGTTGGCAGGCTCCCGTAAGGCGTTTTAAGGAGATCATGGACTCCGGCATTATCGGTAAACCTTTCAAGGCAAGGATCTCTTTTCTTTCGGGCTTTCCCGTTTTCGATAATCAGCCTTTTCTGAAAGAACTCCCTCATTTTATCCTTACTGATATGGGGTCTCATGTACTCGATATCTGTCGCTATTTATTTGGAGAAGCGTCTAAGTTATGGTGTCAGACCAGGTCGGTGAATCCCGGGATCCAAGGGGAAGATGTGGCTGTGATTATGATGGAAATGGTCGATGGGATGCCTCTATACACAGAAATGTCTTATGCCTCTGTGGTGGAGCACGATATGTTCTCTACCATCAATGTATTGGTGGAAGGGGAAAAAGGAAGCATTGCCTTAGGACCCGGAAATTCTTTTGAAATACGGACCACTACAGCGCAAGGAACCATTTTGGAAAAAGTTGAATTTCCCTCTTACAATTGGGCAGATCCCGATTATATCGTGAATCATGAAAGCGGGATACACATAAATCGTAATATATTGAATGCCATGATACAAAAAGGAAAGGCTGAGAATACGGGAGAAGATAATCTGGAAACCGTACGCTTGGTTTGGGCTTCCTATGAATCGGCGAAAAGAGGTGGGTTGATTTACCTGAGAGATTTTGATTAGGACTTATAAATATATCATAATGAAAAAAATAACAATTATTGGCGCAGGCGGGAAAATGGGTGTACGTATTTCTCGAAACCTGAAGAATGAGCCTTATGACATCTCCTATGTGGAGATCAGTGAAGATGGAAGGGAGAAGTTGAGGGAACTTGGCATTAGTTGTTCATCAGAATCCGGATCCGTACCGGAATCCGATATCGTAATATTGGCAATCCCCGATGTGGCCATCGAATCGGTATCACCCGGTATAGTACAATTAATGAAGCCAGGCTCCCTGCTTATCACGCTCGATCCTGCCGCACCTTACGCAGGAAAGCTTTATCATCGTCCTGATATTGCCTATTTTGTGGCACACCCTTCCCATCCTTCAATATTCAACTGGGAACCTACAATCGAAGCCCAGAAAGATCATTTCGGAGGCAATCTGGCAAAACAAACCATGGTGTGTGCTTTAATGGAAGGAGAAGAATCGGATTACGACTTGGGAGTAGAGATTGCTACAAAGATGTATGCTCCTATCTCGGCAGCACATAGGATTACCGTGGAGCAAATGGCTATTCTGGAACCGGGTCTGGTGGAAACGCTTTCATCTACCTGTATCTATGTGATAAGACAAGGACTGGATGAGGTGATTAAACAGGGGATGCCATTCGAAGCAGCGAAAGATTTTCTCTTGGGGCATCTTCATATACAATTGGCAGTCCTTTTTGACCAAATACCCGGAGCGGTGTTCTCAGATGCTGCTAATAAGGCCATTGTATACGGAATCAATGAGATATTTAAACCCGACTGGAAGAAAGTACTGGATATTGAGAATGTAAAAAAACAGATATTGGCCATTACCTGACCACTTTATATTTCGTGTCGTATGATTGAGAATTTAAAGAATAATGTGTACAACGCTAACATGGAGTTGGTTGAGCAAGGTTTGGTCATCTTCACATGGGGGAAATCTATATCAGAAGCAGTACTTCACGCTGTAGTCTTGGAACAGGTCGCAAAAATGGCATATATTGCTTTTACCTTGAATCCACGGTTTACGATGAATGAATTTCTGGTAAAAAAGCATTTTTCACGGAAATATGGATCCGATAAATATTACGGACAATGAAAAGATATGTGATCGGTGCTGATTTTGGAACAGACTCTTGTCGTGTGTTGATCGTCAACGCACTGACAGGGCAAGAGGTTGCTTCGTCGGTGAAATTGTATCGCTGGTGACGATTGCTGTCGGCGCTTTTAACTGCCATTGGGGATAGGCATATCTGAAAGTACTATTGTAGCTAATGACTGGCTGAATGGACGCAGAACGCCGGATGCAAATCAGAGGCTGAAATCGACGATTACAGGATTGTCGTTGGGAAGTACAGCCCCGATGATATTCAGGGCGCCGGTTGAGGCTGAATTATTTGGTGCAAAAGCGATCGCCGATCGCTTCCTGGAAAAAGGAATAGCCATCCTTGGAGTAGTAGGTGTTAGAGGTATTTCGCACAAATCTCCTTTCGTGATGCAGGCGTTGGCCGATGTAATGGGTATGTCTGTCAAGGTGGCTAAGTCGACACAATGCTGTGCTTTGGGTACTGCCATGTTTGGTGCATTGGCTGCCGGTATCCATGAAAACACCGTAACGGTTCAGCAAGCCATGGGACAGGGATTTTGCAAAAAAATATTATCCTGATAATAATGTGCATAATATGTATATGAACTTATATTCTAAGTATTGTCAATTGGCGGAATTTGCAGAAAACACATCTAAATAATTATTTAAATAATAGCCTATGAAAAAAGAGAATGATATGAAAGGGGAAAGAAGTAGACTGCTTTTAGCCTGCTCGTTTTCAATTGAAAACTAATATGTATTAACCTAAAAAATGTGATGTCAAATAAAAATTAATTCAAAGGTATGCAAGAAAAAATGAACCTTTATCAATTTCGAAATCAAAAGGATAATAAATTTCCGAGATTTATAAAATTTTCGATCTTGGCAATCTTATTATGTACTTTTCAATCGATTACAGGAAATCCGGGTGTTTCGGAATTATCTGAGATCACCGAAACGAATATTCACCCCGACCAGAGTAGAAAAACAATACGGGGAAGGATAGTGGATAATGATGGCGAACCTATCATTGGAGCAAATATTGTAGAAAAAGGGACTACTAACGGAACCATTTCCGATCTCGATGGATACTTTTCCTTATCGGTAGAGACTGATGCTACTATTATTATTACATACATAAGTTACTTGTCTCAAGAGTTAAGTGTTGCCGGAAAAAATAATTTCGATATTACGCTGCAGGAGGATCACACTCAACTGCAGGAGGTGGTTGTAACCGCTTTTGCTACCCAGAAAAAAGTAAACGTTACTGGGGCTATCTCTACGGTATCGGGTCGCGAAATTACAGCAATCCCCGTGGCAAATATCACCAATGCACTTATCGGGAATACCCCCGGTGTAAGCGGTTTGCAGACTACTGGTGAGGCAGGGCGAAATCAGACCAATATCCGGATACGTGGTATTTCAACTTATGGAAACTCAACTCCTCTTATCGTAATTGACGGGATTGAACAGGCTGCAGAACAGGCTTTTGCCGAGTTAAATTCCATTGACCCCAATGAAATATTAGGAATCAGTGTATTAAAAGATGCTTCCTCAACGGCGGTATATGGTATCAGGGCTGCAAACGGTGTAATTATTGTGACAACAAAAAGAGGACAAATCGGGAAGCCGATTATTAATTTTTCTGCAAATTATGGGGTGACGCAGGCGACAATGTTACAGAAAGGGCTCTCTTCTTATGATTGGGCTTACATGCGTAATGAAGCGATACGGCATGATATGGCAAGTTATAACGGGACTGATGGTCTTTCGGCATTTATTTTTAGCGATGATGATCTATGGAAGTTGAAAAACAACAGGGATTTTACTCCTGAGGAGGTGGTAGCTATGACTCACCTGAGTGATGAGCAAAAAGCGCAGTTGAATGCAAGTCCGGCATTGTACTATACAAGCGAAGATGCTTATAAGCAGCTGTTTGGCAAGTATGGGCCACAGGCCCAGGTCAACCTGAATATCTCAGGAGGTACGGATCGTGTGAGATATTTTACCTCTTTCGGATTTTTTAATCAGGAAAGTATTACAAATGCAATAAAATATTATAATGCCGATACCAGATCCAACTTCAATCGTTATAATTTCAGGTCTAATTTTGATATCGATGTGGTGAAGAACCTTACTATCTCCCTGAATATTGCCGGTCAGTTCGGTAAAATGCAAGGACCGGGAACATCTTCTGATCCATATGATTTGAGTGGTCGATATTTTGCTATCATGCAATTGGTTATGGAAGGAAACCCCATAAACAGTACTGGTATAAGAGACGGGCATTTGGTCTCCACTCTTGCCGGTGCCCGGGGAACGCCTCAAAATCCGCTTGGTACAATTATCAACGATAATAAAGGAGGACAAAACACAATGTATTACTTTCTGAATAGTGGTACCGGATATATTTATAATAACCTGTTGGACAATACAATAAAGTTTGAGTATAAGATGCCTTATATAACTGAAGGACTTCGTATTCAGGGTACTTTGAACTATCAGGACAATTATAACAAATACGTGTCCATAAGACCCTCATTACCTATATATACGGCACAAAGAAATCTGGATAATCCCAATATTATTGAATTTTTCGGGGGAGGAACCGGGGGAGACACATTTTCTTCAGAAGGATATTCTAACTGGAATAAGTTATATATTGATGCCGGCATAAACTATGCAAATAATTTCGGTAACCATAATATTTTAGCACTTCTACTTGGGAAAGCATCAAAGTATACTATGCCTTATGATGTAAATAACACTCCTTCGGGTATTATGGGGTTAGTAGGACGTTTTACCTATAATTTTGCAGATAGGTATATGGCCGAATTTAATATGGGTTATAATGGTACCGAACAGTTTGCTGAAGGCCGTAGATTCGGCTTCTTCCCGGCATTTTCAGCAGGATGGGTTCCGACTCTGGAACCATTTTTTCCGGAAAATGATTTCCTGACATTCCTTAAAATACGGGGCTCATATGGTGAAGTAGGGAATGATCTGCTGGGGAGTACCGGACGGCGATACCTGTATCTACCCAATACTTATAATCTGAATCAAGGTGGTTATTGGCTTGGAACTTCCGACGGGAGTTCTCCAGCCCCCTATTATCCTGGTGCTAACGAGGGAGCAATAGGGAATCCGAATATTACCTGGGAAAAAGCAAAAAAGAGTGATATAGGTTTTGAAATGATGTTATTTAGGAACCGGCTAATGGTCAATTATGACCGGTTTTTCGAAACCCGGAGTAATATCCTTACCACTCTGGGTATTATCCCCGGCATCTACGGAGTACCTGAATCGTCTGTTCCGCCCGCAAACGTAGGGCAGACAGAAAATAAAGGATACGAAATTGTGGTTGGTTGGAACGACCAGATTAGTAATTTTACATATAGTGTCGAGGGACATCTTACCTATGCAAAAAACAAGATCATTTATAGAGCCGAGGCTCCCAATCCTTATGATTGGATGAACGAGACCGGGAAAAGTATCGGACAGCGTTTTGGACTGATCAGTAATGGTTTTTTCAATACGCAGGAAGAATTGAATAATCGTCCATTCAATACGTTCACCGGAAATAAGGCCACTTTGGGGGATATTCGTTATAAAGATTTGAACGGAGACGGGCTGATTGATAATAAAGATATAGCCCCGATCGGTTATCCTAACCATGCACAATATCATTTCGGATTAAAATTGGGTATCGGCTATAAAGGTTTTGAGGCCAGAGTTCTATTTAATGGTTCGAGAAATGGCTCCTTCTATATGCCATCAGGTTTTACTATTCCTTATATTCTTAGCGGGGGAAATGCATGGCAGTGGATGTACGATGGGCGTTGGACTCCCGAGAAAGCAGCTTCAGGAGAGAAGATCACTTATCCAAGAGCTACATACAATTATAGTTATTCAGACAATAACTTTCTTACAAGTGATTTCTGGTCACGATCTAACGATTTTTTCAGACTGAAAAATATTGAATTGGCTTATACATTCCGTGCCAATAGTAGTTTTATGAAAACTTTGGGATTGAGTGCACTAAGAGTATATGCAAGTGGGAATAATGTTTATACATTTAAAAATGCCCTTTCGGATATCGGTATTGACCCCGAAACTCCCGACTCCCAAAGTAAATACATCTTCCCGCTTATCAGTACCTATAATGTAGGTTTTAATGTGCAATTTTAAAAACAGATAGAGATGAAAAAGAAATTCACTTTATATATTTTGATGTTTATAGTTTTTGCAGGTATTTCTTCTTGCGAAGACGCTTTTCTCGAAAAACCTGAAACTTCAGGTAATGTAAATCTGGATGAAGTGTACTCATCTACAAAGAATGCCGAGGCAACACTTTTCAGTGCTTACAGAAGCACACTGATCCACGGCTGGCCGGGGGGATGGGGTGCATGGCACGGAGCTCTGGGCTCTATAAGCGGAGAAAGGTCGAGAGGTTGGAATTGGCATGCTACCTATTCAATTGTGGAGTCAGGACTTCGTACTACGGAGCTAGGAGGATCACCCGCCGGAGCGGACAATTTTTTCGAAACGTGGTCGTGTATCAGGGGCGCATTTCTGATTAAAGAGAATATAGACAAAGTGCCGGATATGAGCGATCAAATGAAAGGCTATATCAAAGCAGAAGCCACGGCACTTATTGCTTACCGGTATATGGGGATGTTCTATAGGTACGGTGGGGTGCCCATTGTTAGGAAGGCTTTTCTTCCTGATGATGATATGAATATTGAGAGATCCTCCTTACAGGAGACATTAGACTATGTTTTGGAATTGTGTGATGAAGCGATTGCCGGATTACCCGATTCCTGGCCCACCAATTATTACGGAAGATTTACAAAAGGTGCGGCAATGGCCATAAAAGCACGTACTTTAATGTTTGCAGCAAGGCCATTATTTAATTCTTCGACTCCTTATCTGGATTTTGGTGTAAATAATGACAAAATAAGTTTTGGTTCGGTAGACAACACCAGATGGCAGGCTGCCGTTACTGCCAATGAAGCTGTACTCACCTGGGCCAATGCCAATGGATACCGTCTTATTAATACCGGAAGTGCAAGTGTAGGACAACCCAATCCGAATGCGGTAGATGATTACGGTACAGCTACATCTGTTCCGGGTAATGCCGAAGTTATATTGGGGTATAAACTACAACAGGAAGGAACTTCAATAGTTATCTATTACAACCCGTCGGAATATAATACATACAACGGATGGGAGACTGAGTGTACAGGTCTGACAACTAATTTTTTGGAAAACTATTATAATAAAGACGGTGGAAATCCGGTCTGGCCAAAAATCGGTGATCCGGCTCCTCTTCCCGCATCCCATTGGGCGAATAATATTGAAAATATGGAAGCTCGCTTCAGACTCGATTATCAGGTGCCGGGATTTAATTCCCTGAATAATCCAGGTGATCGCATGTGGACACATGGTGCCGGTTGGGTTAAATGGGTGGGTAATTATTCCTGGGATAATAGTGCCTTCCCTAATGCCCATGGCGAAGGAAGAGCTTGCGGTGCACCTGCTAAGTTCTATTATAAAGCAGGTGCTCGCCCATGGTTTGAACCACCGCTTTTCAGGTTAGCAGAAACCTATCTGAATCTTGCCGAGGCTTATAATGAAGTAGGAAATACGGCTAAAGCACTTGAATATCTGAACGCGGTACACAATAGGGCCGGACTGCCTTCCATCACCGAATCCGATCAAAGTCGTCTCCGTCAACTTATTTGGCGTGAAAAAGCTATTGAAATGGTGGGTGAGAACCACCGCTACTTCGATGTGAAACACTGGAAGCATCCGAATATTGCAAATGGAATTATTGGAGGACAAATCCGTGAATTACAGTTTCAGGTAACTGGATCAGAACCTAATTTGAGAGAGAACCTGGTAGCATATTGGGATGCAAACACCGTTTTCGGATACTGGCATCCGAAAATGTACCTTGAGCCATTCCCTCAAACTGAAGTAAATAAAGGAATTATTGTTCAGAATCCGGGATATTAAGATTATATAATAACTTAAAATCATTTAACAATGGATCAGTATATAAAAAAGGGATTATTGGCGACATTGATGTTACTCCCAATGTTTACAATTTTTGCACAATACAAAAGTGTAAACCTATTGAATGACACGATTAAAAGTGATATTGTAACTCCCGGTAAATTGTTTGATAATACCGTCACCAATAATACAGGTGCTGTTGCTACTGTATCGGGAGAGACGTTGAATAAAGTAACCGTACCGAATTTATATAATACCTTATCGGGACAACTTCCAGGATTATTCACGATACAGGGAAACGGTGAGCCAGGAAATGATAATCCGGTCTGGCAAATACGTGGAGTCGGCAGTTACGGATTGGGTTATTTTAATTCGGCAAAAATATATGTAGACGGATTTGAAGTACTTCCCGATTATTTAAGTTACCTGTCACCAGCCGAAATAGAGAGTGTTTCCATATTGAAAGATGCAGCCTCTTTGGCAGCTTTTGGGATGAAAGGTGCGAATGGGATAATTTGGGTAGAGACAAAGAGAGGCCGGGTAGGTAAGCCTACTGTCACTATGCAAGTCAGATCGGGTACACAACAACCCATCAATATCTACAAACCATTGAATTCGTATGATTTTGCTAACTTGTACAATCAGGCCATCAGTAATGATAATGGAATGTGGACTCCTTATTATTCACATAGCCAGATAGATAGCTATAAAAACGGAACAGGTATTAATGTGGATTGGTATAATGAGGTAATGAATAAGCAAGGCAATTATACCGATGTGGATTTTATATTCAATGGTGGGATTGAAAGGGCAAAGTATAATATAGTATTGGCTTATGCAAACCAGCAAGGATTATATAATGTGAAAAATACCGATCAGACTTCTAATCTGAAAATGGACAAGTTTAATGTTAGGGCTAACTTCGATTTTAATTTGTTTGATATTTTTGATGCCAGTGTAGATATTGGAGGACGGTTGGAAAACAGAAAACAACCTCACTATTGGTCGGTAATGAACGATTTGGCAGCTTATCCTTCTAATATCTATCCGGTGTATGATGATCTGGTGGAAGATGATGAAAGCAACTTCTCAGGAACTGCTCTATATCCGAATAATCCTGTAGGTTCTATTAAAGGGCTTGGCTGGTATTCGTCACGCTCGCGTGTACTTCAGGGGAATTTCAAATTCAGGGAAAAACTTGATTTTCTTACCAAAGGATTGTATCTGCAGGAATCATTCTCATTTTATGTCCGTTCGTCCAGCAATTATACTAAAACAAGAAATTATGCCCGTTATTTCAATGGAGTACCTACTACTACAGACCAGACTACAAGTATTGTCGCCAGTGGTTGGGGGTCTGCTGGAATGGACCAGTGGATGCAGGGTAATATAGCGCTTGGTTACGATAACGATTTCGGAAAACACGCTATTCGTTCGTCTCTCGATTTCCATATTTCCGATTATAAGGGAGAGGGTATTTTCAATTATAAACATCATTATCTCAATTTTAGTGGTAGGGCAAATTATACCTATGACAATCGATATGTCGGAGAATTAGGTTTTTCCTATTTCGGTAGCGATGCTTATATGCCTGGGAATCGATGGGGATTCTATCCTACACTTTCGGGTGCATGGATTCTCTCCAATGAAGAATTCCTGAAAGGTAATGACCAAATCAGCTTTTTGAAATTAAGGGGTTCTATTGGTAAATCGGGAGAAATTAATTCTTATGCTACCGACCAAATAGGGTATTATTCCAATGGTCGTCATCTTTACCAACAATACTACTCCTGGAGTCGGGCATTTTACACCGGTGTAAGTGCACCTTTCTCATCTCAAGGTTCTTTGATGCCCCAGTTTATAGCCAATCAAAATGTATTTGCGGAAAAAAGCATAAAATACAATCTCGGACTTGATATCAACTTCTTTAATAAGTTGAATCTGACTGCGGATATTTTTATGGACAAACGTAGCGATATACTCACGAGAATAAATTCACAAATGGGATATTATGGTACCTATAATTACCTCGATAACATAGGTGAAATGACAAATAAAGGGTTTGAAGTGAGTGGTGTTTATACTGATAAAATCAATGATTTCAATTATTTGCTGCAGGGGATGCTGTATTACGCCAAAAATACAATTGATTTCATGGATGAAGTAGCTCCTGCGTTCTCTTATAATGCCTATACGGGGCGTTCTTATGGAACGACTTTAGGTTTGCAAGCCGAAGGATTCTACCAGTTGGAGGATTTTAATACCGATGGTAGTTTGAAAGATGGAATAGCCACTCCATTATTTGGAACCGTTAAACCGGGAGATTTACGATACAAAGATATGGACGGTAACGGATTTATCGATCAGACCGATGTAACCGAAATCGGAAATCCCTCCTATCCTAAATGGGGTTATAGCTTCGGTGCGCAAGCCGAATATAAAGGACTTGATTTCAGTATTTTGTTTCAGGGAGCAGCCGGGGCATCCGTTAATTTACTCAATCACTGGACTCAATTTGTTGCTTTTGTTAATAATGGAAATGTTTATGAAAATGCGCTTAATGCATGGGCTTATTGGCCCGACCAAGGAATTGATACGCGAAACACGGCTACTTATCCGAGGTTGACTACGCAAAGCAATGAGAATAACTATCGGAATAGCAGTTTCTGGATGAGGAATAATAACTATTTGAGAATAAAAAATGTGGAAATAGGTTATGATCTGACGAATAGCCTGATAAAAACAGAAGGTATTTCCAAATTCAGATTATTTTTTAATGCAGTCAATCCGCTGACATTTAGCAGCCTGTTGAAGGAGTACAATATGGACCCGGAATCCGGCTACGGTTATCCGGCCTTAACATCTTACAATATAGGAATTAGCTTCATTTTTTAAATAGATACGTTATGAAACGAGCAAATAAACTAATATACTTCTTGCTATCTGTCATTGTGTTAGTAGGTTGTGGTGATTTTCTGGATACCAGGATCGATACGAATATGACACCCAAAGATCTGGAAACAAACCGGGGTACGCTATGGGCTTTTGCTGCGGCTTTTTATACACCCATATCTTATGGTTTCGAAATCCTCGACAATAATCTTTTCGCGGCGGTAACGGATGAAGCCCAGCAGACTGCGGCATCGGGGAATGTCTATTATTTCAATAAAGGTATTATCAGTGCAGATGTAAATCCGTTGTCTTATCTGTATAATGAGTATTATGAAGGAATACGTGCTGCTAATTACTTTATGGAATATGCTAAGGAAGGAGAGAAGCTTTTGAGCCTGAATCGTGATACAATAAGAGATGTCGTAAACTATCAGAGGGATCTGAAGAGATTGAATTGGTTCCGTGCAGAATCTCAAATTGCAAAAGCGTATTACTACTCGGAATTAATAAAAATGTATGGCGGAGTACCCATTGTGGAGGAAACACTTGAAGCTAAGAGTGCCAATGTGGGAAATTTACCCAGGTCGTCTTATGACGATGTAGTGGATTATATCGTCCGGTTAATCGATAATAATTGGAATCGGTTACAGGATGATTGGAGAACAGAGGAGGGGCTTATCAATCAGACCGGATCGTTTGACCAGGCTATTGCGCTGGCAATAAAATCTCGCACCCTGTTGTATGCGGCCAGTCCATTAAATAATCCTTCTAACGATTTGATTAAATGGCAGAAAGCAGCGCAAGCCGCTCATGATTTAATCACATTCAATAATTATACAATGCCGGAAAATCGAAATTATCGCGATCTGTTTGTGGGTAACAATCCAGTACAGTCGCAAGAGGTCATCTTTGTCATTCGTCGTCCGGATAATAATGCAATGGAATTGAACAATTATCCGATCTCTACCCCGGGAGGCAGGAGTGGAGTCACTCCTTCGCATAATCTGGTTTCGGCTTATGAATACATCGGCACGCCTGATCCCGATAATCCTTATGCGAACAGGGATCCGCGACTTGATGCCTCTATCGTTGTGAATGGCAGCTGGTGGAATGGACGTGAAATTAACCAGTGTTCCGGTGGTTCCGACGATATGAATAAAAATAATACGAGTAAAACAGGTTATTATTTGAAAAAATTTCTGACCGATGAGTTAAATCTTGTCCAAGGTGCCCAGACCCAGCATCAGTGGATTGTTTTCAGATATGCTGAGATTTTCCTTAATTATGCAGAAGCAATGAATGAGGCTTACGGCCCCGACGTCCTTCCGGCTGGTTTTACATTGACTGCAAAGCAAGCGTTGGACCAGGTACGTCGCAGTGCCAGTACTAGTTTGCCTAAGATTACAACTACTAATAAAGATGAATTCAGGAATGCTGTAAAGCATGAACGCCGTATTGAATTAGCTTTTGAAGATCATCGTTTTTGGGATCTTCTCAGGTGGAAAGATGCGATGACGGTACTAAATCAGCCTGTTCAGGGTGTAAGTGTTACCAAAACAAGTACCGGCAACTATCAATATCAGGTTGTAAATGTGGCTGACCGTGTATTTATGGAGCGAAATTATCGTTTCCCGTTTACAAGGAACGAAATAAAGAACTCAAACGGAACAATGACACAAAATGAGGGATATTAAGGAACAATAATTAACAATTTAATGAAATATCAAAATGAGAAATTCTATAACAATAAATTGCTTGTTATTGCTTTTCATGCTGAGTGCCGGATTAATTTTCACGGCCTGCAACGAAGAGAAGATAGAATACGGTGAAACTTTTATTTACATGCCTCAGGCAACCACTACAGGGGGGGTAAACGCACTCTATAGTGTGCCCTCCGGGGGAGGGGAAATGACCTATAATTTCAAAGCCGAAGACGGAAAAATAAATATTACGTTGGGGGTTCTCCGATCAGGTACTTTTGCAGGAGAGGATTTTACCGTTGATATTGTAACATCGAAGGATAAAACGGATCAGCTTGTAGCATCCGGGCAAGTTCGGGATGCGGTGGCAATGCCTGAAGGAATATACTCTCTGCCACCCAAAGTTACCGTCACAAACTCTAATGAGGCTACTTTTTATCTTTCGGTCGATTCGGTGACTCTTGTCAACGATTTGTCTTATACGGGACAGAATATGGTTTTAGCAGTGGGAATCGCTAATCCTACCAAATATGAATTAAGTGAAAACAATACGGTTGTTATGGTCATTCTTGATGTAGATGCCATTCGAGATCATTTTTTTAAGTATAAAGAAGATTTTCTGTATCGTAAAGGAACTCAATTGATGCTCAATGGTAAGACTTATCAAAGCGTTGGCATTAATGGTTTTGCACTGAGCGGTTGCGGATCAGGTGCTGAAGCATTCAGCGATACGGAAATAGATGCGTTATTTACTTTATTGCCCAACAACGTATTGGTCAGGACATGGGCATTCCCTGGTAACAAAACACATACGGATAAAATCATCAAAGCTGCGGAAAGGAATAATATCAAGCTGATCCTGACATTGGGTGATGCCCACGGTTCCTGCGGAGACAGCGAAAGCAAAAATCAGGAATGGTATACGTCCGGCTTCCGGCAGGGATACCTCACACACGCAAAAGACATGGCATCCACCTATAAGGATTCTCCGGCTATCGGTATGTGGGAGATGCTCAATGAGCCAACGTTTTGGGATGCGCCCTTGGAAGATATCAAAGCTTTCTACAACGAAGTGGCTATGGAGCTTAAGAATACAGACCCCAATCACCTTGTAGCGACAGGTACCTGGGCAAATTGGGCCTATGGCGGAAAAGAGGGGTTCCAAACGCTGCACCACAGCAACTACATTGATGTCGGAACCTTTCATGACGCCGATCAGGACGTTGTAGAAGGATGGTCGTTTGCTGATTGCAAAGATGCTATGAATTCTTTGAGTAAAGTGTTGATTGTAAGCGATATTCGTATTGAGAGTGCAGATGCGGATTGTATGTTTGATAAGGAGGGACGCGCCGGAAGGATGAAAGACAAATTTGATCTGTATCTGGGAAAGGGTGCGCCGGTGGCTTTAGCTTCTTATATCGTTAAAGATGCCCCCAGCGATTGTAGCCCCAATTTCGACATCAATGATCCTTTGATGGATATGATTAAGGCTTATCCGGCCAATAACCCATAACTGATTCTCTGAGAACAGGGGATAACCCTGTTCTCAGAATCTATTATTTAAGGAATAAAATGAAAACAAAACTAATTCTTGTATTTTTCTTATTCTCAGTTTTCTTGCAGGGGTGTGGCCGATCTGAGAAAGATCCGGATCCTGAAGAGAAGCCCACAGAACAGCCTGAGGAAACAATGATTCCATTCGATGGATTGATATTTGAATCGGGTCTTTTTTCCATGCATAAGTCTTCGGAAGTAACCAAGTGGGAAGAGAGCAGGGGAGCCGAAGTAGCGGTGATTGCAGTAGCACCAAGCAGACAGTCCTGGGAAGCCCTGCAGAACACGTGGTTTATGGATGACCAACGTATTCCCAAAGGGTTTAAAGGCACATTGAACGTGGCCATGCCCCTATGGCCTGAAAACGGGAGTCTGGAAGCCGCTACCAATGGAAGTTATAATGCTGAATGGGAAAAATTTGGGCGGTCGTTGGCCGCAAAATATCCCGATGCCTATATCAGGGTCGGATGGGAAATGAATATCAACGACTGGTATTTTAAAGCTACTCCTGAGAATGCAGAGGAGTGGAAGACCGCTCTCAGACTGGCTGTTATCAATTTAAGAAAAGCCTCTTCGGCATTCAGGTTTATTTTTAATCCGAATGGTGGCCCGGGCCAGACAGGCACACAGGACGCCACACTCTTTTATCCGGGAGATGACTATATTGACCTGATTGGAATCGATGCTTATGACTGGTGGCCGGGATATACCTCCAATGAGAATATAGCCTATCACCGGGATCAACCGTATGGATGGAACTGGTGGTTGAATTTTGCCAAGCAACGGAATAAGAAGTTCTGCGTTCCGGAATGGGGAATCGCTACGGCAAATCCGAATAGCGGAGGGGACAATCCTATGTACATCAATTTTGTCTATTCCTGGTTGAAAGAAAACAAAGAGTGGATTCAAATGGAGTGTTATTTCCATGAATCGGACGCTTATATAAGATCTGACCTGTTTACAGGATATAATCCGAAAGCATCTGCCGAGTATAAGCGATGGATGCCTCTGTTGAAAAAACCGTAGGGATGAAATCCAATATAAATTCATATACACACAAATAATTCACAATATGTATATCAAGAAATATTTTATTTATATGCTGCTTATACTGGTATGCGTTGCATGTTCTTCTGCGAAAGAGCCGGATCCCACACCTGAAGAAGAGGAGGAAGAAAAGACCTTTATGAAAGCAGAAGAGGTGCTGGGCGTTCCTAAATCGGGCCTTCCCTGGCATTCCGGTGCATGGACTCCCGGGAAGGATGGGCATACGGTTGAAAATATAAGAGAATTTGAAGTATGGCGGGGACGGCCTCTGGATATTTCGACTGTATATTGTAATTACTCCGGTGTGTTGGGAAATATCTCCAACAGTGACTGGAATTTTTCTTATCCCGGCCCAAACAGAAGATTGAGCGTGGGCGTTCCCATCGCAGGAAGTGATATAAGTGTTTCACAGGTCAATACCGGTGAGGCTGACCACCTCTTTGAAGCAGTAGCCTTGTTGTTGGTGCAGAACAACCGGAAAGATGCCATTATCCGGATCGGATGGGAAGCGGATATCCCGAACAATTGGGCCTGGCACCGCAATGTGGATAACTGTGAAGAATACAAGCAGGTGTGGCGGCGTATCAGAAATATTTTCCACAAGCATAGCGACCAGTTTGTATTTACCTTTGAGGGGTCTATCGGTTCCAGGTTAGAAGGCGCATCAGACAATGAAGCCTGGCTACGGCTTGCCTATCCGGGTGATGATGTGGTGGATCTGATAGGTTGTGATACCTATAATTTTTATCATACCAAGGTCATGCCTGATGGCAGTGGGTGGGACACTGTCTTAAATCCTTCATGGGGATTAGGCTTGCAGGATGTGGCCGATTTTGCCCGTGCACGCAAGAAAGGACTGATTTTACCCGAGTGGGGAATCCATGGAGGTGAACATGGTCCAGGCGATGTGCCGCAATATATCGAGTATATGTTCAATTTCTTCAAGAATAACGCGGATATCATGGCAGCTGAATGTTATTTCAACGAGTACGATTCTTATATCCAATGCGCCTTGTGGACAGACGGACAACCCGAACAGAATCCTAAATCAGCTGCCAGGTATTTACAACTTTTTGGCAAATAACACAGAAAATCATGATGGGACGATATTCTTTAAAGGGAATACTTATATTCTGCTGCTTTGTGCTATGGGCACAATGCGTTGCTCACGATCCACCGCCAGAGTCTGTTCTGAACACTCCGGGGGAAGGGTTTATTTATCGTGAGGGAAATAAGCTTATGCTTGACGGTAAACCTTATACTTCGGCATCGTTCAATTCATTCCAGTTGAGTGGTTGCGGCCATTCGTGGGAACTTTTTACTGATGCGCAGGTAGAAGAACTCTTTTCCTCGCTCCCGGATAATATCCTGATTCGCACATGGGCATTTCCAGGATCAACGGAGCGAATTGATAAAATAATCAGCGCTGCTGAAAAACACAATATAAAATTGGTCTTGTCGCTCGGAGATGGAAGAAGCCATTGTGGACATTTGGACGGAGCCAAAGATGGGGATGGGAGTGGGAAAGTACCGGAATGGTACGAATCCGGATTTCGACAACACTACTTGCCGCATGTACGCAGAATGGCATCAACGTACAAAAATTCGCCTGCAATAGGTATGTGGGAGATTATCAATGAGCCGGGTGACGCGGATTGGAACACCATACAGGTTTTTCTTGCTGAAGTGGCGGCTGAAATTAAAAAACAAGATCCTAACCATCTGGTTGCATCCGGCTCCTGGGCTCCCTGGACTTACGGAGGAAACGCCAATTTCCGGGCGATCCATGAAAGTGAGCATATTGATGTAGGTAGTCTACACGAATATGATTATGACTATAACGAATCCAATACTATCGAATCCCCGCATTTTGCAGGAGCGTTACAGGCTATGGATAGCCTCGATAAAATACTGATGGTGGGAGAAACAGGTATTGAAAGTGGAAATTCGTGTCGTACAGACCGGCAAGCCCGTGCAGAAGCCATAAGACAAAAGTTTGACATCTATTTGAATAAAGGAGCGAAAATAGTATTGGTCTGGAATCTTGCACAATCTGCAACCGGTTGTGGCTTTACTTTTTCTCCGGATGACCCGATGATGGACATAATAAAGACATATCCGTCCAATAATCCGTAATACGGGGTAATCGTTTGAAAATAGCAAAATCTGAACAATAATAATGGAAATGATAACAAAATCAGCTATGTGTTATTTCATCAAAAAACTGTCTTTAGGATTAATGGGTCTGATTGTCTTTGCCTGTTCATCAAATTCACAATTGACTCAGCCAATAAAACTGCATCCTGAGAACTCCAATTATTTCAGCTATAAAGATAAACCTCTTTTGTTGATCACAAGTGCTGAACATTACGGAGCATTGATCAATCTCGATTTTGATTATATTAAATATTTTGACACTATCAGTGAGGACAGCATGAATTATACCCGTGTATTTACAGGTTCCTTTGTAGAACGCGAAGAGGATATTGGCTGGATGAAATACGATAATACACTCGCCCCGCATCCTGACCGGGTTGTCGTACCCTGGGCGCGCAGCAATATTCCGGGATATCGTAACGGAGGAAATAAATTTGATCTGGATACTTGGGACGAACAATATTTTGAACGTCTCAAAGATTTGTTGACACAGGCAGAAGCCAGGAATATTATTGTGGAACTCACGTTCTTTGGGAACCAATACAGTGATGGACTGTGGAAAAACAGTCCGTTGCATCCCGACAATAATATTCAGGGAATCGGCCCTTCAGGTGAGGGTAGCTGGCGTGAATTCCAGACTAAAAACGACAATCAGCTTCTTGCTTATCAGGAGGCTATGGTGCGGAAAATCGTCACTGAACTTAATGGCTTTGACAATCTTTTTTATGAAATATCCAATGAACCGTATAATGGTATCATGGATACAACGGCTGTTGACGACTGGCATAATCACATGTTGAAATTCATTAAAGATACGGAAGAGGGCTTACCCAAAAAACATCTGATTGCTACCTGTTTTGCAGTATTTGATAATCCTGATGTTTCAGTTCTTAATTTCCACTATGTGCGGGTAAAAGAGATGGCACCTTTGGAAACATTGCTCACTTTGAACAAAGTAGTGAATATGGATGAAACCCTTGGTTCGGTAATTCATTCCAATACGACCGATACCCGGTTGGAAGCATGGGATCATATTCTACAAGGCGGAGGAGCCTACAATAATCTGAGTTGGGAATATACTCCTGACAATGAATCAGGTACGGACAGTGCGAGGATCATCAACAAGTATCTCTGGAATTTACAGCGTTTCATGAGCGGATTTAATTATGAGCGTATGGTGCCGGATTATGAGGTTGTGTTGACTAAACCGGACTCTTCTTTTGTAAGAGTACTCAGTGAGAAAGGGAAACAATACGCCTTATACCTACACCGGAGTAAAATAAAAGGCGACGGCAACCCTGAAATATGGGGTTATGAAGCCTTTGGCGGGATTCGCCAGAATGAACTTCCGGTTGATCTTCCGGCTGGGGTCTATGAAATACAATGGATGAATCCTTCTACGGGCCTCTTCTATGAGAATATCGGACAAGAAGTAAACCACTCCGGAGGTGAATTGCGATTATTGACTCCCGAATATGTGGCGGATATTGCTTTACAGATTAAATGTCGGAGAGAATAATAAAATCAAGTTTAAAAATGAGAAAATTATTATTACTGATTGTGTGTATTGTTTTTGCCGGGTTGGGGTTTGCACAAACCGACAATGAATGTAAATTGTTGAAGGTTACGGATAATGGACATTATCTTCAATCGGAAGATGGAAGACCTTTTTTCTGGCTTGGCGATACCGGATGGCACCTGTTCAGGGCGTTGACGATGGATGAGATCATAGAATACCTCGACAACCGGCAACGTAAGGGATTTAACGTCATCCAGTGTGTCATAGAAGCAGGTAAACCGAACCGCGACGGAGAACTGCCTTTCCCTGATGAGAATCCTTCTGACTTCAATGAGACCTATTTTGCAGGGATAGACCGGGCTATTGCAGAAGCGGCGAAACGGGGTATATATATCGCTCTTCTTCCTACTTGGGGACACAGTATAGCACCTTTATGGGAGACGGGAGAATATGCTATCTTTAACGAGAAGAATGCCTATGAATATGGTGTGGCTTTGGGTAAAAGGTATGGCAATTACACCAATATTGTCTGGGTTGCGGGTGGCGATCGGCCTGCCTTTACGGATACAGCCGACTGGCGCCCGATATACAGAAACATGGTAAAGGGACTCAAGGATGGAGGTGCAAAACAATTGGTTACTTATCATCCTGCCGGAGAAAGTTCATCAACCGATTTCTGGAAAAATGAAGACCTGTTGGATTTTCACATGTTGCAGTCGGGACATCGCAAACAAGATCTCCCTACATGGGCTTGGATAAGAAGAGATCGCGAATATACACCAGCTAAGCCTATTCTCGATTCCGAACCTAATTATGAGGCACATCCTGTAAACTGGAAGGCGGAGATGGGATATTTCAACGATTACGATGTCCGTAAGCAACTTTATCGATCCGTCTTTGCGGGTGCGACGGGAGTTACTTATGGACACCATTCCGTTTGGCAGTTCCATCAGAAAGATAAATTCGCTTACGCACACCCGAAAAAATATTGGCAGGAGGCTTTGGATGATCCGGCTTCTTTTCAGGCCGGTTATTTACGAAAACTGATGGAGTCCAGACCTGCTGGCAACCGTATTCCGGCATGGGAGATAGTGGTCGATTTTCCAACGGATGACGATGAATTTATTACTTCCTTTTATCATGAAGATAGGAGCTATGCAATGATCTATATTCCTTTTGGACAAAAAGTTAAAATTAATACACGGTATATCGGCGGAAAAAAAATTATGGCATGGTGGTATAGCCCCATGAATAATAAATCAACAAAAATTGGTACCTTTAAGAAGTCTGAAACGATGGAGTTTACACCTCCGTCTTTAGGAGCCGGTAACGACTGGGTGCTGATTATCGATGATGCTTCAAAAAAATATGGCAAGCCCGGAAAAATAAAAAGAAAGAGCAACAAGGGGTAGTCAACAGCCTATATAAAGGCTTTTGTGAATATAAAATTTTGTAGAATATTAAAAACAAGGTATGAAGAAGATAATCTTTACGCTTACGCTCTGTTCCATCCTGAATATTACAGCTTATACACAGGATAGCCTAGAGTTACTACAGGTTACGCCAAATGGCCATTACCTGCAATATGCTGATGGTGCACCTTTTTTCTGGCTGGGAGACACCGGTTGGGAATTGTTTCACCGCCTTACGCTGGAGGAAATAGAACAATACCTCGATAACCGTCAGGCAAAAGGATTCAATGTGATCCAGGCGGTGGTCCTGGCCGAACTGGACGGTCTGCGTGTACCGAATAAGTATGGGCATGTACCTTTTATTGATATGGATCCCGACAAACCCAATGAAGACTATTTTACATTAGTGGATTCCGTTGTCCGGATGGCTGAGGAACGTAAGATGATCATGGCGCTTCTGCCGACATGGGGCGATAAAGTCACACTGAACTATGGCGGGATGGGCCCTGTTATTTTTACGCCCGAAAGTGTCTACCGTTACGGTTTGTTTCTTGGCAAACGTTACAAGGATAAGACCAATATAGTTTGGGTGTTAGGAGGTGATCGTCCGCCGCAGGATGATAAGAATGACTGGAAACCGATATATGAGGCTATGGCAAAAGGTCTTGATGAAGGGACAGTAAAACCTTTCCTTAAATCTTTCCATCCCGGGGGATATACCTGGGAAACCGCCCCCATGTTACATCAGCAATCCTGGATGGATTTCAATATGAATCAATCGGGCCATACCGTAAAAGATCAACCGGTTTGGAAAACTATTGAGAGAGACTGGTCGATGCAACCGGCAAAACCTACACTCGACAGTGAACCCTGCTATGAAGACCATCCTCTGGATCCCTGGCGGGGGTGGACTCCGGCCAAAGGGTATTTCAGGGATTACGACGTAAGGAAACAGATATATCGTTCGGTTTTTGCCGGTGCATTTGGAGTGACCTACGGACATCACGCTATCTGGCAGTTCTATAACCCTTCGGTGGAGAAATTGAATTATGCCGACAGGTATTGGTACGAAGCGTTGGACAGGCCGGGAGCTTATCAGGCCGGCTATCTGAGGAAACTTATGGAAAGTCGTCCCTGCTTGAACCGTATCCCCGATCAAAATATAATCAAAGAAGGACAGGGAGAGAAAGGGGAATATATGACTGCGTTCAGGGACGAGGAGGGAAGGTATCTGATGGTCTATCTTCCGGTAGGTAAAAAGATAACCGTTGATGCTTTATCCGTCAAATCCAGAAGAGTGAAATGTTGGTGGTATAATCCTAAGGATGCAGATACAAAGTACATAGGAAAATTGAAGAAGAAAAATTCAATGCAATTTACTCCTCCCACTATAGGCGTAGGTAACGATTGGGTATTGGTCATCGACAATACTTCAATGAAATACGGCACACCCGGAAAATAAAATGGATATATCTTTATTACTTTTATTGTCATCAATCTAATCTTTGATAAAATGAATAAATTATTTTTTTGTCTGTTCCCGTTCGTGTTCTTATTTATTAGTTGTAATAACAATACACAAAAGATCAGACCTAATATCGATCTCCCCGGCTATAAATTAGTTTTTCAGGATGAATTCAATAGCAATACACTGGACACTACCGTATGGGGATTTCATAACTTAGGTAAACGCAGAAGTGCTGTAAATATCAGAGAAGCCTGTATTATCAATGAGAACGGTGAGTTGGAGATCCGAAACTGGACCGAGCTGAACGGAACTGATACTGTACATCATGCAGGGATGATCGAAACAAAAGAGAATTTCACTTTCGGCTATTATGAAGCACGGATTAAGTTTGATATTGAAATGGGATCATGGGGTGCATTCTGGATTATGTACAATAATTTTCAGGATGCTTTTACAGCGGTTGATAATCCGAAAGAAACCGGTGTTGAAATCGATATTATTGAGTTTGTCCCCAAAAATGGCCGTTATGGATGTCATAATCTGCATTGGAATGGTTACGGAGAATTTCATAAATCCCTTGGCAGCGGTGAGTTGATGAGTGGACAATTGGAAGGGTATCATACTTACAGTTTGTTATGGACTCCCGAGGAATATATATTTTATATAGACGGGGTGAAAACATGGAGCACGACGGAGGCAATTTCCCATGTACCGGAATATGTTATTCTTAGCACGGAAATCGAAGATAAAGGATGGGCTGGTGATATACCCGCCGGTGGTTACGGCTCTTTCGAAGAAACAAAGAATAAAATGTTTGTAGATTATATTCGCATTTATCAGAAGTAGGTTAATTGTAGAGCAAACCTCATTTATGGTATGGCAATTGATAGCAGATATATGTAATATATTATTCAATTGGAGCTGAATACCAGTTAAATATGATCAAATGAAATAGTGACAGATTCTTTTTATTGAAAGTTTTTTCCTACTTTTGTCTAAAATGTAATTATGTATACTGTAACTGTCGCATTTTGTATATTTAAATTAGTGTTTTCGTTAAGCAAGAGCAAAACAAATTTAATGAAATTTTATATTCATGAGAAATTCAACTTCTAACGATGCTTATGATCGTATATTAAAAGCAATTATTACCTCAGAACTCAGGCCGGGTGATGCGGTAGCAGAAATCCAATTAGCGCAGAAATTCGGTTTCGGGCGGACTCCGGTAAGAGAAGCAATTATGCGATTAGAGAATGAAGGATTCATTGTATCCTCTGAACGTAAGAAGAGGATTTATATCCTTTTTCCAAAGGATATCGAAGAGATATTTCTCATAAAACAGGCCATAGAAAGCATGATCGCCTTTCAAGCTTCGGAAAAAGCTACCGCTCAGAATAAAAAAGAGTTGGCTGATATGCTGGAGGAGATGAGATCGTTGAAGAATGGAGAGAACTTTCAACATGATGCCTATGTGCAAAGATGGCTTGAATTAGATACGGATTTTCATGACCTGTTATTCAGAATTGCAAACAATTCGCGTGCCGGTGTGATTGTGGACAACTTAAACCTTCAATTTCGGCGTATAAAATTGGGTATGTTGGTACTGGAGGAACGGGTTGAAAAATCCGTACGTGAACACCTTGAAATAGGGGAAGCTATTCTTGAAGGAAGAAAAGAAGATGCCTCACGCCTAATGCACAGTCATTTGGAAACGGTGAAACAAACCATTATCGCACTGATGAAGACGTTTTATCACGATTGGCCCTAACCCGTGATCTCTCTTTCCGTATATTGAATCTCATACGGATACAGTTTTGTTTCCAATGAGTTGTGTAAAACGGTAATAGACTCTTTGGTGAGGTTGGCAATTACCGAGTATTTTTTTCCTCTTGATTTCCACGAGAGCAGAACGTACTTCTCAGGTAATGACGAACAGTCCGAATAGAAGCTTTCCGGCTGATGGTTTGCCAGGTTTTCAAATAATGTAAGGAGCGGAGAATTTACCACAGGATAAAAAATAGATGTTATCATTTCCGTTCCCGCAACAATGAGTTCATGCAGGGCTCCGACAAACCAGGCCGTTTCGAAATGGCTACCGGCATAGGTATAGTCCGGCACCTGGTTGTCCGGTGTAATTTTTTCCACATTCGCATTGAATCTTCTGAACAATGAGAGAGAGGTGATATGTACCGGCTTACCGCTGCCAAGCGTTTGGGCTGTTTTTACGGTATCGTATTGCCCCATGATATTTTCAGTAATCGATAGCTTGTCCGACGCGTGTTCCTGCGGCTGAATCGAATAGCACACGAAATCCAATTCCTGAAAGGATGGGAAATTACGGTTTAGCTGGGCAAAATTGGCATCAGTGCCTGCCCCGATTCGGGTATCAGGAAAAAATGTGCGTAGGGTCGGTACTAGATACTGGAGATCGTTATCTGCAAGAACAAATTCTTCCAAGGACAATAAAGCGGTAAATTGAATCAATTGTGATAATGAGTTGTGTTTGCAAAACAACTTGAATGCTTCCATTTCACTGTTATACTCTTTGCTGAAATAGAGTATCGCATAGATAGGGATATTCATTTTCTGTGCAAACAAAATGCTGCTCCGTATTTTTTCTTCCCAACAATTGTCGTACAAACGAAAATCAACGCGCAGAAAGGGAAATGGAAAACTGCCGCTCTCGATGAAATGATTCATTATATCGCCGGGTAAATTATCCGGGATCATCGTACCCAGCAGAGAAGAAGGAAGCATTTGTTGTTCGGTGCTTTGATTCTCGTTATTGGAATAATCCTCAAAATGAATATCGGGTAAGAATATGACGGAAATTTTTTGATGAAAGATGTCTCCTCTTTTGACTTTTACCGGAAAAGGTAAATCCAGAGGGGTAGAATAAATTTTATAGGAAGCATCTGTCCAGTTTCGCTGGTCTTCCATCTCAAAAATATCACCCTCGAAATCGATTTCTGTCGAAAACCGATCGAACTGCAACTCAATTTGGGATATATTTTTTATTGGTTGATATGGCGAAACGAGAGGAGGAAGCACTGCTGATGAAGATGTACAGTCAGTATGTGAAACATTGCATGTCGTTCCTTTTAGAGAAGAGGGTAAATGGATACATAATCCGATTCGATTTTTCATAAAATCGGATGAAGCTTTGCCAATTGCCTCGATAACAATCTTGTTCTCTTCAATTTTTATTGCCAATTTGGTAGTGAAATCGACCTTGTCGTTCTTAAATATAAGGTTATAGGAGTAAGTGGTTGTTGAATCTGAGAACTCGGATTCAAAATCTTTTACTACATGTTCAATATTCAGCCATTCGTCATCTCTTACAGCAAAATAGATCCGCTGGATGATCTCTTTTCCCATCATGTTTATTTTACGCAGGTCACCATCCGAAAATAAGAAACTGAAAAGGCTTGTATCTATGTTAATAGGATTCATTATTGATGATTTTCAGATATTAATATAGAGATTCACATTGTCTGCAACAGTATATATTGATTATCACAAAGGTAACAAAATTATTGGTGTTTTTACTGTTAAATACAGGATTATAAATACAAAATAATAGGTACGTATGCGATGATTTACTGTCCTGTAGGGCGTGCCTTTACCGTCGATATGAAAGTCATAAAGGGAACAAAAGTAAAAGCGTGGTGGTATAATCCGCGTAATGGTGAAACAACTCTTTTTGACACATTTGATAATGTGCAGGATGAAAGAACATTTATTTCGCCTGATAAAGGAGAATTAACCGACTGGATACTTGTACTGGATAATGCTGCTTTAAATTATCCTGTCCCTGGGAAAAAATGATCTTGACCGGCGGATATTATAGCCGGATTATATTATCTTTTCTTTGAAGGAGAATTTGGAACTCCTCCCTGTTTACTTTTTGTCAAAAAATCATTCGAAATATAGTTGAATATTACCGTATTTTTTGTTTATTTGCAAGTAAAACAGTGCAAAATAATAGTTGCTATGATTCGGGATTTGACTGAACTGCTCTGGAAAGCGAAAAGCCGGCCTGTAAGGAAAATGGTTGTAGCCGCCGCCGAGGATGAACATGTTTTACAAGCTATACAGGATGCCATAAAAGAGGAGATTATCGTTCCTGTGCTCGTTGGAGATAAAGAGAAGATTGATCAAATAGCACAGTCGGTTGGTATTCCCCTGGACGGCATCGAATTGATCGACAATCGGGAGGGAACAGCCGTTTCTGCCCGGATCGCCGTGTCGAAAGTGAAAAGCGGTGAAGCGGATATCATCATGAAAGGTTTTGTCAGTACCGGCGATCTTTTGAAAGCGGTACTGGATAAAGAGCTTGGTTTACGTACAGATCAGTTGTTGAGCCATGTGGCTTTCTTTGAATCGCCCTATTATCATAAGATATTCTGTGTGACAGATGTGGCAATGAATATTGCTCCCGATCTGGATGCAAAGGTTCAAATCATTCATAATGCGGTGAAAGCATGTCATAATATCGGTATCGGGAATCCTAAAGTAGCTGTGGCTGCTGCAGTGGAAATTGTGAATCCCAAAATGGAGGCGACGGTACATGCTGCACAGTTGAAAGAGATGTACGATAAGGATTTATTGAAAGGATGTGTCGTGGATGGACCCTTTGCCATTGATATCGCGGTAAATGCGGGTGCAGCACGGCATAAAGGAATCAGTGGAGAGGTAGCAGGCGACTGCGATATAATCCTTGCGCCCGATATCGAAGCGGGAAACATGTTTTATAAAGCTCTCAACTTTCTGGGTGGGGCTTCCTCAGCAGCCGTGGTGATGGGAGCTGCAGTGCCTGTCGTGCTGACTTCACGATCCGATGACGAAAGGAGTAAGTTGCTCTCTATCGCTTTGGCTACCCTGATCAATTGACGGAGTTTCCGGATACTGCCTGTTCAGTACTGAAGACAGGTGTGTAGTTGCCCAAATAAACAAAAATGACTTTAAACTGAAAAATAAAATATTCAAATGGCAGTAAATACGCGCATTTTAGTAATTAATCCTGGATCCACTTCTACAAAAATTGCTATCTTCCAACAGGAAAAAGTGATTTTCCTGAAGACGATCAAACATTCTCAGGAAGTGTTGGGCAAATTCAAACGGATCACAGACCAATTCGAGCACCGTAAAGAGGTGATTTATGAAGAACTGAAGAATGCCGATATACCGTTGGAGACCATTGACGCGGTGATTGGCCGCGGAGGATTGGTGAAGCCAATCGGTTCGGGCGTTTACCGGGTAAACGATGTAATGAAAAAAGATCTGCTGGAATGTAAACGCGGTGAACACGCCAGCAACCTTGGAGGATTGATCGCTGCAGACATTGCAAAGTTACTCCCCTCTGCCGAGGCTTTTATTGCCGATCCCGTGGTAGTGGATGAACTTGATCCGCTCGCCAGGTATTCGGGACATCCCGACTTTGAGAGGAATTCTATTTTCCATGCACTCAATCAGAAAGCGATAGCTCGCTCGCACGCCAACTCCATCATGAAAAAATATGAGGATATGAACCTGATCGTAGCCCATTTGGGAGGAGGTATTACGGTCGGTGCGCATCGCAAAGGAAGAGTTATAGATGTAAATCAGGGTCTGGATGGCGATGGTCCTTTTTCCCCGGAACGCTCGGGTTCACTGCCCGTAGGAGCCCTGTTGAAAGCTGCATTCAGTGGTCAATACAGTTACGAAGAGATGTACGCGATGATTGTCGGTAAAGGTGGGATGATGGCATATCTGGGAACAAATGATGCCTATTTGGCCGAACGGGAAGCGAAAGATGGCGATGAAAAATGCAGGGAGGTACTGGAAGCAATGGCCTACCAGGTGGCGAAAGAGATAGGAGCTATGTCTACCGTATTGAAAGGTGAAGTCGATGCGATCTTGATCACCGGGGGAATTGCCAACAGTAAATGGTTCTGTAATCTTGTCATTGAGCGGGTTTATCGGATAGCGCCTGTACATGTTTATCCGGGGCAGGATGAGATGGGTGCCCTGGCCGAGAACGCTCTTCTCGCACTTAACGGAGACATTGAAATAAAAGAATACCAATAGGTTTATATATATCGGTAGGTTTATACAGGACCCTCTCATCCGGAACTGAACAAATGTTTTAGTCGATGTATCTTTTTAATCCCGAGAATGATCTCGCCCTGGCCAATTTTACGCCCAATTATACTCCGCCTGCATCTGCAATCCGGATGGCGGAGGAATTGGCTGTTTTACCTATTTGGTATGGTGGGGAGGATATTCCCGGAAAGAATAATTGTGATACGAAAGTGGTTGCTGGGGGAGAGTTGAACCGCTCATTCCTGGAGGCTGTAAAAAAGATCCTGCCTGTAGAGGCGTCACTTGTCTCATTTTCCGATATTGCATTATATCCACACCTGAAGATTGTTCCCTGGGGGTGGAACCCTGCATTGAGAAGAAAACTAATATCAGAGGGAGTATCACAAGGATTGTTGCCGTCACCGGAAGAATTAGTGTGTTTAAGAAGATATTCTAACCGGCAGTATGCCGTGGAAATATTGCAAGAATTGCGAGTTGAAGAGGAAGGCTTTTGTGGAGAGTCTCATTTCTTTACTGACACAGAGGAAATGTATATCTGGCTGGAATCCTTACCTGGAAATAAGGTGTTGAAAATGCCCCTCTCGGGTAGTGGGAAAGGGCTGATATGGATATTGGGGAGAATTACCGATAAGCAACGAGACTGGTGCCGACGGGTCATCCGGGAGCAGGGCGGAGTGGTGGCAGAGCCGGTATTGGGCAAGGTGCAGGATTTTGCGATGGAATTTTACCTGCATGAAGGGACGATACGTTTTGCAGGCTATTCCATGTTCAGTGCAGCCTCCTCCGGTGCGTATATGGGCAATGAACTGCTTAGCGATATCCGGATTCAGGAAAAACTTGGGAGCTATGTTTCGATAGAATTGTTACATAGGCTCAGAAACTCACTGTCTGAAAAGTTGTCGAGCCGCTTCCCGCTTTATGCTGGCTACGTGGGAGTAGACATGATGGTATGTGAAACATCCGCAGGTTATTGTATCCAACCCTGTGTGGAGATCAATATGCGAATGAATATGGGAATGGTAGCACATATCTTCCATGAACGATACATGTACCCCGATGCGGAGGGTCAATTTGTTGTGGATTATTTCAAGAAGCCGGAAGGTGCTTTATCCTTCCATGAGAAAATGCAACGGGAGTCCCCTTTAAAGGTAGAGAACGGAAAGATACTTTCCGGCTACCTGTCATTGACTCCCGTTGCCAAAACTACCAGTTATATTGCTTATGTGATTGTCTTATGAAATTACAAATTACTAATTACCGATTCCATCTTCTCATTTCACTGAAATACTGGTAAAAGAGAGGCAGGGTCCTGATGCCGTTATAGAACTGTTCCAACGGGAAATTCTCATTGGGTGAGTGGATAGCGTCTGATCCCAGTCCAAAACCCATCAGTACCGACTTAACTCCCAGTATCTCTTCGAAAGTAGCAATGATAGGGATACTTCCACCGGAACGCACGGGGACGGGATCCTTTCCGTACACATCTTTCAATGCTTTCTCTGCTGCTTTGTATGCAGGAAGATCGATAGGACAGACATAGGATGGTCCGCCATGCAGGTATTCCACCTTTACCTTTACCGATTTCGGAGCGATAGACTCAAAATATTTCACAAACAGTTTTTCTATTTTCTTATGATCCTGATTGGGTACCAGACGGGTGCTGATCTTGGCATACGCTTTGGAAGGCAGTACCGTTTTAGCTCCTTCACCGGTATAACCGCCCCATATCCCGCATACGTCGAAAGTCGGACGGATGCCGGTACGTTCGTTGGTGGTATATCCTTTTTCCCCGAACAGTTCTTTTACACCCACCGATTTCTTGTATTCCTGAATGGAGAAAGGAGCTTTGGCCATCATGGCTCGCTCTTTCCCGGAGACTTCCGCTACATCGTCATAGAAGCCCGGAATGAGAATACGTCCCTCATCATCCATGGTTTGGGCAATCATTTTTGAAAGCACGTTGATAGGATTGGCTACCGCCCCGCCGAAAAGTCCTGAATGGAGATCGGCTGCGGGTCCTGTCACCTCAACCTGCCAATAGGCCAGACCTCGTAGTCCGGTGGTGATAGATGGAACATCACGGGCGATCATCGAGGTATCCGAGACAAGGATTACATCAGCCTGCAACATTTTCTTATGTTTTTTGCAGAACTTGGGAAGATTAGGAGAACCTACCTCTTCTTCCCCTTCGATAAGGAATTTTACATTGCATCCCAGTTTCCCGGATTGTATCAGGTATTCGAAAGCTTTGGCGTGCATGAACGACTGTCCTTTGTCATCATCGGCACCCCGTGCCCATATCTTGCCATCTTTTACAACCGGTTCAAAAGGATCGGTTTTCCAGAGGTGGACCGGATCGACCGGCATCACGTCCATATGCCCATATACCAATACGGTTGGAGCTTTCTTGTCGATGATCTTTTCTCCATACGTCACCGGATTTCCATCGGTCTCCATCACCTCCGCCTTATCGGCACCGGCTGCCAGCAGGATCTCTTTCCATTTTTCGGCAGCATGGTACATATCGGGTTTATGCGCCGGAATCGATGAAATGGAGGGGATGCGGATCAGTTCGAAAAGTTCATCCAAAAAACGTTGTTTGTGTGTTTCTACGTACTTGTTGATTTCGTTCATCATATTGTTTTATTTTATAGTTTGATAATAAATAGTCTTATAGATTTTCTTGCATAGCCCCTATTACGAAGCGGTATTGCAAGGTGGTTGATAATGTTGTGGAGGTATTACTTAACTCCTCTCACATTCATTTTTAGGGTATAAACCGAACTACGGGCCGTAATGAACAGGATATCCCGGTCTTTTCCTCCAAAACATACGTTGGACGGACTCTCAGGGATTTCGATTTCTTGTATCAGTTTCCCATCCGGTGAATAGACCCATACTTTGCCCATAGTGAGATAGATATTTCCCCGTTCATCGATAGTCATTCCATCGGAACCTTTAGGTGCGAAGAAAGTTTTACCGGAGAGGCTCCCGTCGGGCCGGATCTCATATTTCCATATCTTCCCATCATTTATATCTGCTACGTACAGTGTCTTCCCATCAGGTGTGCCTATGATACCGTTAGGTTGCTTGTAATCATCGATTACCCGTGATATAGCTCCGTCGCGTGAAAGGTGATAGACGCCCCGTCTGTCCTGTGCCTCGGTATGTCCTTCCTCCCAGTAATCACGGTGATAATAAGGATCGGTAAAGTAAATATCCCCATTGGGGGCAATCCATAGGTCATTGGGGCCGTTCAGATGTTTGCCTTCGTAATTCTCAAAAAGAAGTTGTCTCTTTTTGTCTCTATCGAAATATACAAGTTGGTTAAACAGGTCGGCGCAAGCGACCAGCTGGCCGTCAGCATTGAAATACATACCGTTGGATCTTCCGGTATCTTCCGACCATAACTCAATTCCCCTGATTTCATCCCATACATAAATGCAATCGTTAGGTTGGTCTGTAAAGAAAACTTTCCCGTCGGATGAAACAGCAGGCCCTTCGGTAAACGTATAGCCCGTGCCGGCCTGTACTACTTTTGTTTTTTCTGGAACGATACTTGATTCTTGCCCGAAGATGGCGACAGCTACTAATAATAGAAGCACGGTATTTATTAATTTCATTTTAAATAATTTGGTTAGTTTGTTTTTCCATATCGCAAACATCAGTCTCTTCCGTAAAATAAATTTACTCCGATCAATGTTGTGGTGTAAAACTATAAAAAAATTCCGTAACACTGGGCCGGTTGGTGATGTTTTTTGATTGATTTTTATATCTTTGTGAAATATCTACAATATCAAGAGTCTTTATGTTTTAAACTAAAAACAAAGTCATGAAGAAATTCTTATCGTTTACCTTTTCTACTTTTCTTATCGGATTAGTGGGATGTAACAGTTCCGTTCAAAATAACAAAAACAGGATGCAAACAACTGATTTTATCCCCCAGGCCAAAGTCGAGGCGGTTATCAGACAACTCAAAGATTCTCTCGGAGATTCTCACGCATTCCGCATAGAGCGGGGTGTACGGCAGGTAGCAGGGCAATGGGGCGAACAGGATGGTACCGTAGACGATTTCGCAGGGTTTTGTAAGAATTCGTTTATTAGCGATACAGCACAACTTTCCGGCCTTTTTAGTGCGTTGGAACGTAATTTTGAAGTGATCTACGGTTACTTCCACAAGATAGATGTGATGCTCAAAGCTCCCTTGCAATTAGAAGGGCCTGAGATCACACCAGTGGACATGATGTTCGGTGGTTACGATGTCTCTGCCCATTTGACCGATGATTTGTATAACAATAAAATTGCGTTTCTTAGTGCGCTGAATTTTCCTTTCTATACGCTGGAAGAAAAAACTGAACAGGGCGCAGGATGGTCGCGGAAAGAGTGGGCTTATGCCCGGATGGGAGACAGGTTTACATTACGAGTGCCGGCAGCTATTTTACAGGATATTTCCAGAACGGTTACTGAGGCCGATGCTTATATTTCCGATTATAATATTTATATGGGAAACCTACGAAATGAGGCTGGGGAACAACTGTTTCCGGATAATATGAAACTAATTTCCCATTGGGGGTTACGCGACGAACTGAAATCAAACTATGCTGACAACCAAAAGGGGTTAGAAAAACAGCGGATGGTTTACAAGGTGATGCAACGTATTATTGACCAATCTATTCCTCTACAGGTGATCAACAATGATGACTATTCATGGGATCCGATAACGAACGAGTTGTTTGACAAGAATGGGGGATACGTTGCTTCCAAACCTGAAGATATCCGGAGATATGAAGTGTTCTTAAAGAATTTTCATGCGATGCGTCAGTTAGACACCTATTCTCCCGATTATCCCACTCAGCTTGTCCGCGCATTCGATGGTACAATGGAAGTACCTCAAAAAGATGTGGAAAAATTATTTCGGGGGTTGCTTTCTTCTCCGCAGGTGAAAGAAGTGGCATCCTTTATTGAGTCGCGTTTGGAAAGGGAGCTTGAACCGTTTGATATCTGGTACAACGGTTTCAAGTCGGGAGGAGGTATCCCCGAAGATGAACTGACAGCCATTACTTCACGGAAGTATCCTACTACACAAGCATTAGAGGAAGACCTTCCTAATATACTGATAAAGCTCGGATGGAAGCCGGCAAAGGCAAAGGAGATTACTTCGCTGGTCACAGTAGACGCTTCGCGCGGGGCCGGCCACGCCTGGGGGGCTTCTATGCGGAATGATGTAGCCCGTTTGCGTACCCGGGTCGGGGCGGAAGGATTGGATTACAAGGGATACAATATTGCTGTGCATGAGTTCGGTCATAATGTGGAACAGACCATCACAATGAACGATGTGGATTATTATATTCTGAATGGCGTTCCTAATACCTCCTTCACTGAAGCAGTAGCGTTCCTCTTCCAGAAAAGGGATCTGGAGCTGTTGGGACTGAAAAATCCAAATCCTGAAGATGAATATTGGCTGGCGTTGGACAATTTCTGGTCTTGTTACGAGATCATGGGCGTCTCACTGGTAGATATGCAGGTATGGGAATGGCTTTATGACCATCGCGATGCCACGCCGGAGCAATTGAAAGAGGCGGTGATCAATGCTGCCAAAGAGGTATGGAACAGCTATTATGCCGGTATATTGGGTGGAAAGGATGAGACTCTGCTTGGCATCTATTCTCATATGATCGATTATCCGCTCTATTTGCCCAACTATCCCATGGGACATCTGATCGCTTTTCAGATCGAACAGCAGGTGCGGGGTAAAAATCTTGCCGACGAAATGAACCGTATGTACACTCAGGGGAGTATTATTCCCCAACTTTGGATGAAAAACGCTGTCGGTTCACCCATATCCACAGAGCCGTTACTCGCTGCAACCACGGAGGCATTACAAGCATTAAAGAAATAAGCCGGCCTGTTGGCTGGGTTAAATGAGTATAATACAAGCTGTTTACTTTATGCCATAGTGAGGGATATTCTAATTTTATTCAGCGATTAACACTGTTTTACGGGAAAATAGCGTAATTTTGTACCTGATCAGGAAAGATGCCGGAGTGGTCGATCGGGGCGGTCTCGAAAACCGTTGTACTCTCACGGGTACCAAGGGTTCGAATCCCTTTCTTTCCGCTGAAAGATATAGAGGCTGTCTCAAAATGAAGTTTAACTTCAAGAGGACAGTCTCTTTTTTTGGATCACGTATGGATACTGAACCCGGATGTAAAATTGTTACCTGTGAAGATAAATAAAGTCCTAACATAAAAGTAGAAAAGTCCATATGAATAAAGGTATGAATAAAAACTATCTGCTAAGGGAATGGAGTTTATCGGACAAGATATCTCTTGCTGAAAATGCCAATAATATAAACATTTGGAACAATGTAAGGGATTATTTTCCTTACCCATATACGGTTGAGGATGGGGAGCAGTTTATCAATATGGTTTTAAGCAAAGAACCTCCCTTTACTGATTTTGCAATTGATGTTGGCGGAAAAGCTGTCGGAGGAATTGGAATTGTTTTGAACCCAGATGTAGAACGGATAAGCGCCGAAATCGGTTATTGGTTGGGAGAATATTACTGGAACAGAGGAATCATGACAAATGTTGTGAAAGAAATGGTTGATTACGCTTTCTCTCATTTTCCGATAAAGAAGTTATACGCACCTGTTTTCGATTTTAATAGAGCTTCACAACGGGTTCTGGAAAAAGCCGGGTTTGAAAAGGAAGCTATTCTAAAACAGGCAGCCATCAAAAATGGCAAAATTATTGATTTGCATTATTACGGGTTAATCAAAATATAAAATGAAGGTTATATCGGTTCGGGAGAATCCCGAGTATAAAGAGAAGGCAATTTGTTTTTTCCAACAAAGCTGGCATACGGTATTGCCAGAACTATACGAAGACAGTATAAGCCACAGTATAAATGCGGAAAATACTCTGCCACAATGGTATTTGCTGCAAAAAGAAGATGAGATTATTGGATGTGCCGGACTAATCACAAACGATTTTATCAGTCGGATGGATTTGTATCCGTGGATTTGCGCAGTGTTTATTTCGGAACAACAAAGAGGAAACAACTATGCAGAGCTTCTGATTAACAAAGCAAAAGATGATTCTAAAATATTCGGATTCAAAAAATTGTACTTATCTACCGATCATGTCGGTTATTATGAGAAATTTGGGTTCAAGTATATCGGACAGGGGTATCACCCTTGGAATGAAGAGTCAAGGATATATCAGATAGAATTATAAAATATGAAAATAGGATTCTTTCAATACAATGTTATATGGCGTGATCGGGATGCTAATCTAATTTATATAAGAGAGAGAATAAAAGACTTTACTTTTGATTTACTGGTGTTGCCTGAACTATTTACCAGTGGGTATGCTTTTGATTTGGAAGACGAATTAATACCTTTTGGTGAAAACCTGAGTGATAGCTATACAGTCAATTATCTTACAGATTTGATGAAGGATTGCGGAGGATATATAACAGGGTCAATGCCTGAACTGTCTGGGAACCAATTGTATAACACCTCGATTGTTGTGGGAGCTGAAGGGTTAGTCACTTCTTACAGGAAGATCCATTTGCCTGATTATGAAAAACGAGTTTTTACAGCAGGGAATAAAGCCATAACTTGTAAATGTAATGATACGAAAGTAGGACTAACTATTTGTTTTGATGTCTGGTTCGCATCATTAAGTTCCAAGCTGAAATCCCAGGAAGTCGATATTATTTGCCATTCCGCCTGTTTTGGAGGTAGAGTTACACCGGCTATCATTCCCATCCGGGCATTGGAAAATCAATGTTTTTATATAAGTTGCAATCGTATCGGTACGGAGATGTTCAACGGAGAACCCGATTCTTATCGTGGCGAGAGCCAGATAGTAAGCCCCGATGGTAAAATTTTGGTAAAGGCAGGAAATGAAGAGTTACTTTCTATTATAGACGTTGCCCCATCAGAAGTAAATCATCCTGCATTTGGTAGTTTGATAACGAAAGATTTTGTTTCGGAACATGCGAAGTATGATATTGAGATAAAAAGCTGAAAATTTTGTCCACAATAAATTCAATTAATCATGGAAGAAAAAATTTGCCAAAGTTGCGGCATGAATATGAAATCCGCAGGAGATTTCGGCACGAATGCCGACGGGACAGGAAACGAGGAGTATTGCCTTTACTGCTATCAGAACGGGGCTTTTACCCGTGATGTAACCATGGAAGAGATGGTGGAGACAAATCTGGGATATCTCGATCACTGGAATAAAGAGACGGGAAATAATTTTACACCCGATGAAGCGCGTCCAATACTTCTAGAGTTTTTATCAATGCTAAAACGCTGGAAGAAAGAGTAAATATGAAACGAGCATGATAACCATTCTCACACAAGAGCATGATTAAAGGCGAGTTGCCTCCAGATAAGATTTTTAATGGAAGGCGGCGATTTCGCTTCGCTCAATTGTCATATGATACATTTGAATTATTTGCGTTAAGCCAAACGAGCAGAAGACAAGCCTGCTTGTATTATGTCGTGGCAAGCAAATATCTAACTTTAGTGAAAATAAACATTTTAATCATATAAAACTAAAAAACCTGTCCATAGAGGAAAGTGTTGTTACGGCTATGGATGGAGACAAGGTAGAGATATTTCCGTATCTTCCTTACATATTACAGGATTTTTGGGAAATAGGCTCTTCGCCTTCGGCGATTACTATGCCATATTGACTAAACTCAGAAACTGTCTGGAACCCAATGGTATTATTTTAATCGACGATGCTTATATTGATGATTTAATCGCATTTACTCATGCAGCGTTGTTCAAAAAGAGTGAATTGCTAAGGCAGATATCCGAAGCAGGAATGGAATTGATCGATGAAAAGACTGTAAACGATCCGGAAGAACAAAAATCGGAATATGAAAAGGAATTTGAATTTCAGATAACCGATAGATATTTTTGATTCTTGATATGAGGAAAGAATAAAAACCATAATAAACTATGAGGAGAATTATATCACTATTTATCTTAAGTATTATCCTTTTAGGATGTAAAGAAGCAAAATCAAAAAAGGAAATATATCAGTCGGAAAAGTTGCTGATAAACCAGATCTCAGCACATGTTTATGAGCATATATCCTATCTTGAGACCGAAAGTTTCGGGAAAGTCCCGTGCAACGGAATGATTGTTTGCAACAAAAACGAAGCTGTTGTTTTTGATACGCCAACCGATAATGAATCTTCCTCTGAACTGATTGATTGGATAACAAGCACGCTAAAATGCAAGATTAAGGCAATTATTCCTACTCATTATCATATCGACAATTTAGGCGGATTAGATGAGTTCCATAGTCAAGGAATATCTTCTTATGCCTATCAAAAGACAATCCAAATAGCAAAAAAGGATGGACTTCCGGTTCCACAACAGGGGTTTGATCCTTTTCTTGAATTGGAAGTAGGAGGAGAAGGAGTATATGTGGATTTTTTAGGGGAAGGACATACTTGCGATAATGTTATCGGATACTTCCCTCTGGAAGATATTATGTTTGGCGGCTGCCTTATCAAAGAGGTTGGGGCTGGAAAAGGAAACCTTGCGGAAGCGAATCCGGATGAATGGCCCGAAACAGTAAAGCGTGTCAAAGCAAAATATCCGAATACTAAAATCGCTATTCCCGGACATGGTGAATACGGAGGAATGGAACTGCTCGATTATACAATAACACTGTTTGAATGACCAAGAACGTTATCGAGCCACAGCCGAAGATATGGAATCTGTGGTATGGCTCGCGGCAGGAATTAATTTTAATGCGATAAAATAAAAAATATATTATCTTTGTCCCGTTAAAACGATTGGATGTTTAAATTTAAGAAGGATTCCGTGAAGTAAATAACCTTTGCTATTCTGGCAAGGTTATCCCTTAAGTTGCACTCAGGCATATTCTTGCCGGAGTTGTTTTCATATTTATATACTAACAGATTTTGATATGGCGGCAGGTGATATAATTCCTGTTCCGGTATCATCCCATTAATAATTTAAACATCATGAGTAACGAAAATAAATCCATTCACGAATTCGATTTCAATTTAATCTGCGAATATTTCTCAAATGTAGAACGTCAGGGCCCCGGCAGTCCCGAGATAACACTAAAAGCATTAAGCTTTATCGACAACCTCACGGACGAATCCCGTATTGCCGATATTGGCTGCGGTACGGGCGGGCAAACAATGATATTGGCCGGACATGCCCCGGGGCAAATCGTTGCAGTAGATCTCTTTCCTGAGTTTATCCGTATCTTCAACCGGAATGCCGAACGACTCAATTTACAAGACAGGGTTATGGGAATCGTCGGTTCAATGGATAACCTTCCTTTTCAGAAAGGAGAACTAGACCTGATCTGGTCGGAAGGAGCAATTTACAATATAGGTTTTCAACGGGGATTGAATGAATGGCGGGAGTTTCTGAAAACGGGTGGCTATATTGCCGTTTCGGAAGCGTCATGGTTTACCGGTGAACGTCCGGCTGAAATCAACGATTTCTGGATGGATGCTTATCCCGAAATAGATACCATTCCGAATAAAGTTGCCCAGATGCAGCAAGCAGGGTATATCCCTGTCAGTACCTTTATCCTGCCCGAAACCTGTTGGACGGAACACTTCTATGCTCCACAAATTGCAGCACAGGAGAAATTCCTTACAAAGTATGCAGGAAATAAAACAGCCGGTGAACTTATCTCAAACCAACGCCACGAGATGCAATTGTACGATAAGTATAAAAGCTTTTACGGCTACGTGTTCTATATCGGAAAGAAAAAATGAAGGCTAAAGTATCGATCAGAAGAATACTTCCTTCGGAATATTCCCTGATGGAAGACATCATGTATGAAGCGATCTATCATCCCGATCCGGCAAATCCTTATCCGAAGGATGTGATATACTTACCGCAGGTTCGGATTTACTGGGATAACTGGGGAGAAGGGAAGGACGACCACTGCCTTGTGGCTATTGTTAAAGACGAGATAGCCGGAGCCGTTTGGATACGTACTTTCCCGGGTGAGGTAAAGGGTTATGGCCATGTCGATGAACAAACCCCGGAAATAGCCATTGCCCTGTTCGGGGAGTATCGAGATAAAGGTATCGGCACCCGGATGATGGAGCGGATGACGGCATTGATGAAAACGGAAGGCTATGCCCGGGTATCATTAAGCATAGCCAAAGCTAATCCGGCTCTCCGGCTCTATGAGCGGTTAGGCTTCAAGATAATTGCCGAGAATGAAGAGGATTATATCATGTTGCTTCTTTTGAAATAATCCTTCTTGGTTTTCTTCGATATTTAAAAGATGCCTGTTTGGGACAACCATATCCGGAACAGGCATCGTATCTTTTGAATACAGAAATTAAAACATTCATCAAATAAATAAAAAATTATGGTATCTTTATAGTTATGACCATAAACGCAATCGAACCAAAGTCTAAGATATGGAACCTGTGGCATGGCTGCCATAAGCTAAGCACAGGTTGTAAGTATTGTTATGTTTACCGGGGTGATTCAAAGCGGGGCATTGACAGCGGCATTGTTTCCAAAACAAAAAATTTTGATTTACCTGTGCAGAAAAAACGGAACGGAGAATACAAAATCCCTTCGGAAACGATGGTTTACACTTGTTTCACGTCTGACTTTTTTTTGGAGGATGTCGATTCCTGGCGTGCGGAAGCATGGGAAATGATACGTCTTCGAAATGATTTGAAATTTATGATGATAACCAAGCGTATCGACCGTTTACAAGAGTCATTGCCTGAGGATTGGGGCGACGGTTACGATCATGTAACCATTTGTTGTACGGTTGAAAATCAGGATAGGGCGGATTATCGCCTGCCTATCTATAAAACAGCACCCATAAAACACAAAATCATTATTTGTGAACCGCTTTTAGAACAAATAGATTTATCCTTATACAATATCGGTTCATGGGTTGAGCAAGTGGTTGCCGGAGGAGAATCGGGATACAATGCCCGTACCTGTAATTTCGATTGGATCATAGATTTACGCGACCTATGTGCCGGACAAAACGTTTCGTTCTGGTTCAAGCAAACCGGAGCCAGGTTTGTCAAAGACGGAAAACTATACCACATAGACCGTCGTTTACAACATTCGCAGGCTCGCAAAGCAGGGGTTAATTTTAGTGCGATAAGATAACAGGAAGAATGTAATATCTTTATTCCGCATTCTATATAGGAAAGAAAATATAATGTCACTCTTATGTGAGCAAGATCGGAAAGGATATATATAATATTACACCCTATTTTTGCAGAAAATAAATTGTCGATATGCAGCAACGAACTTCAACGACAGAAGAATACCAAAGGCAGATAAATATCATTAAGGATTACATCAATAATAATCTGGACAAACCGATTAATTTATCCGAACTGGCTGAAATAAGCCATTTCTCTCCCTGGCATTTTCATCGGATAACCCGTGCATTCTTAAGCGAACCTATCGGGAGTTATATTGTCCGGATAAGATTGGAAACAGCCGCCAAATTACTACGATATACCGATATGCCTGTTTCCGAAATCGCTTATAGGGTAGGCTATGATGTTCCTACTTCACTTTCGAAAGCATTCAGGCAACAGTATGGTATTTCACCGAGAGATTATAGAACGAATAAAGAATATACAATCATGAAAACAGAAAAGAAAATTTTACAGCTAAGTATAAAAGGGCCTAAAGTAATGGATATCCCTGCAAAAAAAGCACTCTACATTAGTTTGACAGGACGTTATGGGAGCCTGGATTTTAGCGGTTCATGGCAACGTTTATGGCAATTTGTGAAAGAGAATAAACTGTTCTCTGCAGGGATGGAGCATATTGCCATTTATCACGACGATCCGAAAGTAACGGAAAGCGAAAAACTGAGGACAGATATATGCCTGACCATTAAAAAAGAGGTCAAACCACAGGGAGAAATAGGAGTAAAAGAGATAAAAGGCGGAAAGTTTGCCATGTTCCTTTACAAAGGGTCATACGATCATCTTGATGAGGTATATAATACCATTTATAGTAAGCTTTTACCTGAGAACAACTTGGGACTAAGGGATTATCATTGTTTTGAAAAGTACCTCAACCATCCCGGTAAAACGATCCCGGAAAAGTTGAAAACGGAGATTTATATCCCTGTAGAATAGATAAGGATCGCTTTTGTATCCCTATTATCGATTAAGATGGCGGGCCTGTTCTTTGTGTATATCACATCCGGTACAGCCGCCACAGATAGAGTGGTCTCTTTCGGTGAAAAAGAAACGATAGATTGCCCGTATGAGGATGATCCCCACAATGATACCGATGATAATAACGATGAAAAGTTGTATATCCATACCTTTTAAACAGTATTATAACAGGAAAAGTTTTTAGATACAACTCCTAAATCAACAGGTTTCCTATCTGGTATACCAGGAATGCTATAAGCCAGGCGAGACCTGTAGAGTAAAGTACACTGAATAGTGCCCATCTCCAGGAATGCGACTCTTCTTTGATGGCTACTACTGAGGCTACGCAGGGGAAGTAAATCAATACAAAGAGCAAAAAACCGGCTACCACAAGAGGGGTGAAGATAGGCGATCCGTCCGCATAAGACTCTGCCTTTAGCCGGTGCTGCAATGATTGCTGGTCTTCACTATCACCGGTGTATAGTACGCCCATGGTGGAGATGACGATCTCCTTGGCTGCCATTCCCGATAGCAGGCTCACTGATATTTTCCAGTCGAATCCGAGCGGGCGCATCGCAGGTTCAATGAACTTTCCGATATTCCCGATATAGGAATTCTCCTGATGAGTTGTATTACGTAGATGTTCTATCCCGGTGACCTTTTCCTCTCTCTCTTCGTGGCTTATTTCATTCCGGTCGTATTGTGCATCGACCATGGCGATCTCATTATCGAACGCGGCGTCTCTCTCTGCATTCTGGGGGAAATATCCCAGGAACCAGATTACAATAGAAGCAATCAGGATGGGGCCTCCCATTTTCCGGAGGTATTGGCTCGACCGATCCCACATATGGGTGATGATAGATTTACTGGTGGGCATCCGGTAGGGAGGAAGTTCCATTACAAAAGGTGTCTCCTCTTCTTTAAAGGCTGTTTTGCGAAGTATTCGTGCCGTGAACGCGGCAATCAAAATGCCGAAGGCATATAATCCAAGCATTACCAGGCTCCCGTATTTAGGGATAAAGGCGCTGACGAAGAGAATATAAACCGGTAATCGGGCGCTACATGACATGAACGGTACAATGAACATGGTGATCATACGGCTACTCCTGCTCTCGATGGTGCGTGTAGCCATGATGGCGGGAACATTACAGCCGAATCCCATGATGAGAGGGATAAACGATTTCCCGTGCAAGCCGATGCGGTGCATCAGTTTATCCATGATGAAAGCTGCACGTGCCATATACCCCGAGTCTTCCATAAAGGCAATGAAAAGATATAATATCACAATATTGGGGAGGAAGACGATGACGCCTCCTACACCTCCGATGATACCATCTACAACCAGTGCCTTTAATGGTCCCTCCTGCATATTGCCTCTGACGAGGTTACCCAGTTGTTCCACCAGCCATTCGATCCATTCCATCGGGTAATTCCCCAGCCGGAAAGTCGCTTCGAACATTACCCACAAAAACAGGAAAAAGAGAGGGAATCCGATATATTTATGGGTTACTAAAGCATCTATTAATTTTGTTGTTTCGGAAAACTGGGTCTTTTCAGTAAGCGTTTCTTTTAATCCGCCGGCGATAAAACCATAGCGGGCATTGGTAAAGGCCGATTCCGGATCTTCACGCAACAGCTTTTCAATATAGGCCCGCTCTCTGTCTCTGCGGCTGAATATCTGTTCCGGTTGCGGCAATGTGCGGACACGCTTCTCAATATCTTTATCACCTTCAAGTAATTTGACGCAGATATAGCGTAATGGCATATTCCATCCGGCATACAAGGTCGGATCCACGCTTTTGAATTCCCGTTCCATGATACCGATGGACTTCTCCAAAACTCTTCCATAGGGAATCCGTACATAGTCGTACTCTTCTTTCTGATAGACATCAATCACTTTCTCGAGCAGTTGTGGAATTCCTTCCCCCCTTTTGCCCACAGTAGGAAGAATAGGAGTATTGATCAATGATCCGAATGTTTCATACTCGAATGTACGGCCGCTTTCTTCCAGTTCGTCATACATGTTCAGTGCGATCACCATCGGGACTTGCAAATCAATCAGTTCTGTGGTAAGATAGAGATTTCGCTCTGCCGCCGATGCCGATACCACGTTCACAATCACATCGGGCTTTTCATCCAGTATATGTTTCCGGACGAATAATTCTTCGGGGGTATATGCCGATAACGAGTAAGTGCCGGGAAGATCTATCAGTGTGAACTCATAGCCATTGTGGCGCAAGGTGCCCTCTTTCGAGTCGACAGTCACACCACTGTAATTACCCACATGCTCGTGTGCACCGGAAGCCAGATTGAAAATGGTGGTTTTTCCCGAATTGGGATTTCCCAGAAGTGCGACTTTTATTTTCTTATCGGTATGATTTCCTCCATTTTTATAGTGATGTATCCGTGGTTCTGTCCCACTGTCGTGACTGGCCTCTGTGTTTTGCTGAACTTCCTCTTCAGTTATGGGTTTCTTCTTATATGGGGCGTCATTTTGGATATCTCCTGCCAGTATCGATATTTCAATCATTACCGCCTCGCTCCGGCGTAGCGATACCTCGTATTCCATGATCTCATATTTGATAGGATCTTTTAATGGAGCGTTCAGTATCGATTTGACTTCCTCTCCGCGTATGAACCCCATTTCGAGGATACGTTTCCTGAAAGCCCCGCTACCATTTACTTTTACGATGTACGCTTTTTGTCCCGTTTGTAATTCTGAAAGACGCATTAATGATTGATTTTCTTATTTCGGCTTGCAAAGATAAGGCTTTTTGCTTTAATTATTTATATTGTTTCTAAATAATGGAGTTCGTTGTCGCTTTAAGCCTTCTTATCCTGCCAGTAGTATATATAAGATAGGAATAAGCAGGCCGATAATCAGATACCATTTCCCTTTTTTTGTGATGCCATGTTTCCCCTTTACCATAAACAGTCCTGATATGGCCAGAAAGATCAGTGATCCGGCGAATATATCGGCCATGAGTGACCACCCTTTAACGCGATTATAATGGAGCCGGTTTACCCAGTAGGCAATGGGTTTTCTTTTGCTTGTCTGATATTGAACCACTCCAGTCTGTGGATCATACTCTCCGATACCGCCCTGCAGCATTAACCTGTATTTTCCTGCGGTTTCGCCGATATTATTCAGTCCGGGCCTGTCGGGTTCGGCTTGCCATTCTTGTGTGAACTCTTCCGTTGTGAGCCCTTTGGTGAAAGTCAGGCTCTTATTCTCAACTTTATATGAGGGATCTTTGTGATCCATATGGTTGAGCAGAATGCCTGAAATTCCATAAACGAGGGAGAATCCTACCATTACGAACCCGATGTCACGATGGAGGATTCGTATCCATTTTCTTATTTCTGGATTAATTGTGAACTTTTTCATAGTTCAACCCGTCTACATAATATATCGAGTAATAATCTTTGCCCCGGGCTTTCATCCAATCTTTCATCTCGTTGATATTGGCCAACTCCGCCTCGCAAGTTTCAGCAGAAACTTCTTCTTTCGTCAGTTTTTCGTTGACACTACTTTCCATATCTGCTATTTCAACTTCGGAGAGTCGTCTTTCTCGCAATATACCGTTTACTTTTAATTGTGAACCGACCAATTCCTTGTCGAATGACCCTATGTCCCCTTTGGCTTCTATCCGGATTGAATATTTCTGTCCCTCTCCGGTCAGAAAACAGCGTTTACCTGAATGCTCACAGGTATGGGTTACATACCCTTTGATCGCCACCGGTTCACCTATCAATGATTCGGCTATGGCATAAAGGGAGTCGGCATCGAAGATAATCGCGCCGGTTTCCGCCACGGTCTCTTTACTTTCACTGCTCTTTTGTGTTTGTCCCGCATTGTTACAGGAAGCGGCAAAGAAGGCAAATGCCACTAAAATAAAAGTTAACTGCTTCATACGATTATTCTATTATGATTAAAATTGTAAATTTACAGCTTTTTGTTGATTATTAATTAGATATTACGATATAAGAAACTGTTTAAATTTTACCGAAATATTTTTTATAATTGGACTGTCTATTTTTCTTTGCTACTATTTTGGTCTCTTTTGCGCATCTTTTTCACTTTTTCCTTTTGATTTAGCCCGCTAAATCCGCAAGAAAAAAATAAAA
>WPCJ01139967.1_pt1 | contig 75137 bp, 72 predicted proteins | sample 5399831 | NCBI WGS metagenome assembly WPCJ01 (sample SAMN12869470, study PRJNA574797) | sludge metagenome | isolation source: wastewater treatment of pH10 | place: China:Beijing | collected 2019-05-20
AGTGTCATTTCAACAATAAGAAACAAGGACTCAGCCTTTAGGCCGACTGGAAGGAGTCGTCCTTGTGCATTGTTGAATATGACAACGAAATCATAAAGAGGAGTGACGCCCAGGAGTTTGCGACACTTTGCGGTCAAAGTGTCATATATTGCTTCTTGGAAAGAAGTGAAGAATTTTGCGAAAAGAGAGGATTGCTGCCAATAGGCAAGTAACTATTTAAGCTATCGAAGCCTCATAAATACTACGGATAGTTTCATCGAGCATCTGATTGAACTCTTCATCGGATTGTTGTGCGTTCAAACCCTGGGTGAGTGCACGAGAGAAACTAGCAATAACACCTTGGTTTTGCGCAAGTTTGGCATTGGCATCATCTCTTGAGTAGCCACCTGAAAGAGCAACTACTTTGAGTACACGCGGATGTGCAACCAATTCAGAGTAAAAGTTAGCTGTTTCGGGCAGCGTGAGCTTCAGCATAACTGATGTATTTTCATCGAGTGAGTCGAGGTGTTTGAGGATTTCAGCTTTCAGCTGTTTCTCGGCTTCGGCCTTAGTCTCACTATGGATATTCACTTCTGGCTCGATGATTGGAACTAACCCTGCTTCAAAAATCTGCTTACCGATTTCAAATTGCTGATCTACAACAGATACAACAGATGGCGCATTAGCTTCGTGGATTACTGAGCGCATCTTGGTGCCAAAGACTCCTGCTTCTCGAGCTTTGCTCAGCAAAGCATCAAGTCCTTCAATTGGTTTCATAAGCTGTACATCATCTGCTTTATCAGCGAGACCTTTGTCTACCTTTAGGATAGGTACGATATTCTTCATATTCCAGAGGTAATCAGCAGTTGGCTGGCCATCAATGTCGCGATCAAGCGTATTTTCAAAGAGGATTGCCGCGACGATCCGCTCACCAGTAAAGCTTGGGCTCTTGATAATTCGAGTACGCATTTCGTGGACGAGTGTAAACATTTCCTCATCAGTACTGTATTTATCTTCGGTAACGCCGTACAGAGCAAGCGCCTTTGGTGTAGACCCACCACTCTGATCGAGCGCCGCGATAAAGCCATTGCCTCTACTAATCTTGTCGAATTGTTCCGTGTTCATTTCAAACCCTCCTAAATTTGCTTTCAGTATAACGAAACACGCGATGTTATGTAAAAAATCATAGGATGAAGATCTACCTGCACTATCCGCCATAGCCCTGTTGGGCGACGGCGGATGGTGCCCTCGCTAGGAATCGAACCTAGATCTAATCCTTAGGAGAGATTTGTTCTATCCGTTGAACTACAAGGGCATGCATAGGCCTGCAGATTAATCATAGCAAATAATTAAAGTGTAAGTCCTACCTACTGTATAATTGTAAGCATTATAAATTTATCTTCTAAGTTATACTAAAGCTTATGTGGTTCTTACTGGCGTTAGTTGCCGGCTTACTATTTGCAATCAATAAACTTATTTTTCGAGCTGTTTTCGTAAAGGAAGTGAACCCGGTATCATTTCTCGCGATTCATGACGGACTAGCTGGCTTGTTATTACTTCCACTAGCTTTGTTGAGTTTTACGCTACCACAATCTCCCAAAGTGTGGGCTGCTTTGGTTCTAGGCATACTCTTTATATTCATTGCTAACTACTTTGCAGCACTATCTTTGAAGAATACAGAAGCATCAATTTACCAAATAGTAGGGCAGTCCAGGCATGTAGTGGTGTTGTTCGGGGCTGCTATTCTCTTTAGCGAGCCAATACTGCCGATTAAAATCATATCTGTACTTCTGATTATTGCTGGGGTTGTAGTTGCAATTAAACAAAATACAAAGATAAAACTGACCAAAGGAATCGTTTATGCACTAATTAGTGGTGTTGCTATAGGATTAGCTTTTCTATTTATAAAGTTGGCTGCTGAAGATGTCAGACCTGTGGTATCAGCCTCAATGGCGCTGATTATTTCTGGGTTTTTATCATACTTAGTGACTGTTGTTATGAAACACAAAGATACTAAGATTGCTGTTGAACATAGAAGTCAGCTGTTGATCGCCTCTATAATCTTTGCAGTATTCGAGCTAACACTTTTCACAGCATTAGATATAGGTGAAGCATCTAGAGTTACTCCTGTTACTCAGAGCTCAATGATCTTCACTATCGTAGGCGCTTACATTTTCCTGAATGAAAGGAAACACCTTACTCAAAAAGTTGTGGGTGCTTCACTAATAGTACTAGGGATAGCTATACTATACTTCCTATAGATATTACCTTGACAATCATAGTAATGTGAAACACACAATATTCGATGGCGCCAAAATGGATAAAGTCACTTTCGCAATTCTTAAGGGTGCCAAAGCAAAATTAGACAAAGTCAAGATTGTATAAAGAATTAAACCGTGTGTGCATCTAATAAATGGGTAAGGTATTATATTAATAATGTTTGATGTTATTACTATTGGGGCTGCGGTTCAGGATGTATTCCTTAAAGGTAAGGCATTTCAGCCACATACTGAAGATGATGGAGACCTGACCGAAGAGTTCCCACTGGGAGCGAAGATAGAAGTCGATGGGGTCACTTTCAGTACCGGTGGTGGTGCCAGTAATGCTGCAGTGACGTTTGCTCGGCACGGACTCAGCACAGCACTGATAAGCAAGCTAGGGCACGACCCTGCTGCAGAAGCAGTGCAAAAAGCCATGGCCGAGGAAGGCATCGATATGAGTCATGTCGCCTTTGATGATCAGCTATCGAGTGATTACTCAACAATCCTACTCAGTCCAGGCGGAGAACGCACAATTTTGATCTATCGTGGTGCATCACACAATATGCAGTGGTCAGACCATGATCTGTCGGATGTCGAAGCCAAATGGGCGTATGTCACATCACTCGGCGGAGATTTCGAATTCCTCAACGCATTTGCTGATTGGGCTAATTCCAAGGGGATTAAAATCGCTATGGATCCCGGCAGTAAAGAAATCGCCAACAAAGAAGCCATGAAGCAACTCCTAACCAAGCTAACTGTGATTAAAGCCAACAGACAAGAACTCGGCTTACTCGTCGGATTGGAAGACCCAGAAGCCATCATCCGTGCATTGTCCGAAACTGTCGAGTATGCAATCGTCACCGACGGTCCGAACGGCTCATGGGCAACCGACGGTCAACAGATCGTCAAGGCGGGCATGTACGAAGACACCCCAACCCCAGATCGCACCGGGGCAGGTGATGCCTTCGGCAGTGGCTTCGTAGCCAAAATCATCGAAGAAGCAGGCCTGACAGAAGCCCTAACCTTCGGCTCGGCCAACTCAACATCCGTCGTCCAACAAATCGGCGCCAAAACAGGCATCCTGAGAAAAGACGCAGTACTCCACGACATGCCCCTAGAAGTCTCCCCGTTCTAAACGATCTGCATCATTCGTGGTCGATCGCGGAAAGTCTGAACTTTCTTTCCAATTCGTTGGACCCCATCGGCATATGCAAAAGCAGTTGCTGTGACCAAACTACCCATCGAAGCAGCATGCAATAGTTTTCTACCTTTACCTCGCTTGGTACCACTCGCATCCAGTGCCTTTTCAACCATAGCTGTCAAAACGTAGCTGCCATCTGCAAATTGTTTTTTCTTACCCGTTTTTGTCGTTTCGAACATGCCTCTTAAGAAATCAGGAACAGTAGTCAATGCGACTACTCCCTCGCCACCGACTCGCGCTAACTGAGCTGCTTTATCAAATTTCGCAACTTCTGGATCAGTAAAATCAATTGCAATTGATTTTGCGATTCTTGCCCGCAGTGTAAGATCAGAAAGAGAGTCGAGTAGTTTGCCGTGTTTGTGGTGGGCAATGCCAGCACCTCGTGCAATGAATCCATCTATAAAATCAGACGATAAAACAACCGCAAAAACTCCAGTTGCCTCCAGAGCAGCAACAGTGTCTCCACGCTCGATCGCTTCATCGTAAACATCGAGAACTTTACTACCGACCGGCACCCTTCCAATGCTAAGTCCGTCGGCCGCTATTCGGGCTTCAATGTAGTTGTCTTCTAAAAATCCCGTTACTCTGTCTTGGTCGAATCCAGCAAAATCAAGAGCACCGTAGATCATACGATCAATAATCGGGAATCCTTCATCACCTTCGGTTTCTGGACGATCTAAAACTGCTTCTGCGGTTGCCATCTGCTAATAATAGTGTTTGGCAGTAAAAATTTGCAAGCACAAGAGTAATACTATTGAAAACAAATTGGCACATATTACAACAATGGATTAAAATTAGACAAAATAATCGAGATTTAGTCATATGCTACTAGACATTTCTGAAAGACTTGAGCCGTATACACCAACAGATGTTCCAGCTTATCGGGCGACTGATGTCAATCTGGCTGGTGCGATAGATGATGGAATGCGAGGCTTGGTTATCGACTGGGAGGGAATGGCTGGCGAAACCGGCAACCCCCAAGGTGATCCAGAAATATGCAACTACATCCAGCGCCATTTGGGTGCAAGGGGTATTCAGTTTTTGGCGATTGGTACTAACCTGACAGTTGATCGGAATACTCCAGCAAGTGCTCTTGCCAGCCAACAGCTTCTAGAGGGTTGGCGACTGCAAGTCGGGGCTGATGTTGTACTCTCACCGCTTCCAGACCGTGAACATGGGTTTATGGAATTCAAACCTGGCCCGGCTATGTTTTTGAAAGGCCCTGAACTTGCTATGCGTCATGCAGGGGTTGAATTAGAATTAAGCGAGTTTGGTGTAATAGATGATAAGTTATCTGCGGGTGTAGCGGCAGGATATTTTGCGGGTTACGGGTATAGGTTTAAAACTAGATCTTGGGGTGACAACAGAGCGCCTCTCGATCGTTACATAAGAGGTCCATTCGAAGAGATGCTGACCGTTAGAGCCCATCTGTTGCACAACCCAGTTATTCCGAAGGAGCTGAGAAAAATACTAGCAGAACAAACAGGTGAAACTGACATCGAAATTACACAAGAGGATGTCGAAGCCTTTGCAAACCAAATTGTTGGTTATGGCATCGAGGATGTAGATCTAACAGAGGATGCGATTGCATTATTACGCACACCAAAAGCTCGAGAAATGCTAAATGAGCTCCAGGAATTTTACGCAAAAAATACTGATGTCCCCAAGGAAAAACTAATCGAACACTTAAAAGAGAATGGTCGCACTTATGCAGAATTAGCGACTTGGACACGGCTCCTCGATGCAGCAGTGATTTATGCTGTACATCGAAGTGATTTGAGTCCTGAAGTAAAACTAATAATACAGTCTGCCGTTTATGTAGAAGGACAAATAAAAGACGTAGTCGATGGCCCGTTTGCACGGGCAGATAAAAACGGTGCTACAGAGAAAGGAGGGATTGAGGATCAGACAATCGACAAAATTCTTTCCGCAGTAGCTGATAGATTTATGCTCCTTCCTCGTGAATTGATTACCAATGCCGATTTTTGGACATCCGTAACTAGAGACATAGCAACAACCCTAATCCGAATACCTTTCAGGCGTCGTGGCATAGACACAAGCTCTGTGTATACTGGCAAACGAGCAATGTTGGCATTGGCAGGCTCCCAGATTTTTTCATCAATTTTTGGGGAAACATACCCTAGGGCAGCAAGAAGGATCCGTACCGCTGCTAATATTGCCAAAGTTGGTTCTGCCATACACGCTCCTATTGTGTGGGTCCAAAAAGACGAATTTAGGAAGCACGAGATAAATAACCAGCTTCGTGAACTAATGGAATGGCCTAACTACGGTCCAGAAGAAGACGAACAGCTTCAATTATGGACTCCTGATCAGTTGTAGGTAGGGTTGAATCTATGGTACGCTTATGAATAACATAAGCGTTAAATAAACATGGCAAAATTAGCGAAATTACTCGATGCAACTGAACCGCTTTTTAGCGTTGCTATTCGTGATCTGGAGAAAATAACTCAGAACAGATCAACCGATGTAATTTTGCTCAGCGAAATCATCCATAAGGCACATAACAGAATGCACCGTCTTAACCTTGATCCGCTGGATACAACTGCAAAGGAACTTTTCCATGCCTTAGAAAACCGAGTAGCTCAGGATAATTTGCGCCTAGCAAAAGAAATTGGTGGCAAAGACGACAGCGACGTGAAGACATTGGTACCATTGATGATTAAAGCTGCCAAGAACGCCAATATACCCAAAAATACCTGGGCTTTGAAACGATCAGTTGCCAAAGATATTCTCCGGGAAATGCCACCAAACCAGATGATGCTTCATTTAGGCTATCGAAGCATCGACAGCATGCTCAAGCGTGAACCATTTGATGAAATATATACCGCACTCCGTTTCACCGAAGGTAGTGATTGGCTCAATAAATACAATGAATTATTCAAGAAAGTAAAAGCATCTGACTTTGAACAACGAAAAATAACTATTATCGAAATGGATCATGAAAAATGGGTCGACCAAGCAGAGAAGTTTACCAAAAAGAAGCTTCATAACGTAACTCACACCAAAGAAATGGGTACTATTGCGGTTGTGCCGTTACGAGAAAATAAGGTTCGAGGATTGCCTCTGAAAACGATGGCACTACTTTTCCATTACATTAACGAAATTCGTCTATACAGTAGTTTTTTCAAGTTAAAATCAACTCACAAGAATTTTGGCAAAGAGGTTGTTGATACTCTAATAGCTGACACCACTTCGGCTGCAGTGGTTGCTGGTCAGCATATCCATTGGCGTGTTGTGCAGAGATATTTCGGAAAACTGAAGAGCGAGAAACATCCTGAGGCTTTCGAGCCACATGTTCAACCAGAGGACTTGCACTGGCGAAAGGCAGAGGACGTGCTCTTTGACATTGACCCACAGCTAGATTACTGGCGTGATTTGGACTATTTAGTACTCGATATCAGTGGAAATCTAGTTTCTTTTAATCTAACTGATGTCTCCTTTGGTTATAGTAATGAAGTTTCATTTACCAATAGATATCTTTATCATGCTAGAGAATCATTGTGGAATGAGATTTTTATGCGATATATGGGCAGTCGAAATCTTGAACAGCAGATTTTGGAACAACTCGATAATGACATGGTGACGCCCGAACGGCTAAGATCACCGTTCCTGGGCAAGATAAAAGAAAATAGACAAGAGATAAAAGAGAAAAGATAAATCGAAATTGGGCACAATTCAAAAGTTTACTGATTTAAAGGCATGGCAAAGTGGACAGAAGCTCGTCGTTTCAATTTATACAATGACTAAGAAATTTCCATCCGACGAGGTATTTGGGCTGACAAATCAATTGAGAAGAGCGTCAATTTCTATATCTTCCAACATAGCAGAGGGCTTTGGCCGAGATAGTAATGTAGACAAATTGCGTTTTTACGTAATGGCACGTGGATCTGCGAACGAAGTGCAAAGCCAGCTTTATGCAGCCAAAGAAATCGGTTATGCTGTTGGTGAAGAATACGAAAAATGCTTACAGAATGCAGATGAAGCTCAACGTATTATTCACGGACTCATTAAAGCTACTAAGGAGCGATTATAATGAAAAACTTTTCTCTTTTATCTTTTATCTTTTATCTAGACTTGCGAAGCGAGGCTGCGCAATGAGTCAATTTCAGATATGTGTCAGCGGAGCAGCCAAGGGTCCGACAGTGGTCGACGGCAAAGACCTTGCTAGGTCAGCGGGTAGAGCCATCGCTAGTCGAAATCACCATCTTCTGACAGGAGCAACAACTGGAATTCCAAATTACGCCGCTCAAGGTGCCAAATCAGAGAAGGGAATGTCGATTGGCCTTAGTCCTGCCCATAACCTCTATACTCATGTGCACGACTATCGCCTACCGACGGAATGCTACGATATTATTTTCTATACAGGACAAGAATTCATAGGTCGCGATGTACTACTGATACAATCCTCCGATGCGGTTATTTCTATTGGGGGGCGAATTGGTACAACTCATGAATTTGCGGTAGCTATGGAACTCGGAAAGCCAGTAGCTGTCCTACATGGTGCCGGAGGAACAAGCGAGATGTTCGATGAGATTCTGCGAGTGGCAGGAGAAGCCGGCTATCCTCCGATTATTCACGGTGATGATCCAGATAAACTAGTAGAAGACGTTGTCGCATTACTTGAAGACAAGCAAGATGAGATGTCGGCGATACGTCGCGCTCACCTCGAACTAGAACGCCAAGTCCCCTAAAGTGTTTGCGGCCGCACCCTCCTGTAAGCAGGCGAAGCCTGCTGCGCCGTGAGTAGTCTCGGCGCATTTAGCAGCGATAATTAGTCGCAGTATTATTCATACAGATCCTTGAATCTTCTCGCTAAGAATTACTGCAATGCTCTCACCCGCAAAAATCTTTCAGATTGCATCATAAATATAGATACGAAAAATTTGTTAGACAAATCGTATCAAAAGCTCAAGTGGGAGATTTTCAATGTAGTCACTGAGCTAAAATGATTTCAAGTGCAGAGTCTATAAGTTCGAGCTGACTTACCTCTGTTTTTGTGATAAAATTATTTACAATACTATGGCGAAAATTAATTATAATTACCGTAAACTGAAGCAAGATTATTTGTTTGGTGAAATCGCCAAACGAACAACAGCTTTTTCAAACGCTAATCCTGATAATGAGATTATTAAACTCGGTATTGGCGATACAACACTTCCATTGACCGAGACGGTTGTTGCAGGCCTTAAAGATGCAGTTGAAGCCATGGGCACAGATGAAGGCTACCGAGGATACGGGGTACAGAAAGGCCAGGGAGAACTGAGAAAAGCCGTTGCCCAGTATTACAAAAAGACTACAGGAGTTTCTATCGATCCAGACGAAGTCTTTATCAGTGACGGAGCAAAATCTGACACTGCAAATATCCAAGGCATCTTTGCCGCAGATTCTGTCATAGCGGTTCAAGATCCTGTTTACCCAGTATATGTCGATACTGCAGTTCTCAGTGGGAAGACAGGCGAGAATAATGACGGTAATTATGATGGAATCATCTATATGCCATGTGGCCCAGAACATGGCTTTTTCCCAGAAGTTCTATCAGTGCATGTCGATATTATCTATCTCTGCAGTCCAAATAACCCGACTGGAACTGTCGCTAGCTTCGAGCAGCTACAATCATTTGTCGAATATGCTCTGAAAAACAATGCAATTATTATTTTTGATTCCGCCTACAGTTTCTTTATCCAGGATGATTCTGTTCCACGATCTATCTATGAGATCGAGAGAGCGGATGAGTGCACAATTGAAATCAGTAGTTTCTCAAAATGGGCAGGCTTTACCGGTGTTCGTCTGGGTTGGACGATCGTCCCTAAGAAACTTCAGACAGAGGACAGTAAGCCTGGAGAGCTCAATGCAATGTGGGAACGTCGTCAGTCAACGATGTTTAACGGCGCGAGTAATATCATTCAAGCCGGTGGCTTAGCTGTGCTGAGTGATAAGGGAGTCGAGGAATCGAACGCTTTGGCACAATACTATATGAAAAACACGCATGTAATTCGCGCAGGACTAGAAAACATTGGTATTGAAACTTACGGCGGCGAGCATGCACCATACATCTGGCTGAAAGTACCAGAAGGGTTCGATTCATGGAGTTTCTTTGATGAACTACTGAATAAAGTTTCTGTAGTCGGCACGCCCGGCGAAGGATTTGGTAGTCAGGGAAAGGGCTACTTCCGTTTGAGTGGATTTAACCACTTAGAAAAAGTCCAAGAAGCCATGAAGCGGATACAAGCTAATTTTGATTTTCGGAAATAACATATGAGTCAATCATTTACTGATGAGAAGATCAAAGAAATAATTTCTAAATTCCCTACCCCTATTTATGTCTATGACGAAAAGGGAATATTGAACACCGCCAAGCAACTGAATGATATGTACTCGTGGTCACCTGGATATAAAAACTTCTACGCATCAAAAGCACTGCCAAATCCATATATTCACAAATTACTGAGAGAAAAGGCAGGGATGGGAATTGATGTCAGCTCGATGGCTGAACTCATACTAGCTGAAAAAGCTGGTTTTACGGGCGAGGAAATAATCTTTAGTTCCAACGACACGCCAGCTGATGAGTTTCAAAAGGCGACGGAACTCGGGGCGATAATTAACTTTGATGATATTAACTTTATTGACTACTACGAAAAAAATGTCGGTCCATTACCTGAGCTAGTTTGTTTTCGCTATAACCCAGGCAATCTGCGTACTAGTGGCGGCAACGACATTATTGGTACTCCAGCGGATGCGAAGTATGGTCTAACCCACGAACAAATTCTTGAAGCCTATACGCTTGCAAAGAAAAAGGGCGTAAAGAGATTTGGCTTGCACACTATGATGGTTTCAAACGAACTACGCCTCGAGGCACATATTGAGACAATCGAAATAATGTTTAAGCTTGCAACAGAAATCGAAGATAAAGTTGGTATAGAATTAGAATTCATTAATTTTGGTGGCGGATTTGGGATTCCTTACAACCCTGCAACTAGTGAACCAATTAAGACAAAAGAGCTAGGAACAATTACAAAAAGCATGTTTGAAAAAACCTTTGCTGATCGTCCGTCTAAACCAAAAATAGTGACAGAGCATGGTAGGTTTGTGACAGGTCCTCATGGACATCTGATTGTCTCGGTTAGACATCTGAAAAATACTTATAAAGATTATGTCGGTACAGATGGCAGCATGGCGGATCTCATGCGACCAGGAATGTATGGTGCGTACCATGAAATTACAGTTCTAGGCAAAGAGGGTCTTCCGCAGGATCATATATACGATGTGGTTGGATCACTCTGTGAAAATAATGATAAATTCGCCATAGACCGTGACCTACCCGAAATTACTATTGGAGATGTGTTGGTAATCCACACTGCTGGGGCACACTCACATGCAATGGGCTTCAACTACAACGGCAAACTGCGACCGGGCGAAGTGCTGTTGCGCGCTGATGGCAGTATCGAAGAAATCAGGCGTCCAGAATTAATCGACGATTATTTCGCTACATTAGACTTCAGTAAACTATAAGTAGTGAGCAGCATGAAATGATTACGATACGTGAAGCCAACAAGGATGATGCAAAAAACATCTACAACTTGGTATACGCATTAGCCGAGTATGAAAAGGAACCAGAAGGCGTAAAGCTAATAGTTGCTGATTATGAGAAATTTCTACATATGGAAAAGCAGCTGTTCAATTGTTTTATCGCAGAGGATGAAGGCAAAGCAATCGGCCTTGCTCTATGGTATGTGGTTTTCTCGACCTGGACCGGACCGAATATGTTTTTAGAAGACCTCTTCGTTTTGCCGGATTACAGAGGAGAAGGTGTAGGTAGGATGTTACTCAAGAGTATTCTTGCGATTGCTGACGAGCGGGGATATGGGCGAGTACGTTGGGACGTGATTGATTTCAATGAACCTGCAAAAAAGGTTTACAGGAAACTAGGTGCACGGCACGTACAGAACTGGGAACACTGGCGACTTGAGGGTGATCAGATCAAGAAAGCCCTAGAGAGAATCTGTAGTTTTTTATCGACTTCAATAATAGCTTCTATATCTCTCATATCATCAACGTGCAGTGGTGCCCGCACCTGCGGTGATGTGATATCTCCACGCTGTGCGAGGAACGCCTTAGCTGGGATAGGATTGCTGGCAGTAAACATGCTATTGGCCGCTCGTTTCCACAAATCAACTTCTGTAAAAGTTCCATCAACACAGGCGGTAGCCACTTTTTGAGTTATCTCGGGCCACACGTTACCGGCAACAGATATTACTCCCTTGGCACCAAGCGGGGCGAAGTCAGGAAGCATTGGATCATCACCGCTGAACATGTGTGTGTTTGGAGCCGCATCGTAATACTTCTTAAATTCATCAGTACTTCCACTAGCTTCTTTGATTGCCCAGTAATTCTTGTGAGAACTCAATTTTTTCACTGCATCTACACTCAGTGGCATGCAGGTTCGTCCTGGGACATTGTAGAGGCAGACTGGACGCGTGCTGACATCCATTAGAGAGTTGAACCAATTGCATTGGCCTGCATCGCCTGGCTTTGCATACAGTGGCACAACCAGCAGGTATGCGTGTACTGCTTTTGTCTCAAGGTATTCAATCCATTCAATTTGAGCTGGCAGTTGTGATCCACCGACTCCAACCATATAGGGGACATCGAGGTTGAGTCCGAGCGCGAATTCGAGGATTTCTTTTCTCTCTTCATGACTAATGTTTAATGACTCACCCGTGCTTCCGAGTATAGTTATGCCATTGCCGGCCACGACCTGACGACGAAGTAGCTTTTCGAGTGAATTGTAATCAACTGACCCATCATCAAACATCGGTGTGATGATGGCGGTCCAGACTTTGTAATCGTTAAGATCTTTCATGATGAATTTCCTTGCTTAAACTTATTCACAACATCTTCAAAATTGTGTAATCCAGCAGGTAATTCTCCAACCTTACGTGCTGCCCAAACAGCACCAGCAGCAAATATCTTACGGTCCTTGGCAACATGCTGGAGTCTTATTGTTTCTGTCGGTGTATCAATTGTCAGCTGATGATCGCCGACTGTTTCGCCAAGCTTTTGGCTGGTGATTGTAACATCTTGACCAAACCACTCCTGCCACTTGAGTGCAGTACCGCTCGGGCTATCCTTTTTATGGATGTGATGGATCTCGTGAATACTTGTTGTTGCTTCAGGCAGTAGATTGATACCAGAACCAAGTGCAACAATCGCATCATGAACTAACTGCATACCAAGGCTGAAATTACTGGCTGTAATCCATGCCGTCTCGGTTTGCTGAATCTCGCTTGCAGCATTTTCCGGCCAAGCAAAACCGGTGCTTCCAGTTACGACAGGGATTCTGGCTTCGAGCAATAGGCGATAGTACTCAAGAAAAGCATTTCCGGGCAAAAAACTGATGACGACATCATGACCCTTCAGATTATCCAGTGTCGGAAGGTTTTGAAGATTAAAGTCAGTTATTGAGTCGTCTTGGCTAATGACTGCATGGATGTTATTACCAGTCCGGCCATTTCCGAGTAGGGCAATGTTCATGATAGCAATCCATTATTGATTAATCCTTTGTGCAGTCGTTGGGCGCAAGTGTCAGCATCTTTATTGGCAACAAAAACTGAAAAACTGTGCTTATTAGCGCCTTGGTTCACACCACGCAGGACAATTGGTTCCTTCTCGTCATAGATTGCATCGAGAATTCTCTTGCCGACATGAGGCGTGTCAGTGATGTTGTTGCCGACAACTGAGACCATGGCTATGTTTGGCTCGATTGAAATCTCGGCGAAATCTCTTAATTCATTCATTAGTCCAGAATGCCGTGCGATTCGATCAGAGACAGTTATGGAAATTGCGGTTTCGCTAGTTATAACTTGATCGATGTTAAGTTTGTGCTTCTGAAAGAGCGAAAATAGTTCAGCAAGGAAGCCATATTGAGCTGTCATTCTAGGTGTAGCAACGGTAATAAGATGTTGATTATTCTTGATAGCCACCGCTCTTATCAGTGGTGGATAATCATCGTTTGAACTAATGATCGTTCCGGTGGCGGTCGGCGCAAAGGTGTTTTTAATAACAACCGGAATGTTAGCTCTCTCGGTAGGAATAATTGTTGCCGGATAAATAATTTTGGCTCCTGCTAATGCCAATTCAGCAGCTTCACCATAGGTCAGCGCGCTTAAAGGCTGCGCATCCTTAACGATCCTTGGGTCGCATGACGAAATTCCTGAAACGTCAGACCATATTTGAAGTTCTTTGGCGCCCATTGCCTCAGCAAAAATTGCCGCGCTAAAATCACTGCCTCCTCTTCCTAGGGTAGTTGTATTACCTTCGATACTTCGACCAATGAAGCCTTGAGTAATAAAACGGTTTCCCTCTTTGAGTTTTGGCAGTATTTTTTTATCAGTATTCTTCTTGATAAGTTGGTATTTTGGTCTTGCCTGCCCATGATCTTCTGAAGTTACCAAAATAGTCCGAGCGTCGATTAATTCGGTCGTTTTTTTCGATGATTGCTTTAGATATGATTGTAATAATAATGACGAAGCTCGTTCACCAACACTCATTAGTCTGTCTCTAGCAGCAGGTGGATTGTCCTTGAGTAAATACATACCTTTGACGAGAGTATTAGCTTCATCAAACAATTTCGTTAATTTATCATCGGTGTCTTTATCTAGTTCAAGTTCTTTTGCGATATCAAGATGAATTTTCGTCAAATTTGACAGTGACTCCTCGCTTGTTTTCCAACTTTGTTCATTCACATTATTACCAAGATTTTCAAGAATATTGGTACTTCCTGCAACAGCCGATACGACAGTAAACTTGATATTTTGATCCTCAATAATCTCAGCTACATGCTTAATAGCAACTGCTGAGGCCATGGAAGTACCACCGAATTTAGCTACAATGATTTGTTTTGAAGATTGGGTCATTTGATTTCCTTGTGCACCCAATGAAAGCTCGGTAAGATCCCAAAGCTCTCCGCCTTAATTAGCGACAGCTCAGAGGATATCAACCTCGTGAGCCAGTAGCTGTCATCCACTACAATGGACAGTTACTTCGGCATCATACCCCTAGACAATGATTATGTAGTGCTCTTTTCATTGCTCACTGATACGACGCACCTCTTTGGGGTGCATGAACGAGAGTATAGAACATCGCTTTTCAGATTACAACAGGTTGCTGGACATGTTACTATGCAGTGCATGGGCAATCGAAAAGCACTATTGATTGGATACGGAAATATCGGCAAGGCAGTCGAGGAACGCCTCGGCCAGATTGATGCCCAATTATCTGGCATTATTAGAAGCGATGGGTTACTGCTTAATCCAAAAACACTAGAACCAACCTCACAAGATAAAAACGCTTGGAAGGATCAGAAACCTGATATAGTTTTTGTATCGATGCCCTCTACTGAAACGGGCAAAGAAGCATTTGCTTACATCGATCATTTTGCATCTAAAGGAGTTCCAGTCGTTACAGCTGAAAAAGGAGCAATGGCAAATAAGTTTCACGAGCTAAAGCCATACCTCGATACAACTCTTGGTGTGTCGGCCACTGTGGGCGGAGGCACAAGGATGATGCAGGTGCTCAAAGAGCGGATTAATCGTCAAGTTAATCAAGTGCATCTAGTTCTCAACGGAACATTGAATTTTATCTTAGACGGTGTTTCTCGAGGCCAGTCTTTTGGCCAAGTGGTAGAGCAAGCGCAAAGCTTGGGCTATGCCGAACCGGGCGCTGCTAGTCACCTTGACGTTATTAATGGAGAGACAATCGGCGATGTCCCCAAAAAAATATCGATTCTTTGGAATTACACTGAATCACCAAATGACCCAAATGCCCAATATGTTAATTGGAAAGATTTCAAACAACCAGCAATAACAAAAGATATCCTTAGTCAGCTAATTGCCGAAGCAAATATTCGCCGATACATTGTGTCATGGTATAGAGAACCGATGATTATTCCAAAAAATGATATTTTAAGCGGTTTTGAATACAAGATCGGAGATTGGCGTATTGTGGGTGGCTTCCAACGAGTTGATCGCAATCCATTATTTGCTGAACTAAGCAAAGCTGGTCCGTCGAATGGCATGGTTATTGCCACCGGCAAAGATGAGCGAGACGGGGTGTATGTGCTCAGTGGTCCTGGCGCAGGACCTGGCCCAACATCAGCCAGCATGATTCAAGATGCTAGCAAGCTTTTAAGCATTTCCAAGGGCTAATCCCAACTGTATATTCAGACTCATATTTTGCTATAAATATGAACTCAAGTAAGCTAGTTGTATGAAGAATATTGGCATTGTTGGATGGCGTGGCATGGTTGGTTCCGTGCTTGTTCAGCGCATGAGCGAAGAAAATGATTTTGAAAATTTTAAAGCTCACTTTTTTTCGACCTCACAGGCGGGTGAAAAAGCTCCCAACTATCCAAATGCAGCGAATACCCTGCTTGATGCGAACGACTTGCAGCAACTTAGCGACATGGATATCATCGTCAGCTGTCAGGGAAGCGAGTTCACAAAACAGATTCACCCAGAGCTTAAGAAATCAGGCTGGAATGGCTACTGGATAGATGCAGCCAGTGCACTACGCTATGAGCCTAGCAGTACTTTGGTGCTTGACCCTGTCAATAAATCCCTGATTGAGTCAGCAATTGCTGATGGTAAGAAGGAATTCATCGGCTCAAACTGTACTGTTAGCACCATGTTAATGGGAATCGCAGGTTTGTTCGAGCATGACCTTATCGAATGGATGAGCTCGATGAGTTATCAAGCCGTCAGCGGGGCTGGAGCTAAGAATGTTAAAGAGTTACTCCAGCAAATGCAGGCGATGTCAGAGATTGACCTTACTAGTCCAACTTCAAGTATTCTTGAAATTGAGCAAGCAGTTACTGCCAAGCTCAGAAGCAATGAACTGCCACATGCAGAGTTTGGTGTGGCAATAGCGGGCAATGTTCTACCTTGGATAGATAGTGCAGTTGAGAACGGTCAGTCCAGAGAAGAATGGAAAAGTATGGTTGAGACAAATCTTATCATGGGGAACCAGACAGAAATTCCAATTGACGGTACCTGTGTGCGAGTCGGTGCAATGCGCTGTCACAGCCAAGCTTTGACCATCAAACTTAATAAAGATGTTCCGATCAATGAGTTAGAAGAAATTATCGCAAATTCAACCGACTGGACAGAACTCGTACCGAATACGAAGGAAGCTTCTATCGAAAAGCTGACACCCGTTAGTGTGAGCGGAAAATTGGATGTCCGGGTTGGTCGTGTTCGCAATATGAAGCTAGGTTCTGAATACCTAAATGCTTTTGTTGTCGGAGACCAGCTACTCTGGGGAGCTGCCGAACCCCTGCGCCGTATGCTATCGCTATTAATTTAGAACCTATTCAAGTTTATTAATAAAGTCAGTTTTCAATTAGATAGAAATTGACATCACAACAATCAAAACAAATGTTGCATTTACAAGCAGGCATACTTTCTACGGTATAATGTAATGATGAGTTTTGAGCTTTCGACACCATATAAACCAACAGGCGATCAGCCCAAGGCTATCGACTTGCTGACTACTGGTATCGAAAAAGGCATGCATGAGCAGACCATGCGTGGCGCCACAGGTACCGGTAAGACCTTTACCATGGCGAACATCATCCAGCAAACACAGAAGCCAACTCTGGTCCTGAGTCACAACAAAACGCTTGCTGCTCAGCTTTATGGAGAGTTTAAGCAATTTTTCCCTAACAATGCCGTTCACTATTTCGTTAGCTATTTTGATTATTACCAACCAGAAGCCTATATAGCCCGAAGCGATACCTACATCGAAAAGGACAGTGCAATTAACGAAGAGATAGATCGTTTACGCCATTCGGCTACTACGGCACTATTGGAGCGTAATGACGTGATTATTATCGCTTCAGTTAGCTGTATTTATGGACTCGGAAGTGTGCAGGATTATGGCAATTTATCTATCAAAATCAAGGTCGGTGAGCAGCGCAAACGTGATAAGTTAATTCGTCATCTGACAGATGTGCAATACGAGCGCAATGATATTGATTTTCATAGAGCAACTTTTCGGGTGCGTGGTGATGTGCTTGATATTTTCCCTGCCGGCGATGAACTGGCATACCGGGTAGAATTTTTTGGAAATGAGATAGAAAAGATTACTCAGATCAATCCACTAACAGGTGAGGTATTGAAGAAACTTGATGAATTAACAATATACCCAAGTAGTCACTTCGTGACTCCATATGACAAGCTCAAGGTAGCCGTTGGTTCTATCAAGACTGACCTTGAAGAGCGATTAGAGTATTTCCGATCGAATAATCAACTTCTCGAAGCACAGCGATTGGAGCAGAGAACCAGATATGATCTAGAGATGATGGAAGAGACGGGTTTTGTGAAGGGGATTGAGAACTATTCACGCTACCTGACTTTTCGTGAGCCAGGCGAACAACCAGCAACACTACTCGACTATTTTCCAGATGATTACCTGATGTTTGTCGACGAAAGCCATATCACCGTTTCGCAGGTTAGAGGAATGTACAACGGCGACCGTGCACGCAAGGAAGTGTTGGTTGAGCATGGATTTCGTTTACCCAGTGCGCTAGATAACCGGCCTCTGAACTTTACTGAGTTCGAGAAACACATAAACCAAGTTATTTATGTCAGTGCCACACCAGGCGAATATGAATTGAGTCGATCAGAACAAATCGCCGAACAAGTAATCCGTCCGACAGGATTGCTCGATCCACCAGTTGAGGTGCGCAAGACTGAGGGTCAAATCGACGATCTGATAGCTGAGATTCGTGACACGACGGCCAAAGGGCAACGTACATTGGTGACTACGCTTACCAAACGAATGGCTGAGGACCTGAGTGAGTACTTAGAGGAACTCGATATCAAGGTTCAATATCTTCACTCAGAGGTTGATACGCTTGATCGAACTGACATTTTGCGAGATCTAAGGCTCGGTGTGTATGACGTCCTTGTTGGTATAAACCTGCTTCGAGAGGGTCTCGATCTGCCGGAAGTATCACTTGTTGCGATTCTTGACGCTGATAAAGAAGGATTCCTCCGTAGTGAAACCAGTCTTGTTCAGACGATCGGACGCGCGGCACGGCATGTCGAGGGGCATGTAATTATGTATGCCGACAACATGACAGGAAGTATGGAGCGAGCAATCAGCGAGACAAATCGTCGTCGCAAAATCCAGCACGAATATAACGAGAAGAATGGCATCACACCAGAGGGAATTCAGAAACGGATCGAGGAGGCGACATTACTTCGCAAAGCAGCACGGCAGAAAGAATCAGGACTCGACATCAATCCAAAGAAAATTCCGAAGGACGAAATACCGCACATTGTACGTGATCTAACTGGCCAAATGGACCTTGCAGCTGCCAATCTTGATTTCGAGAAAGCAGCCGAGCTCCGCGATCTCATCGAAGAACTCAAAAAACAGATCTAAAAATAGACAAACAACAATAAATGTGCTATAATATTATGATGGCTATGCGGCATGAACATGTGGTGTGTATCTCTCAACATAATCTCCTAGCCCCTTGCTTATATCGTACTCAACACGAACTGGGTCGATGGAGCGAGCATGAGAGGCAAATGGCACTCTTCGTACGTGGACTTGGTCGGGAAAAGCTTCCTTTAGTGCTTTGTAGATTTTGGGTGTGCGCAGTGGGTCGGTGTCACCTGAGATAAACAGAAACTGTGTACGTTGATCTTGAAGACACCGCGCGATTGCATGTAAATCCTTAGCAGTAGGGTGTTCACCGAAATACAAATCATATATCTGCCTAGCCATTGCCAAACCATCTTTAGCACCAACTGCACCAAGGGCATGTTTCCCTTGTCGAAACGCGTGTCCAAGGCGGTCTTTTGGCATGCGTGCAAACTCTAGCCCAGCAGCTATGAGCAGATGAGGCAAAAAGCCTCGCATTTTTGCTTGTCTTTCTTCGACGACAACTGCGCTGTCGTTAAATACGATGCTATCAAGCTCAAGATAGTCATTATTTCTCTCAGCGGCTCTGAGAAGTTTAGCGATTAGAATTGTCCCCATAGATGTTCCAATAAGACTTGAGGGACCTTGGAGTTGCTTCAGGAATTGGAGTCGTCTTTCGGCCATGCGTTCAAGTGTGTAATCGGTAAATCCTCTCAGGTCTTTGAGTGAGAGTCCCTGACTGAATTCTCCCATCCCGTCAGACTCGATGGCCAGAACCCTTCGATTAGGATGCGATAAGGCAAGGTGTTCTTGCAGTGCAGCACTCGGTCCGGCATCACTCAGCTGGGTCAGGCCGTGCATGAGAACAATGTTTCCGTCTTTTGGTTGGTCAATTTCGGCGTTGAGTATCACTTCGCGAATTACAAGAGGATTATTTTCTCCTTCAAGCTGGATAATATGAATAACGCTACCTTTGAGTCCAGGCTCGTCTTCTAATTCAAGATGTCCTTCTATGACCAGATGAGGTGCATCTAGTATGTCTACTGGAAGCTGAAGAGTTTCTTGCGACACGCGAGACCCCCGCGCAAGCTTTATGGGTTATGTTTACAGTACGCCTTCCGAATATACTTTGGCAAGTCATCAGGTTTTATCTATAATGACTACTTATATGGCAAAGCTAACAACAGATGAAGTAAAGCATCTTGCACGTTTGAGCAAAATTGCTGTTACTAGCGAAGAAGTCGAGAAGTTTCGTAATGAGCTTGAAAGCATCTTGCAACATGTCGAGCAACTGCAATCTATCGATACCGAAGGTGTCGACCCTACCTACCAAGTAAACGGATTACAGAATGTGACACGCTCAGATGAGATCAAGAACTATGGAGTAACATCCAAGGAACTACTCAAAAACGCGCCAGACCAAAAAGACAACATGATAAAAGTTCCAAAGGTCTTATAGATGAACTGGGATTCGATCGATAGAATCGCAAAGAAAGTAGCCAGCGGCGAGCTAAAAGCTGTTGATTTAGTCGAAAAAGCGCTTGCTCGTGCCAAAGAAGTCGAAGATTATCATTCAGTATTACAGCTGATTGAAGGTCGTTCACGAGAACGGGCTATGCAAATTGATGTAGATGTCAAAGCTGGCAAAACGGATGGCAAACTGCTCGGCGTACCATTTATTGCCAAAGATAATTTTCTGACCTTCGACAGCGAGACAACTGCAGCTAGTAACATCCTCAAGGGTTTCCATGCCCCTTACCAGGCAACAGCAATTGCACGTCTTGAAGCTGAGGGTGCGATTTGTATCGGTAAAGCCAACCTTGATGCCTTCGCTCATGGTACTAGTACCGAAAACAGCGATTTTGGGGTAACCAAGAACGCTCATGACAAATCTCGAGTGCCAGGTGGTTCTAGTGGTGGTTCTGCGACTGCAGTTGCGCTAGAGGTAGTCCCATTTGCTCTCGGTAGCGACACTGGCGGTTCAATTCGTCAACCAGCTAGCCTGAGTGGTGTTGTAGGGATGAAGCCGACCTACGGCTTGGTGAGTCGGTATGGCGTGATTGCTATGGCCAGTAGTACTGATGTTATCGGTGTTTTGGCAAATAGTACTCAGGATGTTTCGAGTGTTATGGCGGTAATAGCCGGTCGAGACGAATATGACTCTACTTCAATCAAAGCTGACATCAATTTTGCCAATAACTCCACCAAGCAATTCAAAGTCGCTTTGATTAAGGAATACATGGAAGATGGGCTTGACTCATTAGTACGCCAGCAAATCGATAAAACTGTTTCACTGATCAAAAAAAGTGGCATAACCGTCGAAGAAATAAGCTTGCCTTCACTTAAATACGCACTAGCTGCTTACTATATTGTCGTACCAGCAGAGATTAGCAGTAATCTTGCTCGTTATGACGGCGTTAAATTTGGACACAGAGCCAAAGCAGAAAAGCTTGAAGGAATGTATGAAGAATCTCGAGCCGAAGGCTTTGGCTATGAAGCAAAAAGGCGAATTATGATTGGATCATACGTCCTAAGCAGCGGTTTTTACGATGCCTATTATCAGAAAGCACAAAAGGTTCGCACCTTAATTATCAATGATTTTAATCGGGCATTTGCAGACTATGATTTGTTGATTGGACCAGTTTCCCCGAGTCCTGCCTTCAAAATTGGTGAGAAATCAGGTGATCCATTAAGTCTCTATCTGGAAGACATAATGACCGTCGCCATTAGCTTAGCGGGGCTACCGGCGATATCAGTTCCAACTGATACGGGCGACGAGCTACCAGTCGGACTTCAAATTATAGGCAAACAACAACAAGATGCTGAAGTAATACAGTTTGCAAGCATGGTCGAGGAATTACAAAATGGATAATAATATTGTACTGCTCGTATTACTGATTGCTGGCCCAATTACCCTATATCTTTCTATGCGGCTGATAGGATCTCGATCAAATCTAGACAAAGTTGCGATTCGTCGCCAATGGGCCAAAGTGCGTCGTCTTGTCGGCAACAAAGAACCACAATTTGCCGTAATTGAGGGTGATAAAGTGTTTGATAACGCCTTGAAACAATTAGGTTTTAAGGGTGAAACGATGGGTGATCGTCTGAAAAGTGCTCAACCTAGTATTAAAAATATCAATGACGTTTGGTCTGCGCACAAATTACGAAATAGATTAGTCCATGAGCCAGATGTCGAAATAAGCATGCGTGATGTTCAAACTGCATTATCTAGTTTCGAAAAAGCCTTAAGACAAATGGGTGCGTTATGATTAAAGATGATATTAGGAATAAATATATACCAACTATCGGTATTGAATGTCATGTTCAGCTCAAAACTAAGACAAAACTGTTTGCAGCTGTAGACAATGATGCCCGTGATAAGGATCCAAATACTACTGTCAGTCCGATTTGTTTTGGGCTTCCGGGTACTCTGCCTGTTTTGAACGAGGCTGCGATTGAGTTTGGAATACGTGCAGGGCTAGCACTGAATGCTGAGATTAATCCGGTCATTAGTTTCGATCGCAAACATTATTTTTATCCTGATTTGCCCAAAGGCTATCAAATCACCCAAATGTATCAGCCAATTATTATCGGCGGCTCGATTGAACTGCCTGGACTGGATAAGACAGTTAAAATTCATCATGCTCATCTCGAAGAGGACGCTGGCAAAAATACACATCCGGCAGGAGTTGATTATTCACTTGTTGATCTAAATCGCGCTGGTACGCCACTGCTCGAAATCGTAAGCGAACCAGACATGCATTCAGCTAAGGAAGCCAAAGTATATGTGCGCGAGCTCTATCTTCGAATGAAATATGCCAATGTCAGCGATGTTGATTTGTATCACGGAAATATGCGATTTGATGTTAATGTTAGCGTAGCCCCATCAGGTCAGGACGAGCTTGGGATAAGAGCTGAGGTTAAGAATCTAAATTCCTTTAAATCTGTTGAAAAGGCTGCATTGTTCGAAATAGATCGTCAAATAGAACTGCTGGAAAAGAGTGAAAGTGTCATTCAAGAGACTCGTGGCTGGGATGAGGCTAAGCAAAGGACAGTTTCTCAACGTGGCAAAGAATTCGCTCATGACTATAGGTATATGCCAGAGCCAGATGTGCCGCCTATTGCAATAAGTAGTGAAAAGGTATCAGAAATCAAAAAGGATATGCCCATTCTGCCTCCAGAAATAAGAGAATTACTAGGTAACGCCGGACTCCATGCTGATCAAATAGAAACGTTACTAAATCAACAAGAGTTACTAGAAATACTACTTTCGGTACAAACTCAAACATCGAAAGACCAACTTAGAAAAATTGCTAACTGGCTTAGTGTAGATGTACAGGGATATATTCAAGAAAAAACAGGTTATGACTTTACTAAACTAAAACTTACTGGACAAAATCTCATACATTTAACTAATTTAGTACAGCAAAGTAGTATTTCTTCGTCCAGCGCTAAGGAAATTATTTATGTTTTGATTGAAAAAGGTGGAGAAACTGAAAAGATTGCTCAAGAACTTAATTTGATGCAGGTTTCGAATACTGCAGAGTTAGAAGAAATCGTTGGTACTGTAATTAAAGCTAATGAATCGGCTGCTCAAGATGTAAGAAATGGTGAAGCAAAGGCGATTGGTTTTCTAGTCGGGCAAGTTATGAAAGAGTCGAAAGGTCAAGCTAATCCGCAAATTGTTAATAAGATACTTCGTGATAAACTGAGCGGGTAAAAGGAATTTGATATGAAAATGCCAACAAAAGCAATTATTCCAGCAGCTGGTTTGGGAACAAGATTTTTACCTCAAACAAAGGCTATGCCCAAGGAGATGCTGCCGATAATTGATAAGCCGGTTATTCAGATGGTGGTCGAAGAACTTACCGAAGCAGGTGTAACTGACATCATAATCGTTACCGGACCTCAAAAACGGGCAATAGAGGATCACTTTGACAGAGACGAAGGACTAGAACAAGCCCTCCGCAATAAGGGTAAAGAGCAGGAGGCTGAAGATGTCGAACACATTGCTGAGAGAGCCAATTTCGTCTATCTAAGGCAGAAACGCCAGTCTCACGAACCGTTAGGAAATGCCTTGCCAGTGCGCAATGCGATGCATCTGTTGGCAGACGAACCGTTTTTTGTAGTATTTCCTGATGATTTTTTCCTGTGTGATGGACCAAGCAGTATTCAACAAATTCTAGATGTGTATAAAGAAACCGGAAAATCAGTAATCCAAACTATGCATGTCAAAGGTCCTGATATCGAAAGATATGGAATAGTTCAGTTAGATGAGGAAGTCAAAGATGGCATCGTAAAGGTAAAAGGATTGGTAGAAAAACCAGATCATGAATCAGCTCCCTCAAATATTGCCAGTGTCGGGGGGTATTTGCTGACCCCAGATATATTGCCAATAATCAAATCACTCAAAGCCGGTAATGGTGGCGAAATCGGCTTGTCCGACGCCGTTAGTATTCTTGCTCAACAAGATAATGTTTATGGCAAGATTATCGAAGGCACCTATCACGATGCTGGCAATAAAGCACGATATCTGGAAGCAGTGGTCGATGCAACTCTTCGACATCCAGAATTACAGACTGAATTTCGAGCATATCTCGAATCTCGACTCAAGGACGCTTGAGGTAAAGGTCTTAATTAGTTACACTAATAGATGATGGATTATTCACAAACACTCGTATACGTATTATCGATTACCTTATTCATCTTTCTTGTAGTTGGTATTATCGTTATGGTTTTCTTGATTAAGATACTCAGAAATGTTCATGCGGTAACTGAGCATGCCGAGAGTCTTGCCGAAAGTTTTGTCGCAGTTGGAAATGCAATTCAAAAAACAGCCGTTCCAACGGCCGTAAGCGGTATGGTAGCTAATGCTATCGGTAAATATGTTAACGCAAAGTCAAAGTCATCGAAGAAAAAGAAGGAGGAATAATGTCCAAGAAAGTAGCTAAAGCTGGGATAATTGGAGCGCTATTTGGTGCGCTTGCCGGAATATTTTTATTAGCTCCAAAGGGTGCCAAAGAGAATCGTCAGGACGTCAAAGACGCCGTAGTTAAGAGCAAGGCTGAAGCAGAAAAGCGACTGAAGCAACTATATAGTGACATAGGAGTCATCCTAAAAGATTTGAAGACTCGATCAGGATCGTTAAAGGGTAAAGCAAAAGATGAGAGCAAGGACCTCGTTACAAGAGCAGAAAAGCTACAATTAAAAGTCAAAGAACTTATTTCTAACGTAAGAGATGATGCAGCTGATATCGCCGGTGAAGTTGAACAAACACTTAGCGAAGGTGCATCTGTAATTAAGAAACTAAAGCAAGCCGCAGTGTCAGAAGTTAAGTCCGCCACCAAATCTGCAAAAAAACGATAAGAATTACCTATGGCTAATAAACTAGACTCTCAAGAAGCTAATTCATTGTCTTCAAGTGACTATGAGAGAATCGGTCGTGATATTGAAACAGTGGTTGCTCAAGGGCATCGTAATATTAAAAGATTCCTTTTCGCTAACTTTTTAAGAGGTATAGCAACAGGTGTTGGAGCTATTGTCGGGGCTACATTGGTGCTCACATTGATACTATGGTTACTGGCTATTCTAGGTGAAATTCCGTTCATAGGAGATGTTTTTGAGATTATTAGAAACAGTATTACAGAAAATTCGTAAGTTCAGATTTTTCCATGGTATTTTAGCGCTACCGATTGTGATATCTAGTATGCTGCTGGTTAGCCAGTATAGTAATTTATGGGTTGCCGACATGATAGTCAGTTTCTCTCCCTATATTATTGTCGTTTGCGGGATCGCAATACTATTTAGTTTTGTATTGGCGAAACATCGATTGGAATATGTCTACGCACTTGTTGGATTAGCCTTGCTAGTTTGCAGTGTGCCAACAACATACAATTGGCTTTTCGTTAACCAAAACGACTTCCTTGAATCAGGAGATATTCGCATTGCAAGCCTGAATAAATATTATGCCAACAGAGAATATGATGAATTGCGAAAAGTTGTTAACCCAAACGAATATGACATAGTTGGATTGAGTGAAACTTTCGATAAAGACTTTAAAATCTTAAAGAAACAGTGGAGATACTCGTTATCGGCGGAATGTGATTGTGATCCAGCTCCAAAAGCGGAATTAGTTTTGTTAAGCAATTACCCAATTATCAAGAACGAAGTAGTTTCTGCTGGCAAAGAGAGTGGAGGAATACTTAGAGCCGTAGTAAAGGTAAAGGGAAAGCAGTTAATTACCTATGTGGCTCATACTCCTTCACCTATATCTAATTCTTACTTTAAAAAAAGGAATGAAATGCTACAGACTATCGTGCCTGCCAGAATCATTCAAGACAAGGATAGGAATGCTGTATTCATGGGAGATCTGAACATAAGTCCTTATTCATCCAATTATCGAAAAACTGAGCGAAGTTTACTAGGTTACACAAACATTATGCGGGGCTCCGGAGCCGTACGGACTTGGTGTTTATTCAAAATCGAACCTATTTGCGCGCCTATTGATCATATGTTCGTAACTAACAGCATTAGTACGACCAAACCGGAAATTGTTAGGGTAAAAGGATCTGATCACAAATTAATCACAACAGAGCTCGTGATAAACTAAGTATAGATGGACTCCAAAGACAAATTAACCTCAACGAAGGTAGGTGATAAGACTGATTTTAGTGCAAATAATTATGTGCATTTGCATAATCATTCTCACTTTAGTCTACTGGATGGATTGACCAAGATAGAACCGCTTGTAGCAAGAGTCAAAGAGCTTGGTATGGATGCAATTGCACTCACCGATCACGGTACACTTTCTGGTGCAATTGAGTTTTACAAAGAATGCGTTAAGCAAAAGATTAAACCAATTATTGGCATAGAAGCATATGTAGCTAGCAGATTGCATACTGATAAGGATCCGCAAAAAGACAAGGCTAGGCATCATCTAATAATCCTAGCAATGAATAATTTAGGTTATGAAAACCTTATGCGACTAAGCACTATTGCTAACCTAGAAGGCTTTTATCACAAACCGCGAATAGATCATGAATTGCTCGAAAAATATAATGACGGATTAATAATACTTAGTGGTTGTATAGGTGGCGAAGTAGGTGATGCTCTCCGGTCAGGTCAATACGAGCAGGCGCGAGAAATTGCTAGCTGGTATAAGAAGATTTTTGGTGATCGTTATTACCTTGAGCTTCAAGATCATGGGCATCTTTGGGATGAGCAAAAAAGGCTTAATGATTTATTACTTAAACTATCAAAAGAACTAAGCATTAAGGCCGTTGTTACTTCAGATGCTCATTACCTAAGGCACGAGGACCAAGAAGCGCACGAGGCACTACTCTGCGTGCAAACAGGCAGCCTTCTGTCCGATGAAAAGCGCATGTCGCTTAAGAGTACCGATTTATTTGTCAGCGAGCCAAATGAGATAGCCTTACGTTGGCCAAAAAATATTGAATTGTTAACAAACACAAAGGAAATAGCCGATCGGTGTGATTTGGCCATCGAGTTAGGCAAGATTCGAATACCAAAATTTCCGGTTCCAAAATCAGAAAACGAAAAATCTTTACTTCAAAAGATGGTCTGGCAGGGTCTTGCATGGCGATATTGTGGGGTAGAGCACAAGAAATCTAAATCTCTGAGTGAGTCTGAAGCCAAGAGCAAACTACCTAAAGAAGTAGTTGAGAGAGCCGAATACGAGCTTGGTGTGATTGGGCGAATGGGATTCGACGGATATTTCTTAATTGTTCAAGACTTTATTAACTGGGGTAAGGAACGAGGGATAGTCTTTGGTCCCGGTAGAGGTAGCTCTGCTGGTTCAATAGTTAGTTATTCTCTGAATATTACAGATCTAGATCCATTGGCTTATGATTTGCTGTTTGAACGATTTCTGAACCCAGATAGAATTAGTATGCCTGATATAGACATCGATATTCAGGATTCACGTCGAGATGAAGTGATTCGATACTGTGTCGAAAAATACGGTCAAGACCAAGTTGCTCATATTGTGACTTTTGGAACAATGGCCGGTCGGGCCGCAATTCGCGATGTTGCTCGCGTGCTTGATGTACCATATTCAGAAGCAGATAGGTTAGCTAAACTAGTACCACCACCCATCCAAGGTCGCCATATTCCGCTTGGCGTTAGTGTCAAGAATGATCCTTCGCTGAGAACCGAGTATCAGACGAACCCGACTGCCCAGCGGGTAATCGATCTGGCAATTCGTATGGAAGGCACTATTCGAAGCCATGGAGTGCATGCAGCGGGCGTAGTTATTGCTCCAGATGAAATTGTGAAATTCACCCCATTAGAAATGGCACAAAAAGGTGTAGTTACAACTCAATATGCAATGGGACCGATCGAACAGTTGGGATTACTGAAGATTGACTTTCTCGGCTTATCAAACCTTAGTGTAGTCAATAATGCTCTACGTATTATCAAGCGTGTTTACAATGAGGAAATCGACATTGTCACAATTCCGCTCGATGATTTCGCTACTTATGAGCTACTCAGTAAAGGAGACACAACAGGTGTTTTTCAGTTCGAGTCAGGTGGAATGAAACGGTATTTACGTGAATTAAAACCAACTGTTTTTGATGACATAATTGCGATGGGTGCTTTGTATAGACCGGGCCCGCTGACTGCTGGTTTTACCCAACGCTTCATCGACCGAAAAAACGGTAAAGAGAAGGTCAGTTATGATCATAAAAGCATGATTCCAGCTCTGGAAAGTACTTACGGTGTTCTGGTATATCAGGAGCAGGTGATGAAACTGGCGCAAGACATTGCAGGTTTTAGTGGTGGTGAAGCCGATACGCTTCGTGGTGCGGTAGGCAAAAAGAAGCGCGGTGTTATGGCTAAGATGAAAAAGAGCTTTATCGAAGGAGCTCAAAAGCACTCCGACATGGCCACTGCTACCGTTGAGAAATTCTGGAAAGATCTTGAAGGATTTGCTGACTATGCTTTTCCCAAGGCGCATGCAGCTTGCTATGCAATGATTTCATACTGGACTGCCTATCTAAAAGCCCATTATCCGGCTGAGTTTATGGCGGCATTAATGACAAGTGATTATGATAATACCGACAGGCTAACTATTGAGATTACCGAAGCAAGACATGTAGGCTTAGAGGTTCTCCCACCAGATGTTAACGAAAGTTTCGTAGAGTTTGCGGTTGTACCACCTGCCACCAAAAACGGGAAAAGCGATAAGATTCGCTATGGGATGGCGGCCATTAAAAATCTTGGCAAATCTACCGTTGAAGAGATTTTAAAAAAGCGAGAAGAAGGTTTATTCAAATCGGTTAGCGAGTTTGCCGAACGCGTCGATTCGCGAGTAGTAAACCGAAAAGCCTGGGATAGCCTGATTAAATCTGGTGCTTTCGACTCACTTTATCCCAACAGGCAGGAGTTGTTGTTTAATCTAGATACAATCCTAGCTTATTCCAGTAAGATTCAGAAAGAAGCAGAATCTGGGCAAACTGATTTGTTTGGAAACTCGCAAGAATCAAGTATTAGACCACAGCTTGAGATTGATAAGATTCCCGAGGCCGAATTGGATGAGAGAGAAAAACTGCAATGGGAGCGCGAATTACTAGGAATTTATCTGAGCAGTCACCCGTTAGAAAAATATGAGGCTTATCTATACGAACAAACAATGTCAATTGTTGAATTGACGTCAGAAATGGACAATCGAAAAGCTGTACTCGGCGGTCTGATAACAACAGTCCGTGAAGTAACTACTCGCAAAGGTGCCAAAATGGCCTTCGTTGGGCTGGCCGATATGACAGGCGAACTAGAGTTGGTGGTTTTCCCAAATACATACAACGAAAACCCCGAGTTATGGAAACAAGACACTGTGGTTACAGTTAATGGCAAAATCAATACCAAAGACCGAGACGGACGATCGACTGAGGAAATTAAGATAATTGTCGATGAAGCAGGATTATTATCTGGGGATGATGTCGATGCCTACGAAAACACTGGCAAAAAACGAGCTCTGCCCAAGACGAAGACAAAGAAAGAATCTGAAGATGATGATACGGATTCCCTACCAGAACCGGTCAGCAAGAAGCAGCCACGTCTGTTTGTGCATCTGACCGATCCTGATGATCACGACAAGCTTCTAAAGCTGAAACAGGCAATAAATAAATCTCCGGGCAAAACAGAAGTTATTGTTGTAATCGATCGTGATTTACGCCAAGCTATCAAGCTCCCTGATAGGGTCGAGGCGACCGATCAGCTTCTCGATGAGCTCAGTATGATTTACTCAACAGAAGCAGTCGCACTTCGCTGAAAGAACTTATGCTACTCCTTCGGACCAGTCACTCGGCATATTTCTTTCATTTATTTTGTTAGCCAGTTCAAACCCTAACTCATGCGTTACTTCGAGAGCGACCATTGTAATGTCGTCGTTAGTTATCGGAGCATCTTTCTCAGTTGAAAGTGCAACCATTACACCTCCTATGAATTCGAGAAGACTTAGTTCTGCTTTCGGGTTTTCCTTTTTCTCTGCATAAATTTGCACTGAGAACCCATCAGATATATCAATGTAATAGTTACCCTGTTTTGCATATGTATCAGCCGGATGCAATTGGCGTCGTGAATCTACATGATCTTTTACTCTCTTATCGTTGCTGATAAATCCTTTTGCCCAAGTAGATACGACATCCTTTTCCATAGAACTACTCTAGGCTTCCTCTTCGCGCCCTTTGAGCAAGAACCAGAGGAATGCAATAATTGCACCGGTTAGAATTAACCAGCGCCAGTCAAAATTATCATTATCATCTTTGCTGGCCACTTTCTCGGTCTTGTCATTTTCTTTCTCGTTTGTCTGCTTGTTGTCGGCATCATTTTCGGAAGAACGATCAAATCCTTTGGTGATACTGCCATAAAATGCTGATCCTAAGTTTGCTGCACCCTGAACAAGACCAGTAATAGTTAATTCATTGCTGGTAGAATCAATTCCGACATTTCCCAAATCATCGATAGCTGTCGCTTTTACATCGTATGTTCCATGAACTCCATTAGCGGTGAATCTAATTCCACTCAAACTCCATGTTCCATCACCATGGTTAGTTGCGATGTATTTTTGTCCTCTGACTTCAATTTCAACATTAGCTTTGTTGTCGTTAATGGTTCCTCTGAGAGTCGGGCTATGATCAAAACTAGTAATACTATTGATAGTAATATTCGGTGCCGTTCCGTCAATGTACAACTCGTTTGTCGTTGCATCCTTTCCAGTATTGCCTGCTAAATCGGTTGCCGAAACTTCTACATTATAGATGCCATCACCAAGGTCAACTGGGTAATCAAGACTCCAGCTAGTGCCATTGTTTACCGCTTGGTATGATGATCCATTTATTCCAACGAAAATGTCAGCACTAGGATCATCAACAGTTCCACTTAGCGAAGGGGTCCTATCATTGGTAGATTTTGAATCAACGCTCACAATCGGTGCCGTATTGTCTACCGTTAACGTCCAGGCTTGACTCCAGCCACTGCTGTTATTAGCGCCATCAACCGCCTTGACGTGCCAATAGAACAATCCTTCCGGCTCAGCAGTGGTATTTAGTTCAGATATCGCAGTAGTTACTTGTGAATTAGGATAAGGGATAGAGAATGATCCGTCAGGATTCTTGCTAGAAGAGACTGATGATTCAAATCTGTATGAAACTCCAGAAACGTCCTCGACATCTTCCCAATCTATTAATGTGAGGTTATCAGACGAGATACTACTACCGTCGGCAGGACTAGTATGGGTGGGTACAGGTGGAGCTGTAGTATCGGTATCTAGCGGAACGATTGCTGGGCTAGCGGGCTCTTCGTTTACGAGCTGTGCTGGAAAAACTATTTCAGTATTAGCAGGATCTTCAGAAGTTGGTTCTTCGTTTATTATTTGAAGATAATAATCACAAGCACTTGTAATTAGATTGTTACTAAAACAAATCAAAAATCGGTCATCCGGATTCAATATGAAATCAGAACCTACCCCTAGGTTAGACTCCGTTAAAGTGTACGAATTACCATTTAGTTCGACATTTCTACCATTAATGTTCAGGACTTCAGAAGAAGTGTTTTGTAGCTCAATCGATTCATCGCCTGAATTTATCGTCGTTATCGGGTCGCTCGGAACTTGACTGTTCTCGAGACTCTGCGCGATAGCAGGTGCCCCAAAAGCTTGCAAAGCAAATATCGTAATCGCTGCAACTGTCGCTATTTTATTAAGTCTGATAATTATTGCGCTGAGCCAGCTGATTGGCTTTGACATTCAAACCCCCTGTGCCCACCGCTATTATTTATTCTATGCATAAGCTTATAACTATTTTGACATTGTGCCAAGCATTATTTTTTTGCTATTTATCCACAATATCAGTAATTTAGGTATAATTTGCTTATGCCTATTCGTAAAAAGAATTCGTTGATGCATCGATTGATAATCATCTTTATTCCGCATCGACACAATAAGTATCGTCCTTGGATAGGGCGGATTCCTGGGCTGTTAAGTGTTGCCCTGATACTAGTTGTCTTGCACATATTAATTAACGGCGTTAACACAACACTCATTAAAATAGATTCATCCAATAACACCGGGAAAGACGATAAAATATTGACGCAAATCAATTCCTTAAGATCGCTAAATAATGTCCAAAAGCTCAAAATTGATAGCCGCTTAGAGTCTGCAGCTCAGGCAAAAGCCGATCACATGATGAATAATCAATATTGGGCACATGTTGCGCCAGACGGAACGGAAGCTTGGAATTTTATTGCAGCTCAAAAGTATTTATATCAAGAATCTGCAGAGAATCTAGCAAGAGGGTTCAATACAGCCAGTGGAGTAGTTGAAGGCTGGGAAGCCAGCGAGCCTCACCGAAATGCCATGCTCAACAATAAATATGAGGAAGTTGGTTTCGGCGAAGCCAAGGGAAATCTTAACGGTGAAAACACGACTGTGGTTGTGGCTTTATTTGCCAAACCATTGGATGGTGCAGCTCTGACATCGGCTGATAATTCAAAGAAAACTTTAGCACTCCAAGGCAAGTCGATAGAATTTGTTGCCGACACGGTGGAATTTAGTTTACTAAATCCAATATCATTACAATCAACTCTGACTCTTCCTGGCAAAATCGCTCTTATAGTTCTGTCATTATTAGTGGTAATCTATATTTCTCAGCATATACTACTTAAGAAGAAATCAATTAAGCTTAATCATTCGATCAAAGACAGTCCGATTATAAGACTAGTCATCGTTACAGTAATCATGCTTCTAATCGTCATTACTAGCTTTGGTTCCGTGACCTAATTTCCCAGAGAGCGATTCCGGCAGCAACACTGACATTAAATGATTCTTTCTGACCCAGCATAGGGATTTCAAGAATCGAGTCGCATAGGTTGAGGATTTCATTATCAACACCATTGACTTCGTTTCCGATAATCAAGACACAAGGAAAGGCCGGTTTAAAGCGATTTATTGGTACGCTATTCGCCGACTGCTCCAGAGCATATATCGCATAATCGGCGTTACGATGCTTATCGACAGCTTCATGAATTGTGTCATGATCCATTTTGACTGTCAGCTCAGCACCAAGAGCCGTCTTAGATATTTGGTCGTGGGCACGTTTAGCGATGTGAGGTAGGCGAGAGTCATTGTCTAATTTTGGATAGGGGGTTGTGCCGGTGGCAATGAATTTATTTATTCCCAGACCATCACATGTTCTGAGTATTGATCCCACATTATGACAACTCCGTAAATTATGGCCGATTAAGACAATGTCTGGTTCAGATTGTTTCATACAAGTATGATAACAGTCATGAAGTTAAAAGCATTTAGTTCATACAAAACTGCAATTGATTTCCTGATGTATGGTCTTTCCAAAAGTGGCGGAAAAGTTTTTCGTGGCGAGGCTGGGCTTGCTAAGTCCAAACGCTTCTTTGCTGTAGCAGGCAATCCGCACAGTAATTTGCGAGCGATACATATTGCTGGTACCAGTGGTAAGGGAACAGTTGCCTATATGATTGAAGCAATTTTAAGAGCACATGGATTCAGTACTGGACTTGGTCTTTCGCCTCACGTTTATGATATTCGCGAAAGAGCGCAAATAAACGGACGCTTAGTCAGTAAATCAGCTTTTATGACTGGTATTAATCGGATACTGCCTGCCATTATTGACCGATTTATCGCTGGCGAAGGGCCAACATATTTTCAGGTTACTACCTTATTGAGTTTTGAAATTATGAAACAGCAGAAAGTTGATTACGCAATTATTGAAACCGGACTCGGCGGTCTTTATGACTCCAGTAATGTTATTGAAAGAGCAGATAAGCTGTGCGTAATAACACGCATTGGTAAGGATCATACTCAGATTCTCGGGCGTAGTTACAAAGCAATAGCTGGTCAGAAAGCCGGAATAATTCAACCAAATAATCAAGTTGTGGCATTGCATCAAAGAGCAGACGTAAATAGAGTATTTCGACAGCAGGCGAAAATTAAGCATGCATCACTTCATTGGGTATTTAACGATGAAACGATACAACTGTCTAATCCGCGTCTCCAAGCTCCTTTTCAAACCGAGAACATAGCTTTGGCGATGAAAACAGTCCGAATATTATCGGAACGTGATAACTGGCAACTATCGATTAAGAAATCGCTAAAAGTCCTGAACGAATTAAACATCCCAGGGCGTTTCGATATAGTTCAACAGAACCATCGAACGGTTGTTTTTGATGGTGCCCATAATGCTCAAAAAGTCACCGCGCTTGTTTCGCAGTTCAAACATTTATACCCGAATGAAAAAGCTACAATTATTATCGCTCTGAAGAAAGATAAAAATGTAACTGATATTCTAGTTGCAATTAAACCAATTGCCCGAGAAATCGTTGCCACAAGGTTTCTTAGCTCGCAGGATATGAGCTCTCTATCTCATGATCCCAAACAAATTGCCGATAAATCGGAAAGTCTAGGAATAAAATCAAAACACTTTTATTCTGCCCAAGATGCTATGGATTATGCCTCAACAATCGAAGGTATTGTTTTAGTTACAGGTTCTAACTATCTGCTTGGTGAAGTTCATCAATTACTAGGTTTGTGACAGATAATATAAAGCCAAGTAGTATCTTGGCGTTCGGACTTAGCTTCTACTAAATCATCAATTACAAAACCAGCGTTAGTCATGAGTTGTTCGATACCACTGCGACTCCAGTAGTTTTCGTATCTAGGTAGGCCTAGTTTTTTAGTTTGCCAAGAATCTCGCAAACCCTTTTTTGTGGTCAACGCAAGCTTGCCACCCCGTTTTAGAGAGTGGAAACTTTTCAATGCAAAATCAAAAGCTTCTGAATCTGTAAAATGCAGCAGAACAGCGTTAGCGAAAATGAGATCGTATTTAGCTGGATAATCATCAGTTAGAGCATTAAAAAGTAGACAAGATACACCAGTGCTTTGAAGATATTGAACGAAGGATTTTGCTGCGTCACTTCTTTGAACTTTAAAACCTATAGTTTCTAAATAATTTGCTTCTATGCCACCGGCCGACCCAACTTCAAATATTAATGCGTTTTTTGATAAATTTTCGATAGCTTTGAGTAACCAAACTTGAACATTATCTGCTGGTTGCTTACGAACAGTGGCTAGATATTTATCAGACGCAATTTCATAGGAATTGAGAGTTTCTTCATTCTCTTGAGACATTCTTATACAATAACAGCAGATATTGCTGGGACAAGTCTTGAATCTAAAATGCTTGGTATTATATCCTCGGCCGTAGGATTTGCTACAAGTTCTGCAATCGTATGGGCGGCTTGAAGTTTATGATCATCAGTTATCTTTGAAACCTTATTGTCTAGGGCGCCACGAAAAATTCCGGGGAAAGCAAGAGCATTATTAATCTGATTGGGAAAATCGCTGCGTCCAGTTGCAATAACTCTTACTCCTGCCTCCTTTGCAACATCCGGCATTATCTCGGGAATTGGATTTGCCATAGCAAAAATAATTGGATCGTCATTCATTTTTCTAATATGCGATTCGTTAATCATGTTAGGCTGTGAGACACCAACAATCACATCAGAGTTTCCTACGACTGCTTCAAGGTTTCCTTGGAGTTTATCAGGGTTAGTTATGAAAGCTAGATATTCTTTGTCGTCGTTAAGATTTTCCCTTCCTTGGTAAATTGCTCCTTTGCTGTCAAGAATAACAATATTCCTAATACCGTATTTACTAAGCAATTTAGCAGTTGCGCTACCTGCCGCACCGGCTCCAATAATTACAATTTTTGATTCTTTTAGATTACGCTGAGTGACCCGGCAGGCATTTAATAGGCCAGCAAGGACTACAATTGCCGTTCCGTGTTGATCATCATGAAATACAGGTATGTCCAATAATTTCTTAAGCTTTTCCTCAACATAAAAGCACTCAGGAGCTTTTATGTCTTCGAGATTAATGCCACCAAAACCGGGAGCGATTGCCTTTACGGTATTAATGATTTCGTCAGGATTATTTGTGTTCAAAACTAAGGGAATAGCATCAATATCGGCGAACCTTTTAAACAACATAGCTTTGCCCTCCATGACGGGCAGGGCCCCTAATGGCCCAATATTTCCAAGTCCAAGTACCGCCGAACCATCGCTAACTATAGCAACGGCATTATTTATCCAAGTGTATTCGCGTGCTTCCGAAGGGTTTGAAGCAACATAACTACTGACAGCAGCCACCCCGGGAGTGTAATAAATATTCAATTTTTCAAGGGAATCTAGACTATCTTTCGGTACAACCGAAAGCTTACCACGGAGTTGTTTATGAGCTAGTAATGCCTCTTCGTTAATGTTGGCCATAATTTAAACAGAGTAACAGGCGGTTGCATCTGATACAACAGTTATGGTAGGATTATCAACTAGTTATGTTTGCAACTATTCAAAAAATCGAAGCCAAATACAAAAAGCCCAAAGTGGTAGATGTCCGCTCGGGTGATGTTGTTCGTGTGCACCAACGGATCAAAGAAGGCGCCAAAGAACGAGTTCAGGTATTTGAAGGTCTTGTAATCAAAACCAGTAGTTTGAATTCGATTTCAGCCCGGCTTCTAGTACGCCGAATATCTAGTGGTGTCGGTGTCGAGAAAAGTTTCCTACTTCACAGTCCACTTGTCGAAAAGATTGAGATCGTAAAACGAAGCAAAGTTCGCCGAAATTACCTGAGCTATATGCGCGAGCGTCGTGGTAAATCAGCTCGTCTTTCCGGTGTTAATTTTGATAAAGAGAAAGTTAACGATGTCTTTGTGCCTGCTGATACGACCAAAGCCGCCAAAGAAGCAGAATCAGAACTTGCTGAGGTGGAAATTACAGACAATACTGAGACATCTGTAGAGCCAGAGCAAGCATCGAAGAAAGACACAACGAAGCAAGAAAAAGTAGAAAAGCCCGAATCAGATCCAACACCTCCAACTGAAGATACCAAAGCCGAAAAATAGATTATTTCTTTTAGTAAATCTGAGATACTTGACACACGGTGTAATTAGCACCATTGTCAATGTCTGAAGAAGAGGTGATGAACGGTGGAAATTAAATACATAGCAGGTGTAATCGCAGCAATTTTAGGTTTAATTGCACCTCTACCGTATATTTGGGCTATTTTCTATGGGAAAACTAGGCCCCATATCTTTACCTGGTTTGTGTGGACAATAATTGTGGCTGCAGCATTCTGGGGTCAAGTGATTGGTGGGGCAGGACTTGGAGCGTTAGCGTTGGGGGTCACGGCATTTATGAATCTCGTAATCTTTATTGGTGCACTAATAAAATCTAGAGATTATATTAACAAATCTGACATTGTGATTTTGGTCTTAACGCTTTCAGCTCTGTTGCCTTGGTGGCTGGCTGATAATCCAGTGGTTTCGATAATCTTGCTCGCTGTGATTGATACTGCCGCTTTCATTCCTACATACACAAAGACACTTAAACATCCTGAATTAGAATCTGCTTCACTTTACTGGATGAGCGCAGTCAAGCACTTGTTTTCGTTAGTTGCTTTAATGCAATACAACATCCTCACACTTACTTTTCCGCTGATGCTGGTGTTTACGAATCTGGGGTTACTACTGGTGATACGCATAAAACAAGGAAGATTTGGACATAATGCTATTGATAGGAATTGATGAAGCAGGAAGAGGCGCTTGGGCTGGTCCATTGGTTGCAGCCGCTGTTTTAGTAGACGACTCTACTAATTATGACTGGTCCATGATTAATGACTCAAAAAAACTAACCAGAAAACAACGCGAAAAAGCACTTGAAATCATCCAGAAGACTGCACCCCAAATTGGCATCGGCTGGGTACAGGCATATGCTATCGATGAAATAGGCTTAACCGAAGCAAATAGGCTGGCTATGGAGCGTGCTCGTCAGCAATTGTTTATCGACAACGCTGATCTGTTGATAGATGGTAATATTAAGTATCTAGAAAATTCCAAAGCAATAGTTGGCGGTGATGGTACGGTTCCGTGCATTTCGGCTGCATCGATAATTGCCAAGGTTATGCGTGATCGGTTTATGTGTATTATGGCTCAAAAATACGCAGGCTATGGCTTTGAGAAACATGTAGGCTACGGAACTGCAGTTCATGCTCAGGCGTTGAAATTACAAGGTCTAACTCGCATTCACCGGCGCTCTTTCGCACCAATAAAGGCATTTCTGCCCTAAGCCAAAATGCGAATGATTGCGTAAATAGCCAGTGCACCATATATAGAGTTCACAACAACAGGCTGCCAATTTCGGACATAGCTTGTTTCAATTAACAGTCCAACTGCTCCAACTAAGTTTAAAACATGGAACCATGCTGACTGAGTCTGCAGATATCCGAAACTAACTAGGGCATAGCCACACAATAGAGACACAACTCCAATCCAACCCAAAGCTTGAATAAGCAAATTAGTTTCTTTCGTAGATTGAGCTTTATGCTTGAGCTTTAACATTAATTAATCGTAACATATAGACCATGTCGACATTCCAAGGAAGAGAAGCTGAAAACGCTGCTAGTGATTATCTGAAATTACAAAAGTTAATAATTGTTGATCAAAATTGGCGTACAAGATGGTGTGAGATTGACATTGTTGCCCAGTCGTCGGAGAAGATAGGTCTAATTAAGCGTGCAAAGATAATTCATTTTGTGGAAGTGAAGTACCGCGCATCTGTCGCCCAAGGTGATGGGTTGGAATACATAACTCAAAAAAAGCAGTTACAAATGCAAAGAGCTGCCGAATTCTGGGTCAACGAGCATAGCTGGTCAGGCGACTATCAACTGGATGCTGTCGCAGTGACAGGCTACGAAGGGAGTTGGGAATTTGATTATCGACCAAACATTACTCTCTAACATCAAATACTAAGTCTATTTACAAGTGACTTTTGACGAAAAACTATTAAATATTGTCTAGATATTTTCTAACCGCTGATTCGTCTCGCTGCTTCCATGCAGCCTTGGTCCGGATTTGTTCGAGGCTTTGTTCTAAGCTTCTTTTGATGCCGGTAAGATCCTGATCCGCAAAGAATCTTTCGATTTCATCGGCTTTATCAATGTCGCTGAAACTAGCCAATCCCATTACAAAATAGCTATAGAGATGTCCACCACTAAACAGCTCGATAATCCAATCCCAGTTTTCTTTTTCCCATTCCCATATGAGGTCTCTGGCGTGACGGTTTGTGTACAGTACAAACACCCAACTAATGGCTTCCTGAATGCGAACTTTGTCGGTACGAATTAAATCTATCGCTCGTTTTATCTGAGTTGTATCTTCGAAATTACATAAAGCGTTAGCTAGTCGGCGTTTTTCTTCAGCAGCAGTAGTTTCATTATGGAGTTCAAGCAATTTATCGAACACCTCCGATCCACCAACTCTTGCGGCAGCTGAATAAACAATCGCTCTTAGGTTAGGATCAATAAAAGTATCTTTGGAAAGAAAATCTTCAAAAAGATTATGAGCTACAGTGATCGCATCAGGATGACGATACCTTGCCGCCATACCAATAATTATTGGTCTTAGCAAAGTATCAAAAGGTGATTCACCCTCAGACGATTCCCAACCCAGCCTTACATATTGCGACTCGATAAGCTGTTGGATGTACTGGTCGAATTGATTACGAATTGAATCGCTCTCAAATACTGCCTGAACGCTACCAACTCCAGTAGCGACGACGTTCCATACTTCATTGTTTGTCCTATCGCTGAAGCTCTTTGCTAGGTCAAGACCAACGTCAGTCGAAACTAATCCAGCTCTAACTAAGGCAAACACATCATCAAGTAGACCCATTGAATCAACATCGTCAATTTCAAAATTTCTCACCTGTCCTGAAAATTTACTCAAAGCTGACTCTGGATATTTGATTCGATAGACACCATACTTTCCGGAGTTTAATAGTTGATTATTGTTCGTAAAGTTTGTTGATTTGGTATCAAAATAGATGTCATCCGATTTCGACTTTATTGATAGAGGCCACAGTGTCTGGTCTGAGTTTTGTTCTCGCTCATTCGGATTTAGATAGAAACGAGACTGGGAAAGAGTATTTTTTTCAACTGTTATCAAAGGATAGCCTGGTTTATGTATCCAAACATTCATGAACTCGTCGACCGGTTTGTTACTGGCCTTATTCAGGGCCTGCCATAAATCATCGCCCACGGCGTTATCGTATTTATTTGCCTCCAAATAGTTTCTCAAGCCAGCCTTGAAGGCTTTTTCTCCTATAAAGTTGTGGAGCATCCTTAAGACTGAGGCACCCTTACTGTAAGTGATTGCTGGATCGAAATGTTCGTTGATATCGCGTGGATCTTCGAGTTCGGCATAGATTGATGTGGTCTTGCTGTTGGCATCGGCATGAAGTGCCGTGAACACTTCTGACTCTAAGAACATCTCAGAAAAGCCAAGATTGGGGAATAATGCATCTTCGCATTCTGATGCCATAAAGGTAGCAAAACTTTCATTGAGCCATAAATCATCCCACCATTGCATCGTTACTAGGTTCCCAAACCATTGATGAGCCAGTTCATGGGCAATTACTTCAATCACTCGTCTCTTTGTTGGAAGACTACTATCAGTACTGTCGAACAACATGGCGGTCTCTCGGTAGGTGACTAAACCCCAGTTTTCCATCGCTCCTGACGCAAACTCAGGTATTGCAATCATATCTAGTTTTGGTAACGGGTAATCAATGCCAAAATAGTCTTCATAAAATTCTAAGCAACGAATGCCGACATCTAATGAGAAGGGAAGTCTATCGGCATTCTCTTTGGTCGCAAAGACATTTACGGTAGTACCTTTGTTTGTCTTACCCGAAAGCTTTGATAATTCCCCAATTGCAAAAGCTAGAAGATAGCTTGACATAACTGGCGAAGTCTCAAATCTAGTTTCTAGGCGATTGTTTTTCTCTGACTGATGAGCAATTGGAGTATTTCCAAGTACAGTCGATAGTCGCTTCGGAGATTCAAGTTTGACATCAAAGGTAGCTTTGGCGGCCGGTTCGTCGATGCATGGGAAAGCTTCTCGTGCGTGAGTTGACTCGAATTGAGTCGAGATAATTACTTTTTTCTCGCCATTTTCCTCGTATGTACTAGGATAAATACCTTCCATTCGCTCGGTGATGAGTCCAGAGAATGCTATGTCGAGTTTGATATGTTGATCAACTGTCTCCTCGTCCAATTGAATTGTTATCTGTTGGTTTTCATTGTCTGAAGAAACCGAAGCGAGTAATCCATTGATTTTTGCAATAGAAATTTTCAGATGACTAGAATGAAGGATTACTTGATTACTTTTGGATACTAAATTACCTTGAATCATGACCGAACCCTCAAATGATTTACAGTCATCGGATATTGAAATTCGAACATCGTAATGTTCGGGTTGAAATAAATCGTAAAGGCGTTTTGTGTGGCTCATATTCGATTACAGTGTGCCCGATTCATTTGAACCCTGCAAATGGTTAGACAAAAATAAGACTTTTTGATACAATACACAGGTATTAGTCGGCCATCGGGTCGACATTTTTTATATAATATATACATATATCGAAAGGAAATTAAAATGGAATTAGATGTTAAACAGTTAATTGCAGCAATTAGCCAAATTGCCGAAGAGAAAAATCTAGATAGTGAAACGGTGCGAGATGTGGTGCAACAAGCACTAGCAGCTGCATTTAAGAAAGATTATGGAACTCGCGATCAAGATGTACGGGTTGAGTTAAATGAGAAAACTGGCGGTATGACCGCTATTATTAGTCACGAAGTTGTCGAAGAAGTTGAAAATCCCGAAGCACAAATGACTTTAGATCAAGCCAAGAAAGTGAAGTCGGATGCCAAAATAGGGGATGTTATTAGCACCAATCAATCACCAACTTCTTTCGGTAGAGTAGCCGCACAAACAGCTAAGCAAGTGATTCTTCAGAAATTGCGCGAAGCTGAAAGAGAAGTTGTTTTGGGAGAATACGAAGATAAAATTGGCACGGTATTAACTGGAGCCGTGACGAGAGTCGAACAACGACTTGTACGTATTGACCTCGGAAAAGCTCAAGGAATACTTCCTATGAGCGAACAGATTAGGGGTGAATATTATAGCCCTGGCCAAAGACTAAAAGTGTATCTGAAAGAAGTTGAAAGAACCGGTAGGGGTCCACAATTAATTCTAAGTCGTGGAAATACTGAGTTTATCGAACATATTTTCCGAAATGAAGTACCAGAAATGGAGAACGGTGCTGTTGAGATTAAGGCAATAGCCCGAGAAGCCGGTGTCAGAACCAAGCTAGCAGTTAAATCAACTGTACCTGGTGTGGATCCGGTCGGCACTTTCGTAGGTGGTCATGGTACTCGTGTTCAGGCGGTGATGGGTGAGATAGGTGATGAAGAAAAAATCGATATTATCGCTTGGAACGATGACAAGAAGACTTTCATAGCAAATGCTCTTAGTCCTACTGAAGTTGATCATGTTGATCTAGACGAGAAGAACGGCAAGGCAACTGTATATGTAAACGAAGACCAGCTATCGGTTGCAATCGGGAGAGGTGGGCAAAACGTAAGGTTGGCCAGCAAAATCACTGGGCTTGAGCTAGATGTTACCAAGAATAATGGCAAAGCCAGCAGAACTGAAGAGTCTGCTATTAAGCCAACACCAACCGAAGAAAAGCCAAAGAAGCTAGCCAGTAAGGCAAAACTAGAGGAGTCATTACTCGAAGCTGTTGAAGGACAGGCAAGCGAAGAATAGTCTCTTTAATTGATTTATATTCGGACCTAAACAATCAACTTTATCAGTTGTTGAGGCGATAAATACGTTGTCAAGTCAATCTAATTACAACTAAGATAATTGCTGTTAGCACTCTTGCATTGAGAGTGCTAAATAGCTAAACTTAAAAAGTACTAAATAAAAAAGAGGGTATATGCCACCATTATTTGATTTCTCATCCTTTGCTAGCAAACTTACTGATAATGCTCGGAATAGCTTGGAGCATGCTGAAACTATCGCTAGGCGAATGGGTGCCCAATATATTGGAACAGAGCACCTGTTGTTGGGTGTTTTGGAGCAACAGACGTCGATTGGAGCGAAATTGCTAGGTAGCTCAGGCATAACAATAGATCGAGCCAAACTAGCGCTCGACCTAACTCCGAAAACTCTTATTAAAAATGACATTGGACGAGGATTAAGTGAAACAGCTAAGTTAACCTTACACATGGGTTTAGAAATCGCTAGAGAGTTTAATCAAGATATTTGTGGTACTGAACACATATTAGCTAGTATTTTGGCTCAGAAGAACTCTCGAGCCATGATACTGCTCAAAGATATGAATACTAATTTGCGTAATCTCCACGAAGAAATTGAAAGTTATTTAAACTCACAGCAGTATGATTATGCTGAACAATCTGGTTCTGCCAAGTCGAAGAACAAGAAGTCGAAACCTACTGCGTTGAGTTTCTTTGGTAGTGATCTTACTGCAGAGGCATCGGCTCAAAAGCTTGATCCGCTTATCGGTAGAGAAGATCAATTAACGAGAATGATCACTATCCTTGCCAGACGTCATAAGAATAATCCTGTATTGGTAGGAGATCCCGGAGTAGGGAAAACAGCAATCGTTGAAGGTCTTGCTCAAAAAATCGCTAAGGACGATGTACCAGATAACCTAATTGGTAAGAGGATTATTTCACTAGATCTGGCTAGTATGGTTGCCGGCACTAAGTATCGTGGTGAGTTCGAAGAACGATTAAAGCGAGTCATGAAAGAGATAATTGAAAGTGGCGATGTCATCTTGTTTATTGATGAACTCCATCTTTTAGTCGGTACCGGCTCTGCTGAAGGAAGCATGGATGCGGCAAATATGCTGAAGCCTGCCTTAGCCAGAGGTGATATTAGGGTTATTGGTGCAACTACCTTGGATGAATACCAAAAATACGTTGAGGAAGACGCAGCGCTTGAGAGGCGCTTCCAGCCTATTCAAGTACCTGAAAGTAGTGCCGAAGAAACGCGAAAAATATTGTTAGGATTGAAAAGTCGGTATGAAGAATTTCACGGTGTTAGTATCAGTGATGAAGTCGTGACTGATACAGTTAGATTAGCCAAGAGATACCTGCATGAAAGATTCTTTCCAGACAAGGCTATTGATTTGATTGACGAGTCAGCCGCTCACATTAGAGTAAAACGAGGCAGTATTCCGCAAGAACAACGCAAACTCAAAAAGAACATCCAACAATTGACTCAGAGAATGGAAGCGGCCGTTGCAGATGAGGATTATGAGCGTGCAGCACTATATAAAACACGCCTTTCCCAGCTGAAAGATAAGCTAGAGGGAATTAGGGCTGAATACAATAGAAAACATAAACTTAATTTGAGTTCAGATGACGTTGGACATGCAGTGTCCGTTATGACGGGAGTTCCAGTTAACAAAGTAATAAAAGCCGAAGCAAAATACCTAATAGATCTGGAAAAGCACCTACAAAAGCGAATTATCGGTCAGACCGATTCAATTAAAGAAGTGGCCAAAGCAATACGCCGTAACAGAAGCGGTGTTTCAGATTCAAAAAGACCAATTGGGTCCTTTATATTCCTAGGTCCAAGTGGAGTAGGCAAGACAGAACTAGCACGTGTACTAGCGCGCGAATTCTACGACGACGAAGAATCGTTAATAAAACTAGATATGAGTGAATTTGGAGAAAAGCATACCTCAGCTCGTTTGATTGGAGCTCCTGCAGGATATGTCGGGTATGATGATGGCGGTCAGCTGACAGATCGAATTCGTCGTAAACCATATTCCCTAGTCTTATTCGACGAAATTGAAAAAGCCCATCCTGAAATATTCAATATGTTACTACAGATATTAGAGGATGGTGTGCTTAGTGACGCTCGTGGTAGGAAAGTTAATTTTGCAAATACCATAATTATTATGACATCAAATATTGGCGCCTCGAGTCTCCAGAAGGAAGCATCGCTCGGCTTTCGTTCAACCTCCAAAGATAAAGAAACTGAACTTAAACAAATTCATGAGAATACTACGGAAAAAGTACTAGATCAGTTGAAGCTAGCTATGCGACCAGAATTGTTAAATAGAATAGATAAGACTATTGTCTTTAATGCTCTAACCAATAAAGAAGCGAAAAAAGTCCTAGATTTACAATTAGAAGAGTTACGAACTAGATTGCGGGAACATAAGATAGGGTTACAGCTTACTTCGGGAGCTAAGAAATTCCTCCTAGATAAAGGATACGACGCCGATCAAGGAGTTCGTCCATTACGACGGATCATCCAAGACGAAATAGAAGATGCAATAGCTCATGGATTACTTAGTAATGCTTACCAAGATGGAGATGTTGTGAAGGTGTCGTCAGCAAATGGCGGGTTATCATACGCTGTAACGCCAGAGTAGTTTGAATATCTACAACTGTGATTCGAATAAAAAATGAAAGGTCGTATGTTTACACTGGGTTAATTATTGGGTAATGGTCTATAATCAGGTCTAGATTACCATAATCATTAAATGGAAAATTGGAGGATTTTAGTGAACACGAGGCCTAAATCAAGCCCAATCGGATTTATGTTTAAGAGTTTAAGCGTCTTAGCACTACCTTTGCTGGTTGTCGGACTATTCGTATTTGGTATTCCGCGATACTACTATTCGATAAATGATTGGCTCAAGCTTCAAAATTACACTCCAAGTCAAGAAATCAAACAACTTGCAGAAGACGCTCAATTTACCAAAGAAGGTCGAAAGATATTCTATGTTACAGATCCAGAACTCAACGATAAAACTCGCTTCAACACCAACTGTCCTTTTGCAGAGAGATCATTCGTCCTCGGTTGTTTTAATGGATACAATATTTATCTTCTAAGTGTCGAAGACGGCAGGTTGAAAAGCGTTGAAACCGTTACCGCGGCTCATGAAATGTTGCATGCAGCTTACGAAAGGTTAAGCAGGGATGAAAGGAGTCGAATAGATGCCTTGATTGAAAGTAAGTTTAAGGAGATTTCAGACCAGAGATTAAATGATTTAATAGCCGAGTACCGTCAACAAGACCCTGAGTCCGTCCCTAATGAACTTCACTCTATTTTACCAACAGAAGTAAAAGACTTAGGTCCAGACCTCGAAAATTACTATAAACGCTATTTTACAGACCGTGGTAAGGTCGTAGACAAGTTCCAGAGTTATGAAAGTGTTTTCTCCAATCTCGATATCAAGATAAAGGCCATCGAGCTACAAATCGATAACTTAAAAATCAAGATATCCCAACTCGATGAGAGCATTCGGAAACAGAGAGTTGAGATAGATGCAGAAAATGCCTTGCTGAAAAAGTATCGTGACTCCGGAGATATCTCATCCTACAACGCTCAGGTACCCAAGCAGAACCAGCTAGTTAATCGGTACAATAACGATGTCCGTGAATACAATAGCTCAATTGAAAGTCACAACGCCAAAGCTAAAGAGGTAAACGAAATTGTTGTCCAACAAAATTCGTTAGTTAACTCAATTGATTCTAAGTTTAATGAACTCTAGTCAGCCGGATCTTTTCTAGAAGATTTAGAGTACCCGATCATACCAATTATTAGACCCGGAATAATTGCAACTATTCCCGTCACACCCAAAAAGAACATAATGACGTTAAGTATTCTTGCAATAACTGAACCGGACTCGGTCCCAAGGTTATCAGATATAAACTGATTAGCAGAGAACAGTACCATGCCACTGAGAATCAGTATAGTAGGCCCAAAAAATCCCAATATTGTCATTTTCTTTGCGCTTTTCTTAGTCATTGCGAGTCTCCTTGTTACTACTGATGTATAATACTTCCAACAATGGCAAAAGCAAAATCTCACTATGTCTGCAATAACTGCGGAGATTCATTCCCTAAATGGGCCGGAAAATGCGACTCCTGTGGACAATGGAATACGCTAATTGTCTTTCATGAAAGTACAGTAAAAGGTAAGTCGGCTAGGGGTGAAGTGCTCGTGCCACAGGTCTTATCTGAAGTGCGGACTCAAACTGATCAAGATCGCCTAAAATCGAATATCAAACCTGTTGACGAGGTGCTTGGTGGCGGTATAGTCCAAGCAAGTATTATTTTGTTGGCTGGCGAACCAGGTATTGGTAAGTCTACTCTCCTACTGCAACTTGCCGCTGCAATTAGCGAGAATCAATCAGTTCTGTATGTCAGTGGTGAAGAATCTGTCAGTCAAATTAAGCTTAGAGCGGAAAGACTTGGCTTGAGCACAGCGTCCTTAAAAATTGCTGCCAGTACAAGTGCAAACGACATTTCAAGTAGTATGACTTCAGCTGGTTATGATTTGGTGATTATCGACTCGATCCAAACAGTTAGTGTCGCCGAACTTGATACTAGCGCTGGGAGCGTCAGCCAAATAACTAATTCTGCTCATTTACTACAATCAACCGCAAAGAAGACAAATACAGCTATCGTGATGGTCGGTCATGTCACTAAAGAGGGATCGATCGCCGGACCAAAAATCTTAGAACATCTAGTGGATGTAGTATTAAACCTTGAGGGTGACCGATATGGTGGCTTTAAATTACTTCGCGGAGTCAAAAACAGATTTGGCTCAACTAACGAGGTGGGGATTTTCGAAATGGTTGATGAAGGCTTGATTCCAGTCGACAACCCCTCAGCAGCTCTATTGTCAGAACGGCAAACCAGCGACGGTTCGGTCGTGTTGGCAACTATTGAGGGAACACGCGCTTTGTTGGTGGAAGTACAAGCTTTAGTAACTAAATCATCGTTTGGGTATCCAAAAAGAACCGCTGTTGGAATAGATGGCAACCGTCTCAATCTACTAATTGCCGTATTAAACCAGCGTACTAAACTTGATCTCAGTGAACAGGATATTTATGTGAACATCGTTGGAGGTATGAAAATTTCTGAGCCAGCCGCCGATCTAGCTGTCTGCATGGCAATAGCCAGTGCATCTAAAGGAATGAAGCTAAGTAATGACGCTGTAGTATTTGGTGAAGTTGGTCTAAGTGGAGAAATTCGAAGTGTTGTTCATGTCGACAAACGTATCAGCGAATCTAAGAAACTCGGTTTTCCTGGTGCTATAGGACCCAAAAACTCAAAAGCAGATTCATATTTACGTTCGGTAGACAATTTGCGAGATGCGCTTAATCAGTTTTTGTCAAAGTAATGTAGGATTTAGGATGATAGATTTTGGATTTGGAGATTAGGATGGTTGAAACGTTGCTCGGTCTAATCTTAATCTTGATTTCAGCCAATCTGATCTTAACAATTAAGCGCCAACTTCTTAATCCTAGATCCAAAATCCAAAATCCTAATGGGGTTCTACTGGACACTTGTGCCTTAATTGATGGTCGAATATTAGATCTTGCCAAGACAGGATTCATACCAGTTCAGCTAATTGTTCCACAATTTGTTATAGCTGAACTTCAAGGTCTAGCTGATGGTCGTGATCATTTGAAACGTGAGCGTGCTCGGCATGGACTGGATATGATTAAAGAACTCCAAAAAAACCCAAATGTTAACGTCGATATAACCCAAGACCCAGTTAACTCGCAAATCGAAGTCGACGATAAGCTAGTTAAGCTCGCTTTGAAAACAAATTCAGCTCTCTATACAACCGATTATAATTTGAGCAAAGTTGCCGAAATTGAAGGCGTGACGGTACTTAATGTAAACGAATTAGCAAAGCTTTTGCGGGTCAAATACTTACCTGGAGAGTCAGCTGAAATCCAAATAGTTCAGAAGGGAAGCAATGCTTCGCAAGGAGTTGGCTATCTGGAAGATGGAACTATGGTTGTGGTTGAGAAAGCTGGAAAAAATATTGGTAAAACGGTTGAAGTTGTATTTGATCGTCACTTACAAACCAGCGCCGGTAAAATGATGTTTGCTTCTTACAAGAAGAAATAACAAAATCCCTAAGGCCAATTAAGGCTAGCGTTTTTACTATCTCCATTTGCGCTTACCGTAAATAGATATGAGCCTGCAGGATTGCCACCAAAGGTGAATGTTTTGAATAACTGAGTTTTAGTATCGCAGAGCGATGCCGGTCCGGTATAACAAATGAGATAACTAGTCCCAACTGGAAATGAACTAGCCCAAGATACTTTTACATTCGAAGCTTGTTTAACTGCTGTAACATTACTAATTCCTGTGGTCGATACATCGTATGTAGTACTACCCTCATCCGAGTACCCTAGACTATCCTTTGCGGTGACACTAACAGAATGAGAACCAGGACTCATAGCAACTGTTGCATTGTAGTTTCCGCTTCCAGCTCCGCCTTGGACACCTACACCAGTACCATCAACACTGAAGGAAATTTCGGTTAGGGGGTGAGTTCCTTGAGATACATTGGCGCTAATGAGATAGCTACCTCCAGATGGTGAGACGCTGACGCTGTTAACAACTGGTTTGGCATCAGAACAGTTATGTACATCATCGGTTGCCGTAGGTTTTCCGGCACCAAAAGCTCGGCCAATCTTAGCCGCATATGTTTTAATCGGAGCAGCCCAACGGCTATAGGCTGGATCATCTTTGGCAATCTCGGCATCGATACCATCTCCGTTGACAGTCTGTTTAGTGCTTTCAGGAGTACAGTCAGTTGCAAGTTTCCCTGAAATTGTGTCTATCGTATAACTTACTTGGGCTCCAGCCTTAGGAGCAATGTAATTACTAGCAAAAATATCAGTATGCTTCCTTTTGGTTGCTTCGGTTGGAGTTCTGCCCGTGTCTGAATCAAGTGTTACTTGTTTTATTCCCGCCGGTTTATTGAATTCGCGACTCGGCCAGTTTTTCTGTTTATGAACTTCATTCATTAACTGAACCCAAATTGGCGAGATTGTCAGCGAAGAACTTGCACCCATTTCGGTATTGTCGTGATTACCAACCCAAACACCAGCAGTTATGTAATCTGAGTATCCCATTGTCCAAAAGTCTTTTGTATCACTTGTTGTACCAGTTTTAAGCCCGGCTGTCACACCGACCCCGTTTACACTTCTAACGGATCGATCACTAAGAATATTGGTTATTAGATAAGCAACTTGTTCATCCAGAACTCGTTTACCCTTGGGCTTAGTGTTGTCTTTTACAACGTCTCCATTAGGAGCTTCAATCTTCTGAATGTAGGTCTGGTCGTAATGAATACCGCCGTTGGCAAATGCTTCATAGCCAGTCACATGGTCGGCCAATTTAACTTCGCCAGCACCTAAGACAAGTGCTAGTCCGAATCTTTTGCGGTCTTTAAGAGTAGTAATTCCTTGAGCTTGAGCTTGATCAATTACATTATCGATACCAGCAATGTGGAGGGCTTTGACAGCTGGGATATTGAGAGACTTACCAATAGCTCTTCTGATTGGGATAGCTCCATTCTGCTCTCCTTTATTGAAGTTGGTTGGCTCATAGCCACCAAAGTCAGTTTTCAGGTCATAAAGAACACTGCCCGGTCCCCATTTACCAGTTTCAAACAGTTCAGCATATGCGTAAGGTTTAAAGCTAGATCCAGGCTGTCGGGAGGCGGTTGCCGCATTGAATGCGCCATACCCTGGATAATTGAAATCTCGACTTCCTACCATCGCTTTAATCTGACCAGTTCGTTGATCGCCAAGAGTAAGGGCAAGATTATCACCTCCAGAACGCTCGACAAGACCAATTCTTTCGGAAGCAACTTTTTCAGCTGTAGCTTGCAACTCCAAGTCTAACGATGTAATCACCTTCCAACCACTTTTGTTAACGGTCGTTGCGCCGTAGTCAGCTTCTAATTCCTTTTGAGCCTCAAGCACAAAGTGGGGTGCCACAACACCTTTGTAACGGTTGCGATTGGTACTGAGCTTGGCAAGCGTATCGACTTTCTTCGCTTCTTTTGCTTCGGCTTTAGTGATATAGCCTTGCTCTTGCATACGGTCGATAACAGTATCTTGTCTAGCCAAAAGAAGTGAAGTGTCATCACTATACGGTGAATAAAGAGTTGGAGCCTGAGGAATTGCTGCTAACATAGCTGATTCGTCAAGAGTTAGGTCTTTTGCTGCTTTGTCGAAGAAACTCTGACTAACTGCTTCGACTCCATACTCTAGCGATCCATAGGGAATTTCATTCAAATAAGCGGTAAGTATTTCCTCTTTGTTATAAAGGCGCTCTAATTCAATAGATAAAATTAGCTCTTTTATTTTACGAGTGATTTTGCGATCGTTTGTAAGCAAAGCGTTTTTAATATATTGCTGAGTTATGGTTGAACCGCCCTGAGTACTACGGTTGAAAAGGTTGTTTATAAAAGCCCTAGTTATGCCTCTGATACTGAAACCACCATGTTTATAATAATCTTTATCCTCGATGGCAACTGTGGCATTCCGCATGTATTTGGAAATTTCCTTTTCTTTGACAATCGTTCTTTTCTGATCTCCATAAACCTCAAAAAGTAATTTTTCCCCTTTGTTGTCATAGAATTTGGTAGTTTGAGCCAGTCCACGACCATTTAGCTCTTCTGGACTAGGGAGTTCGCTCTTGAAATATGCATACATACCCACACTGAAAAGGATCAATGCTGCAAAACAAGCAGCAGCAAATTTGGCCAATTTGATTCGTCCCTGATGAGTAAATAACAGATATTTCCACCTTTTTGGATTGATGTACCACAATATTCTCTTGATACGAGATTTTGGTGCGCCTCTGACATAATCGCGGTGTCGCTGTTCTTTCTTAGACAGTTTCTGATGGTAGCTATTGGTGTAGGTATATAGCCGTGATGATTTATCCTCGGCAGATGTTTTCTTCCTACTAAGTTTGGACTGAATCCAATAAACAATTTTCAATCCTTTGCCGCTGTTTCTACCGTAATTACCATTTCTGGCCATATAATCACCCCGAAATTAACTAAGTAATTATAGCACGAAAACGCTTCTGACAATCGTCCGTGTTACACTAGTCGTTATGAGTAAATCTATCGAAGAAATACTAAGTAGAAGAGCAGTTAAAGTATTACCTAATATTGAAGGACTAGAGGAGCGGGCCAAATCAGGTCCAATAAGGTTATATCTAGGTGTCGATCCGACCGGAAATCGACTTCACCTTGGACATACTATCGGCATGCGAATCTTAAACGACTTTGCCGAAGCCGGGCACGAAGCAATCTATCTTTTTGGTACCGGAACAGTTCTAGTCGGAGATCCGAGTTTACGAGCTGAAGCTCGCGAATTAATCACTGAAAAAGAAATAGAAAACAATATTTCTACCTGGAAAGATCAGGCAACAAAAATCATTAATCTGGATAAAATTACAATAAAGAAAAATGGTGATTGGATTACAAAACTATCCATTACTGATCTAATACAGCTCATGAGTAAGGTTAGTGCGACTCAGCTATTTAAAAGAGAAAGTTTCACTCGTAGGATAGATTCTGGGAACACTGTCTGGTATCACGAGACTCTCTACCCATTACTACAAGGCTATGATTCAGTCGTTATGGATGTAGATGCTGAGATTGGAGCGACTGACCAAGAATTCAATATGCTGATGGGTCGTGAACTACAAAAGAAAATTAACAATAAAGAAAAATGGGTCATCGAAAATCCAATGATTGTTGGTACAGATGGAAGACCGATGAGCAAATCTTCTGGTAACTGCGTTTGGTTAGATGATTCCCCTGAAGATATCTATGGCAAGCTTCTCAGTCTCCCGGATGAACATATCTGGCAGTATCTGCGACTCGTTACTGACATTCCAATCGATGAAATTGATGCGTTAGAAAATGACGTAAAAAACGGTGCTAATCCTAAAGATGCCAAATCCAGGCTGGCACGAGAAGTCGTGAAGATGCTACATGATGAAAATTCGGCACAATCCGCCGAATTAGCTTGGCAGAAACAGTTTTCCAAAGGCGAACTTCCAGATGACATACCAACCATAGAGATTAAAAATGGTGAATGGCTAATCCAAAATTTGTTAATTGAACTAAATCTGGTTGAAAGTAAATCAGAGGGCAGAAGAATGCTTGAGCAAGGTGGGGTCAAGATTAATCAAGCAAAAGTAGTCAATGAAACAGTCGCGGTTTCATCTGGAGATATTGTTCAAGTCGGCAAGCGTAAGTTTGTCAAAATCAAATAGCCTACAATAAGAACATGAATCTAGCCGAATCAGTCAGAAGCATTCCCGGAGTTGGTGACAAGTTTGTTGGTTTACTAGGTAAGCTCGGCATTGTCACTGTTGAGGATTTACTACTTAACTATCCCCGTCGCTACGAAGATTATTCTGTAGTAAGTAAGATTAAAGATCTAAGTCCAGGGGAGGTAACTATTCAGGCAACTGTTGAGAAGATAACAGGTCGTTATGCACGCAACAGACGTCTTCACATAACTGAAGCCACACTAAGTGATGATTCTGACAAAGTTAAAGCGGTGTGGTTCAATCAGGCATATTTAGCTAAGTCGATTGCGCGGGGTGAAGAGCTATATTTCTCAGGTAAGTATGAACTGTCCAGAAATGGTTTGACTATCCAAAACCCAACATGGGAAAAAGTCAGTGAATTTCATACATCGACTGCTCGCATTGTTCCGATTTATCGCGAAACGAAAGGCATAACCAGTCGACAAATCAGGAATCTAGTACAACAAGTACTGCCTCTGGCTCATAAACTCGAGACATCTTTCCCTGAACAATTAAACAAAACACAAATCTCAAAAATTATTACAAATCTACACTTTCCAGAATCTAGCGATGAATTGCTACAGGCTAAGAGAGCAATGGCCTATCAAGAATTATTTATTCTTATTTCGGCCAGTCAGCTTGCCAAAAGAGAACATCATTTATTGCGTGCTCCTATCATTAGTTTTAATGAAAAATTAACCAAAGAGTTCACTTCCTCACTAGCCTTTAAACTAACTGATGCTCAACGGTCAGTCGCCTGGCAAGTTATCAAAGATATGCAACATGAAATTCCGATGAATCGACTGATTGAGGGCGATGTCGGAAGCGGAAAAACAATTGTCGCGGCACTTGCGGCACTTCAAGCAATAAAGCAGAAATTTCAAGTAGCATTAATTGCTCCAACAGAAATACTGGCAAGGCAACATGCCGAAAATCTATCTAAGTTGTTCGAACCATTTAGGATTAATGTCGTTCTGCTAACGGGAGGGGCAAAAACAGCTTCGAAGAAACTCACTATTCAAAGCATCAGCTCCGGAGAAGCTGAATTTATTATTGGTACGCATGCTTTGCTCGAGAAAGATATCGAATTTAATCGACTAGGTTTAGTAATTGTTGATGAACAGCATCGTTTTGGGGTTAAACAGCGTGAAAAGCTACAGCAAAAGCCTCTTCAAATGCCACATCTGCTAAGCATGACAGCCACACCGATACCACGCTCACTCAGTTTAACTGTGTACGGAGAGTTAGATATTTCGTTAATAGATCAAATGCCACTCGGTCGTAAGCCGATTGAAACAAAGGTAGTTCGGCAATCTAATCGAGAGAAGGTCTATAAGCATATCGATGAGCAGATTGATTTGGGTAGGCAAGTCTATGTTATTTGTCCATTGATTGAGGAGTCTGATGTGCTGGGTGTTAAAAGTGTCCAAGCAGAACATGAACGTCTTAACACCACTATATTCAAACACAGAAAGATAGGCTTGCTACATGGTCGAATGAAGTCAGCTGAGAAAGAAGCAGTCATGGATAAATATGCCAAGGGCGTATTTGATATCTTGATTAGTACTACTGTGGTCGAGGTTGGAGTAGATGTCGCCAATGCGACAATAATCATGATTGAAGGTGCCGAAAGATTCGGCCTGGCTCAGATGCACCAATTGCGAGGCCGAGTTGGACGAAGTGATTACCAGAGTTACTGTTACCTTCTTCCAACAAATGATGACTATATTAGTAAACGACTTAAGGCAATGGAGTCTACCAGTAATGGTTTCCGATTGGCCGAGCTCGACCTCAAATTACGTGGTCCAGGAGCCGTCTATGGCACAAGACAACATGGTGATTTAGATCTTCGTTTCGCTCAGCTCGATGATACTAAGCTTATCTCTCAGGTTCAGCGAGATGTAAAAATCTTCCTCGACAGTGACGATATATCGGGTTACCCTAGATTGATGGAAAAAATAATGTCTGCTAGAGCAGTAACTCAGTTGAATTAATCATGACTTACGCACCACACCAGTCTGCTATCTGGCAAAGCCAGGTAATCCACTGGTTTTCTTGGTCCAGTTTGAATTTTTTAACTACGGTACGTACTCGCAGTATTTTCACACAGCTCCGCTTGCGTTCATCGACAAGAAAATCCAAACTGAACTCAAGTGCGAAAGCCATGATAATATCGGATTTGGGCTAAATTTAGTATGTATTCAGGATTCTTATCGCCTCGACATTCCAGCCAATGGGTAGGCACGCACCAGAAGTTAAACCGAATTTCTTATCATATGGCTATTGAAAAGATAGATAACGGTGTATTCCCAGAGATTAAAACAATTCAATCATTTGAAGGTCTGAACGGGCCTGATGGCATCAAGCTGAAATCACCGAGTCAAAATGAGCCTTGGCACTACTACGATCCGTTGGATGACGAAGACACCCAATTGATTGATCTGCTTGACCAGCATTATGTTTCACTTGTAAAAGCTCTCAAAGAACACAATATGGAACGGGCTGGCTTTGAGGCAAGCTGGTTATCACACGGAATCACCGACGGCCTAACACCTGCTCACCAATATCCATACGAAAAGGAACTTCAAAACATAACCGGCAAACACAAAGACACGCGTACTACTCGAGGCAAGAAATTCTTTGCAGGAGGGGAAACCCGACCTCAACGAATCAAAAACAACTGGAAACTTTGGGGTATGAAGGGGTTGATGCTAACACACCAGAATTTTGAGATTGGTGTTGCGGCAATTGCGATTCCAATGAGACTAAAGAAGTTCAAACTAACAGTGAAGGAAATTGAAGATGCCGTCAGCATTGGCCCCACCGAGCTATTCAAGAAGTCAGCTCGTAATATCGCCAGCTACCACATGTATGACAGGTTTTATCGTAGTGGATGGAATACAACATTAGGAAAAGATGTACGGGAACTGTTAATTCCTGCAATTTCCAAAACGGTTGCATTATCTTGGTTAATGGCAGCGAACGAAGCAACAGATAAATGACCGCAATTTAATGCATCGACTTCGAATTATCTCAGGCATATATGGTGGTCGTTTCATCGAAGCTCCCAAGAAAGCAAGTGTCCATCCAATGAGCGAAAGAATGCGTGGTGCTCTTTTCAATATGATTGGAAATTTGGAAGGAAAAGCTGTCTTAGATGCCTTTGCCGGTAGCGGGGCAATTGGACTCGAAGCAGCAAGTAGAGGCGCTCAGACAGTTACTTGTATTGAACAGGATAGAACGGTCATGCAGACTTTATTGCAAAATGTTGAATCATTGCGAGCCGATGGAGTTGTCCAAACAATTCAGGCAAATGTTTTTGGGTGGGTAGATAGCAGCGATGATATATTTGATATTGTCATTGCCGACCCCCCTTACGAGAGAGTTGATTCAACAAAAGTTGTGGAAAAGTTAAAAAAATATATAAACGCAAGCGGATTTATGATATTATCACATTCAGGTAGGACGGAGCCTCCAAGAGTTGATGGAGTTGTTGTGGTAGAAACTCGATCTTATGCTGATGGAACGTTAACGTTCTACCAATCGCATTAAGCGATGTATCGTTCGCGCGATACATAAAAGGAGACCACTCGGTCTCCTTTTTTGATGAAATTATGTGTTTCGATTTACGATTAGGCCGCCGAATGTCTGATCTGTTGGCATGAGCTCGACGTTATCAATGTTCACATGTGCCGGGCGCGATAGCACCCATAGAATGGTTTCGGCGATGTCTTGTGCAACAAGTGGTCTGGTGTCTTTATATACTTCAGCTGCCTTGTCCTTATCGCGGAAACGTACTGTTGCGAATTCAGTTTCGGCCATGCCGGGTTCAATATTGGTTATCCGGATATTCATTCCGAAGAGATCGGTTCGTAAGTTCCGAGAAAACTGTCGGACAAATGCTTTGGTACCACCGTATACATTGCCACCCTTGTAGGCGTTGGCACCGGCACTCGATCCGATATTAATGATGTGCCCTTGATTGCGCCTTTTCATGATGTCGAGTGTCGAGCGCGTAACATACAATAGTCCTTTGATATTGGTATCGATCATTTCTTCCCAGTTTTCTAGCTTACCGTCCTGTACCAACTCCATGCCTCGTGCCAGACCAGCATTGTTTATTAGCACATCAATATCCTGAAAATCTGCTGGAATGTTCTTAAAGAAGTTATGAACTTGTTTCTTATCAGTTACATCAACAGTAGCCGTGTGTACCTCCGCCTTTAGCTTTAGCTTGATTTGTTCAAGCCTATCAGAACGACGTGCAAGTAGGATGAGCTTATGCCCGTCTTTTGCCAATAATTCCGCGGTTGCTAATCCGAAACCCGAACTGGCACCAGTGATAAGGATGGTTTTCATATGTTGAATTATACAGATTAACTGGTGGACCTTCAATGTTTGCTTTGGAACCAAATAAGAGTAGAAATACTGAGTTGACTGTAACTTCTAATGCCTATGTAATTATTTAGCTTTTTGCGTCGCTTGTTCCTAAAAATTTTTGAATATATCCAATTAAACTTCGATATTTACCTTCAGTTGGGTCGTAAACGCCTGCTCTTTGCAAGGCTTGCTGCTCTTCGATCATTGCCCTATGAGTCTCGATCATCTTCTCAGGATCTAACTCAGGCTGTTCTACTTCTTTACCATCAGCTTCATAAAACGATATGGTTTCAGGGGTTCCAGTAAGAGGAGAGTGTATATATTGCCAGTTCCTAGTTCCATCACTTATATCAATAAGGTTCCGCTCATGTACTGGATCTTCTAGTCCATTCTGCGCGGAAGTTGTATGGACTTTAATAGTCGTATCCTCCTGCTTAAATTCCCATATTTGCCACTCAACCTTTTTCGCATGAATTTGCATAAATGGTGCAACTAAAGTCCTGAACTGATCAAATGTTTCATCATAGAGAATCTCGCCTTTATCACCTAACGGGCTTCGGCCAGTGTAGCGTGAGCTTTGTGCTGCATTACTCGTAAACCTTAAGATGTCACCAACTGGTCCATGTAAATCTGTCATTAAGGAGGGCAGCCAATCGGAGGTCTTTGTTGTTACCTCTCCTTCCTTATCAATTGGACTAAAAGCAAGACACCAGTTCCGTTTATCCCACGGCATTAGTTCTTCATTCTCAGCGTCACTGCGAGAAGTAACCCATATCTCAATTTCTTCAGTGCATTGATCAGCTTCGGGAGCCGTAAAGTCTATGGCTAAGGTACGTTTAATCTCTACTTTATCAGCACCGCTTTCTGCATAACCATCGATAACATCATCAATATCAATTGTTTCACGCACGGTTATCTGAGGTAATTTTAATGCTGTAAGCTGATCTAATGTATCAGAAAACACCTCTCTCACTTCAGTAGACGCCATGAGTACATCTTGAGCTGTAAACTCAATTTCATCAGAGGAATCATGATGCGACATAAAGTATACACTATCATAAAAACATAAAATAGTCAATTTAGTGGAGATGAAAGAACAGCACTCGCTATCGTTTATTATTACTGCTCAATCAGTTCAGAAATGAATGAGAGAATTCTTTGTCGCTCACTTCACTCGCAGTTTGCACTGGAAATATCAGAGATATTTAAGGTTCAATAACTTCAAAACCGTACCAACATAAAAAACCAGCTCAAAGACTGGTCTTGATTTTGGTGGGGATGAAAGGACTTGAACCTTCACGCCTTACGGCACTAGTTCCTAAAACTAGCGTGTCTACCAATTCCACCACATCCCCGTGAAAATTGCTTGATATGCTTAATTATTCTAACAGAATAATTATTAAAAACAGAGAGTGATAAAAGTCTATCGGCTTTTATACAAATACACAAAATATGACACGAGCAGTGACACTGCAAAGCTTACTAAAATAGCAGCCGCACTGCCGATTTTTTCTGCTGTAATCCCTAAGGTGATGGCGAAAGCGAGAATTGAAAAAATACCAAGGGGCAAATGCTTGATTATTGATGCTGTAAAATGATGACTTTGTTCTCTCTCTATAATCACAATAGTAGAGATGAACATAGCCGGAAACGAAGTTGCAATTCCACCCCAAAATGGACCAACAATTCGAGCTGCAATTTGTGCACTCGCGATTACAGTGCCCGCAAACAATGCTCGCATTAATAGCATGTTTATTGTCACAACTTTTTTCTCAGCTTTGTGTTCAGGAATCTCTCGTAGTGCAAATACTGAGATGGCATAGACAATTAGGAATAATACGACCGTAGATGCGGTAGTTGTAATATCTAGTTGTCCCATTAGAAAAACAAAGACAAACCAAATGATAATGCTTGTGAGCAGAGCTGTTAGAGTGCCGAGTATTTTATGGAGATGAACGTAGCAAACAATGAGGGTAATTCCAGCTCCTAATCCAACAATTATTCCTGGCGATGCACTAGCTAGATCTGATTCATTCCCGCTCAGTGCTAAGAAAATCATGCCGATAAGTGCTGTTGTTGGTGTTGCAGTAATCACAGCTCCAATTTTTGCTCCTAAAACCTCAGAAACACGAGTCACGAGTGCAATGTATCCACCGCCAACAATAAATGAAGAAATAACTTTCACAATAAATAACGAGTCGGCGTCCATCAGTTGATTATCTCATAGAGCAAGTACAGTTCATACAAATCATTATGCCAGTGAAAAATTCTATAAAGAAAGCCCTCGCTCCGGTAGCGAGGGCTAAGCTTTCCTCAAAATGTTTAGCTACGATGTACTTCACTGGTTCGGGTGTACGACCCGTTTTAGCGAAGAGCGACCTAACCGAATTGGTCGTTCATCTCGTCGTAGGTGTTTCTTTCCCTCAAGGTGGTCTCAGATTCACTAGGTGAATCCTACTTCTAATCGAAACACTTTCTGTTCGCATCCGACCATCAGGTGACGGGCTTCAACCAACATTTACTAAACGAAGAAGGTGCAGTCTCACACAAAGTAAGACCGTACTTATGTTAACTGCAATGCATACGGTCTGTAAATATTGATATTAATGAGATTTATTACTTACTAATATTAATTGCCGACTAACACCGAAACCGCTACTATTGCAGTTACAGTAAAAGGGCTAACAATATGTATGAAGATTTCCGCAAAATTTTAGATGACATCAGAAATAACTGGAGTGCTGTCTCGGAAAGATTCCAATTTGCCTCAAGCAAATATTTCTACAGAGAATCCTTCATTGGGCTGTTACTTTTTAATCGAACTTTTTCAAACCTACCCAAGACAGGATTCATTGATTACAATCTGGCTTTTCAATACTACGACAAAGATCGCCGGAAAGTCACACTTAAGCGCGATGGGATTGAGAAAAAAATCGAATTACCATACAAAGAAGTAGTAAATTTTATCGATGATCCGAAAGCAACAGTTACTGTTAATGGTCCAATTGGTGTCTATCAGATGCCAAAGGCAGTTTTGGATGAAACAAATGATGCATTCGAGGAATTCATGGCCGAGCGTCCAAACACAACCAATGAAAGTATTCTAAGGATTTCCAGTCTCAAGTCAGGTAAATCAAAGTCCAATCATGTCGTAACTTTAGAAAGGGCTCGATATTTTGACCAAGTCCGCACAAATCTCACTCTTGATCATCAGCTTGATAATGATTCGTTTGCGACACTCAGAATAAACGATTTGACTGGCGACAACTCATTGCCATCCTATGAAAAGTCGCAACTCGTTAATTCCATTGGTGTTTCGTCTGTCTTAGCTTTTCAAAGCAAAGGAGTTTGGTACTACCACATGCAATCGCGCCAATCTAATCTCGGAGTGTTCACCAACATGTTATCGTCTGTTGGAGGTACCGTACTGCCACCCGAAACTGATATCACTGATCTGGTGGAGTACGCAAAGAGCGAGCTTAAGCGTGAGCTGATCGAGGAAACTGGACTTGATATCACCAACTTAGCAGAATATTCACGGTTCGACATTGTTCCACTCGCGCTTCTGCGTGAACTGACGCGTGGCGGCAAGCCAGAATTCATGTTCCTAACGGTACTGGGAGAACTATCGGAAAAAGAATTCGATAAGATATTCAAAGCAGCAGAATCAAAGCACGAATTTAAAAACGACCGATTCTCAAACATTACAAGTTTCAATGATCTGATCTCACCAGCCTTCACAACCAACTTGCTCTATGCGATGAAATACATGCAAGCACGCCACAAGATCACTGGAGACGTCGTTCACTTGTCATAATGTAGCTAAAATGTCTTGACAATAGTATTTATGCTTGATACTATACTTTAGTTAACTAAAGCAAGGCACAGTATGCCAGTATACGATCCGACAATTTGGGATGACGAAACTGCTCAAGAATTCTTGAACGGTATCCTCACGCTTGATAACAAATCCGTTGCTGAAGCGTTTCTAGCTGACGTGCTGACAACATCTGAAATCAAAGAATTTGGCAATCGACTTAAGACTGCCAAGATGCTCCGTGCTAATAAGAGTTACGACGACATCCGCAAGACCACTGGCATGAGTACTACTACAATTGCCCGAGTTAGTGATTGGCTCAAAAAAGGAGCAGGTGGTTACAACATCGTGCTCAATCGACTTGAAGATACTCATCATTCACATACCGCGCCGGACGCAGCCGTCTCTTCAACTTAATCCCCTCAAATTTTAAGAAACAAGAAGCCGGTTAGTGAACCGGCTTTTTTTATTATGCACATATTAATTGAACAGTAAGGAAATAACATGAGAATAGGAATTCAAAAAAGCGGTCGGCTCAGACAATGCAGCGAAGTCTATTTCGCTGGCATTGGCTGGGAGTCAGCACAAGGTGAAGCACTGCTATTGCAAGATTGCATTGATGACCCTGACATACAGTTTGTCTATACCAGACAGAGTGACCTGCCGAAACTACTTGAACAAGGAGTACTTGACGTGGCAATCGTTGGTCAGAATATCATACGCGAGAAGCCAGCAGACTGTGACGTCCTACAGCTTCTGGATTGTGGCATCTGTAGGTTAGTGATTTCTATACCTAATGAGAAGAATTGGGCGCTAGAAGATTTGAATGGTAAAACTATAGCGACTTCGTATCCAAATAGTTTGAAACGCTATCTCGACAGACAGAACATAGAAGTGGATATCGTCGAGTTATCAGGATCAGTCGAGATCGCACCTGCTGTTGGTCTCGCAGACGCAGTCTGTGACATAGTGCAAACTGGTAAGACATTGGCGCAGAATGGACTTAAAACACTTGAAACAGTGTATAAATCTCAGGCGGTGCTGATCAGCTCTCCTAAGATCTCAACAAGCGATAGAAAGAAGTTGGAAGGGAGAATTCAGAATGCAAACGTATTACTACAACCAGTTAACGCCTGAGCAAAAGGCTGGGTTGTCTAAGCGCCCATCAATTGATCTAGGCTCTGCCAAAGCAATAGCACAGAAAATCATTGATTCAATTATTTCTGATTCAGATAAAGCGGTGCGCGCAGCTACGGCAGAATTTGATGGAGTTACAATCAGTGAGACTGCTGTGACAGAGGCGGAAATAGCTGCCTCAGCTTCAACTCTCGAGAAACCTCTCAAAATTGCGCTTGAGCAAGCAAAAGCCAATATTCAGAGCTTCTATAGTGAGCAAAAGTTAGAGCGTTTTGAAAAGGAAACGATGCAAGGTGTTGTTTGCTTCAGTGAGCCTAGAGCAATAGAGAAAGTAGGATTGTACATACCAGGTGGATCAGCAGTCTTGCCTTCAACTGTGCTTATGCTCGGTGTGCCAGCGCTGCTTGCAGGATGTAGTCAGGTCGTTTTGTGTACACCACCAGATAAGAACGGGAATATTGAGCCGAGCATACTCTACGCAGCTCAGCTATGTGGTATATCCGAAATATACAAAGTCGGCGGTGCTCAAGCGATTGCTGCATTAGCCTACGGGACTGAAACTATTCCCAAGGTTGATAAGATATTTGGCCCTGGCAATCAATATGTATCAGCAGCAAAGATGCTGGTGTCGATTGATCCAGCTGGAGCTCAGATTGATATGGTAGCTGGTCCGAGTGAAGTACTCGTTATCGCTGATGATGAGGCGCGAAGTGACTTTATCGCCGCTGATCTGCTGGCGCAGGCTGAGCATGGCCCTGATTCGCAGGTGGTCTTAGTGAGTGATTCTTCTAGCAAAGTCGAGTCAGTACTCACAGAGGTTAAAAGTCAGTTGCGTAGTCTGCCACGTAGAGAAATCGCTGAGATAGCACTAGAAAACAGCTTGGCTATAATCACCGAATCAATCGAGAAAGCTTTTGAGTTTACAAATGAGTATGCACCAGAGCACCTCATTATCAATACAAAGGATGCTGAAAACTATGTCAATAAAGTCCAGAATGCTGGATCTGTCTTCATTGGCCAGTATTCGCCCGAATCGGCTGGTGACTATGCCAGTGGCACAAATCACAGCCTGCCAACCAGTGGTTATGCCAAAGCAACAAGCGGCATTAGCGTTGCCAGCTTCTGTAAGCAAATAACGTTTCAGAAATTAACCGAAAGCGGTGCACGGCTCATTGGACCGACGGTGGCAACGATTGCAGCTGCTGAAGGTCTGGATGCGCACAAAAGAGCTATGGAGATCCGTTATGTTTAACCCGACTAAAAGGTCATTAAGTTTACTAGAAAGCTATAAACCGCCACTCAACGGGCGTCGAAGCTTTGATGGCGTATGTCTCGATTTCAATGAGCGTACAAAAGAGCTGAGTTCGAAGGTAGCAAGAGCTCTGCAGCAACTCGATGCTAAGGATGCAATTATGTATCCAGAATATGACGGGATGCTTGAAGAGAAAATAGCCAGCTATTTGGATGTCGAGCAGGATCAAATCGTCGTGACAAATGGCTCTGACACTGCGATTGATCTGATATTTCGTAACTTTGTAGAAACAAACGATCCCGTGGTCTTGCCGACACCGAGTTTCGCCATGTTTGAGCAGTCCGCTAAGGCTGCTGGAGCAAATATTAACTACGCTGTCTACGAGCAACCTGATTCAACACTCTTCTCAAGGCAGTATGCAGACCAGATTGATGCTGATACGAAGCTGGTCGTTATATGTAATCCCAACAATCCGACAGGCGGATTGATTTCAGTTAGCGAAATAGAAAGCTTGGCAGATGCATATCCAGATACCGCGATCCTAGTCGATGAAGCCTATGCAGAATTTTCTGGCGTGAGTGTTGTGAGTCTCGTAAAGACATGTCCAAACATCATCGTTACCCGGACTTTCTCTAAAGCCTTCGGACTAGCGGCTTTGAGAGTTGGATATGTAGTGGCTAATCCAGCGGTCGCAGAGAAGATTCGTATATTAGCAGGTCCTTACGGTGTAAATATGTTGGCCTATGAAACGGCTCAGGTAGCTCTGGATGATTGGGAAGCGACGAAAAAGTACATCGGCGAAGTCATGAAGCTGGCAAAACCAATGACCGAGCAATTCCTAAAACAAAATGACATAAAGTTCTACGATTCTTCTGCCAATTTTGTTCTACTCAAACCAGCAAATAGTGACAAAACTTATCAGAAGCTTAAACGAGCAGGTTTTCTGGTCCGGCCTCAGAGTAAGCCAGGGATTGAAGGATGTATTCGACTCACAATTGGTACTAAGCAACAGATGGAATCATTCATTACTGTCTATAGAAAGGAGTTGCTATGAAAATTGCCTTTTTAGATCGAGACGGAACACTCATTTATGAGCCTCAAGAAACCTACCAGATCAACGCAGTCGAAGAAATAGTGGTGCTTGAAGGTGTGATGCGAGGGCTCAAAGAGTTGAGTGCAGCTGGCTATATGCTTGTAATGTTTACAAACCAAGATGGATTAGGGTCAACGGACTACCCGCAAGCTACATTTGATACAGTCCAGGACGAAATTTTTAATCTGCTTGCTCAAGAAGGAATTGCATTTAGCAAAGTCTTCGTCTGTCCGCACACAGCTACGGATGGGTGCGATTGTCGCAAGCCGAAGACTGGACTGGTTGATTCATTCATTACCGCAAATACTATAGATCTCACAACGTCCTTTGTATGTGGTGATCGAGCAGCAGACGAAGGATTAGCAAAGAATCTAGGAGTTCGCTTTGTCAAAATGCAAACGAATGGCAATTTCTATGAAGTAATTAAAGGAGTTATATAATGAATAAACGACAGGCAACGATAACGAGAAAGACGAGTGAAACTGATGTAACAGTCAGTCTTAATCTCGATGGAAGCGGAACATATGATGTTGATACTGGCATTGGTTTCTTGAATCACATGCTCGAGTTGTTTTCGAAGCACTCTTTAATTGATCTTCAGATATCGGCAACTGGTGATCTTGAGAAAGATGATCACCACACTATTGAAGATGTCGGCATTGTACTTGGGCAAGCTATTGCTCAAGCCTTGGGCGATAAGCGCGGAATTGAGCGCTACGGCTTCTTGCTGCCAATGGATGAAACACTCGCCGAAGTAGCACTTGATCTCGGTGGCAGATTCTATTTCAAATGGGATGTCGATTTTAACCGTGAAATGGTTAACGATATGCCGACAGAGATGTTCGAGCATTTCTTCTACTCCTTTGCTGATAATCTGCGTGCCAATCTACACATTGCTGTGCGTTATGGGCGAAATGATCACCACAAGGCGGAAGCTATCTTTAAGGCTGTAGCGCGATCCATGAGATTTGCTATTAGCAGCGACGATCGCATCCAAGAACTTATGCCCTCAACCAAAGGCAAGATATGATTGCCATCATCGATTATGAAGCAGGTAATGTCGGCTCCGTTGCTAACGCGCTGGAGCGGCTTGGTGCTGACTATGAAATTACCAATGATCCAGCCAAGGTGAAGGCTGCCCGTGGTGTGATTTTGCCTGGCCAAGGTCGGGCAGGTCCCGCAATGACTTCCCTGCAAAAGACTGGTCTGGATCAAGTCATTCGAGAACTAGAGCAGCCTTTTCTAGGTATCTGTCTCGGTATGCAAGTTTTGGTCGATGAAAGCAATGAGGACAATACCAAATGCCTCGGTATTATTCCTGGTTCGTCCGGCAAATTTGCCGCGAATTTGCCTGTACCTCAGATGGGCTGGAACAAAATCGACCAGAAGCAGCAATCTCCGCTCCTTGAAGGCATAGAAAACGGCGCCTATCAGTATTTCGTACACTCATATTATGTCAAGACTGCTGCTAGCAATACTGTCGCAACAACGGACTATGGAGAAACATTCACGAGCGTAATTGAGAAGGATAATTTCTATGGGGTGCAATTCCACCCTGAGAAATCCGGGAAAATTGGCGGTAAAATTCTAGCTAACTTTTTAGGTTTATGCGACGGAGTTCGACCATGACTATTTACTCAGCTATTGATCTTATGGGCGGTAAAGTTGTGCGCTTAACCAGTGGCGATTACTCACTGAAAACAGAGTATGCAGATGATCCTGCTGAGGTAGCTATCATGTTCGAAAATCAAGGAGCACCTTATCTCCACGTCGTTGATTTAGATGGTGCGAAGCTCGGTAAACCTGCAAACCTTGAAGCTATTAAAAGAATTATTTCTGCGGTGTCGATACCAGTCCAGGTCGGTGGTGGCATAAGGACTGTTGAGATAGTACAGCAGCTGGCTGATCTAGGAGTAGCGAGAGTTATTATCGGTACGACTGCGATTAAACAGCCAGATGTTTTGGGACAGATGATTGAGAAGTTCGGAACAGATTTCATAGTTGTATCACTTGATTTTAAGGATGGTGAACCTGCAACTGAAGGCTGGCTTGAAACAACCAGCGTCAATTCAGCTGATTTGAGCAAACAGCTTAAGAAACAGCAGATACAAACAATCATCATTACTGACGTGGACAAGGACGGCATGCTACGAGGACCTAACGTGGAGCTCATGGAGACATGGGTTAATCAAGAATTTGAAGTGATTGCAGCTGGTGGAGTTACTAATACGTCGGATGTTAGAAAATTGCGATCTGTAGGTGTGGACGGTGCAATAATCGGCAAGGCATTGTATGAAAACGACATTAGTATTGCTGACTTTCTTGCTGTGGCGTCACCAAATTCTCTAGCGAAACGGATTATTCCATGTATGGACATCCGAGGGGCACGAGTTGTCAAAGGGGTTGGGTTTAAGCAACTTAAAGATAGCGGTGATCCGTTAGAGCTAGCACGTCGCTATGCGAACGAAGGCGCTGATGAGTTGGTTCTGCTAGATATAGTAGCAACAGTTGATTCGCGCCAAACTCAAGCAGAACTCGTGAAGGCAGTGGCTAAGACTATAGACATTCCCATCACTGTCGGCGGCGGCATCCGAACTGTAGAAGATATCCGCATTTTGCTCAACAATGGTGCCGATAAAGTGTCAATTGGTTCCGAGGCTGTTAGCAATCCAGAATTTGTCAGCCAAGCCGTTAGCCAATTTGGCTCACAAGCCATAGTGGTTTCTGTCGATCCCAAAAAGGAGAATGACAAGTGGTTTGTGTACGTGCGGGGTGGACGAGACAAAACAGCAGTAGATGCTATTGAGTTTGCTAGGGATATGGCACGACGGGGTGCAGGAGAGTTGCTAGTCAATAGTCTTGACCGAGATGGCACAAAACAAGGATATGACCTTGAACTACTTCAAGCAATAACGAATGCAGTAACTATTCCTGTCATTGCCAGTAGCGGTGTCGGCACACTGCAAGATTTCGCTGATGTCTTTATACAAACCAAGGTTACAGGCGCACTAGCGGCCAGCGTTTTCCACACCCAGGGAATGAGTATATTAGAAGTAAAGCAATTTTTGCGCAAGAAAGGCATAGAGGTACGAATATGAACATAAATGATGTAAATTTTAAAAAGCTAGCTGGCTTAGTGCCAGCAGTTATTCAGGATTCTGTGACGCAAGCGGTTCTGATGGTTGGCTTCATGAATGAGGAGGCCGTAAAGCAATCGATCGCTGAAGGCAAAGTTGTCTTTTGGTCGCGTACCAAAAACCGCCTATGGCAGAAAGGTGAGGAATCTGGTAATTTCCTGAATGTAGTCAACATGCAGCTTGATTGCGACAACGATACGATCTTGGTGCAAGCTAAGCCAGCTGGGGCTACCTGCCACACTGGTGAATATTCCTGTTTTGATGAGCAGACTGACTTCACGCTGGCTACTCTGGAACATCTCATTACAAATCGCAAAGATAAGCGTCCAAAGGCTTCATATACCTCGACCCTCTTTGATGAAGGCTTGGACAAGATCTGTGCCAAAGTTGATGAAGAAGCAGAAGAAGTAACCAGAGCCGCCAAAACTGAAACAAAGCAAAGACTAATAGAAGAATCGTCAGATCTCGTTTATCACTTACTAGTACTTCTTGCGCAAAAAGAAATTGCTTTTAATGATGTTGTGAGTGAACTACGGGATAGAAATCGTGGTAGTCTAAGTAAGAGTAAAAAATGAGCAAATTAAGCACACAACCATACAAAGGGACTCGGGACTTTTATCCTGAGGATATGCGTCTGCGCAAGTGGATGTTTGATAAGTGGCGCACAGTCTCTGAATCGTTTGGTTACGAAGAATACGATGGCCCTATTTTAGAGCCATTTGAACTATATGCTTCCAAGACCAGTGATGAAATTGTTAATGAACAAACCTACAGCTTTACCGATCGTGGTGATCGAAAGGTCGTGATGCGTCCAGAGATGACTCCAACCGTTAGTCGCATGGTCGCAGCTCGTCGTCAGGAGTTGGCTTACCCACTGCGCCTATATAGCATCCCGAACTGTTTCCGTTATGAGCGTCCTCAGAAAGGGCGTTTGCGTGAGTTTTGGCAGTACAATGCTGATATTTTCGGCGTCGTAGGTACGGAAGCTGATATTGAAATCATTTTGCTCGCCGACGCTATTATTAAGGGATTTGGAGCTAAACCAGAGCTATACGAAATACAAATCAGTAGCCGAAAGATCATCAGCGATATCGTCAAGGAGCTCGACTTAACTGACGAACAACAAAGGACGGTTGTTAACCTGATTGATAAGAAAGAGAAAGTAGATGAAGCGGATTGGGAGCAGTTGTTCTATGATCAGCTCGACAAGGCTCAAGCCGACAGACTGCTTGAGTTCCTGAAGGAAGAAACTGTTCCTGAAAATGCAGCTAAGACAATCGCAGGATTGCAAAAACGCGGAGTCAGTAACGTAGTGTTCAACCGTTACCTCGCAAGAGGGTTTGATTATTACACTGATGTTGTCTTTGAGGTCTTCGACAAGAATCCTGATAATAATCGATCGATGTTCGGTGGCGGGCGATATGACGGACTAGTTGGGGAGTTCGGTGTCGACCCAATTCCAACAGTTGGTTTTGGCATGGGTGATGTGACTTTCATGAATTTTCTGACAAGTAATCAGCTTGTGCCAGTTATGAAATCTGAAACCAGAGCTTATGTAGTAATAAATAATGATGAAAATGATCTCTTGATTGCTAATGACCTGATTGCAAAACTCCGTGAGGCAGGGGTAAATGTTGCTGCGGACTACAGTCAACGCAAAACAGACAAGCAACTAACTTCCGCCTATAAAAAGGGCATTCCATATGCAGTCATCGTAGAGAATGGTAAATACACACTACGCAATCTTGAAACCAAAGAGAATCAACAGCTAACAGATCAAGAAATTATCCAAACATTGACATAATAACCAAATAGGTGTATAATAGAAAGATATGCTTATTCAATTTCCAGATTTGGTGTCTGAAGCCGCCAATATTGAAGTTGCCTCAGGTGCCTTAGACGTAGATGATAGCTTAAAAAGTGATGTTTTGGCTGTAATGCAATTAGCAGTGACTGCTTCTGTAAATCCTGATGATATTAGGCAACCAGATTTTAGACAAGTTGAAGTTAATGATGCTATTACTGTTGTTGGAGACGGAGAACGGCTTGATCACCAGTTATTTGATAAAGCAGTGGAATTTGCTGGTGCTCTCGTAACCGCACGGCAGGCAGACCTTTATCCTAACCCAGTCACCATTTCATATTCATTTCCCGGAGATAAAGAATTAGAAACGATTCATTTAACAGAAGATGTGACTGTACCTGGGAGTTCGGAAGCGGTTCAACTAGTTACTCCGAATGCAATACTTAGATTGCACATGGCAATGTTCGGTGCATACTCTCTTTTGGAAGACGCAGAACGAAAAGCTAGAGATTTAATTGCTGATTGGATCAAAGGTCAGGATGGAGCTATCACTCCAGATGAAGCAGTCAGGTTGTTTAGCGGTGACTACATCAGAGACCTGCCACCTTTCGCAACGGAATTTCTTGAGCGATATAAATCTGCCCTAATCAGAGTTTTTGAGATAGGTCCAAACCCTCTTAGGACTCTAAGAGCCGCTCCTCAAAATTGAATATTCTAAATCAATCTGTATAATTGACTGTCTATGCAACAGAAAATAACTAAGAAAAGTACTGAAACAATCGAACTTAACATCGAGGCTGATAGTGCTGACCTAATTCCACTGAAGCGAACCGTTATCGAGAACCACCGGGCTAGAATCAAAGCCAAAGGCTTTCGTCCTGGCAAAGCTCCGGACGATATCGTCGAGGAAGAGATAGGCAGTAACCAGCTTCAAGCAGAAGTGCTCGAGGCTGCGGTCAATCGCTTTTACGGAATGGCAGCCAGCAACGAAAAGCTCAAGGCTTACGATCAGCCTGAAATCAAAGTTGAAGCTTGGGTCCCTTATTCCGCGCTGACATTTACAGCTGTCGTACCTGTTGTACCGGATTTTAAACTGCCAGATTTAGGTAAGATTAAAGTACCTCTGAAAGTTGATAAAGTAACTGATAAGGATATTGATGAGGTAATTGAGCGACTCAGAGTGCAGGTTGCCGACAAGGTATTAGTCGATCGGGCCATTAAGAATACTGATGAAGTGGTGATTGATTTCAAAGGTGTTGATAAATCTGGCAAAGACATTCAAGGAGCCGAAGGTAAAGATTACCCGTTAACGATTGGCAGTAAAACGTTTATTCCTGGCTTTGAAGAAAAACTTATTGGTGCAAAAACCGACGAAGAAAAGACCTTTACGATAACGTTTCCGAAAGATTATCATGCGCGGAGCCTAGCAAACGAAAAAGTAACCTTTACTGTTAACATCAAGTCCGTCAAAGAAGTTACTCCAGCGAAACTAGACGATACTTTTGCTAAAAAGCTGGGTCCATTTGAAAACCTCAAGAAGCTAAAGGAAGACATTAAAAGTCAGCTAGAAGAAGAAAAACAGCAAAAGGCAGAGCGCGATCATCGTGAAGAAGTAGTCGGGGTTGTGGTGGACAAGGTTAAGTTCACGCCACCCGAAAAATTGATTGAGAGCGTTGCGAACAGTATTCGACAAGATTTTATGCAGAATCTCATACAAAGAGGTGTTACCAAGCAGGAGTATCTGGAAAATCAAGGTCAAACTGAAGAAGAATTTGAGAAAAAAGAAGTCCTTCCAAATGCAGCAAAGCGCGCCAAGACAAGTTTAGTTCTGGCCGAGATTGCCGAGAAGGAAGAAATCCGCGCTTCAAAAGCTGAGTTAGAGAAAACTCACGAATCTATGAAAGAACGCTACAAAGATAGTGAAGAAATGGTCAAAACCTTAGATACTCCTGAAGCACGTCGTGACATCGCGAATCAAATCCTGACCGAAAAAACCATCGACCACCTAGTCAACAAAGTAAAATAATTTACAGTATTGCCAAAATGTGTGTTTAAGGGCATTATTTTCTCATGGCTGAGCGTGGCAATTTATCTGAAAGACTGAGACAAGCAAGTGGTAAGTTTGAAACCGCCAAACATGATCTCCGTGAGTATGAGAAAAGAGGACCTCTCGGCAAACTCGCAACACGAGTGCTTGGTCGTCTAGGAATCCATTATCATTACCCAGACAGAGAAACAAGAGCCTTCTTTAATATGGTGAGTAATTCAACTAATTGGGACTTACTGACAAGGCACAGAGGAGCGATTTTTGAGCCCAGAACTACACAGCCAAGTTTTTCAGAAAGTTATGGATCATTTACAGAGAAAACGCTTCGATATAAATCCGATGATCTTCAAGGTGCCCTGCTTGGCTTCCTGCAACATCGACTTAACCCAGATATATTTGCTTCACTCAGTACGGAAGACCCAGATTTGTACGCTGAGTTCGATATCTGGGGTAACAAAGGAGCGGATAAAGAAGCGGCCATGCTTGGTAATGGTTTCAATACAGCGGATGGATTTGTTGATGAGTATCTGATATTTCGTGTGTATCAAGGAGGAGATCTGGATACAGAAGTCTTGTATGAAAATTATTATGATCGTGGTGAGATAGAAAATCTTGATGGGCTTGATGTAGCATTATTTACTGGCCTTTCACAGGATATGCTTGACGACGTAATGAACTGAATAATTCATCACCAAGAATCACCATCTATCAATTCAACCAATATAGTAAATGCTACTGTTTGACGTCCAGAACAGGTTGGTGTTTTATACATTAATGGCAGTTGATGTTGTACATGACTTAGCAAGAGTTGAATCAGATGGCTTTGACCATACTACACTTGACCTTCAAGAAGCTTTCCCATTCTTAGGGGGTGCAGCCTCAGATGAGCTACATTCACTTGTTGATGCTTGGGGGAAATTTACGCAGGCGGTTCATCCAATTAAGAAGATGGTAGGAGAAATTGTAGATGAGCGCAAAGATTCACCAACAGAGCATATGAGAAGAGAATTAAGTTTGGTCAACGAGTTCACTGCTACTGGAGTATGGCAAGGCAGGAATGCTCCTTCTGTATTGGCTGTTTGGGATGCTCAACTTGCTGTCTTAGATTCATTAACTGAAGTTGGATTAGATGGTCAGGATGCATGGGATGTTGTCCAAGCGGTACGTATTCTGGCAAATGGCGGTGTTCTACATGATGAAACTGAAGAACTTAGCCGATGAGAAATCTATCAGAGCGAATTAATGACGCAGCTGTTGAAAGTAGACGCCTCCATGCTGACCTGCGGCATCTACAGGAGCAGAACATGGTATTCCGTGGACTGGCTCGCGTATTTTCCTTTAGCGAGAACAGTGTTCATCCTTCAAGCTCTGAAAGAAGGTTTCTCGAACTGGAAAGGCTACAGCCGACCGAGAGATTTAAAGCAGAAATGGCCAAATGGGAAAAAGTAGAGGATTGGAGAAGTAGAGTCACACATGAAACACCTAGAGTCCGACTGCCTGAGCTGATGCCCGACATATTTAAATTTATCCAGCACAACGGATGGCACAGAAAGGGTGAAGAGTATCGATGGTTCAATATATCCAGAGATGAAAGTCTTATCGATGGATTAGACCCAGAAACAGTCGAAGTCTCGTTAAAAATATTTGATCGACCTAACATCGGTTCAGCGCTTCAAATGGAACTTTATGAAGAAGGGGCTGACTGTTCTACCTTTGAAAGGCATATATCCCTAGGTGCGTTGGACGATACTACTATTAGTATCCTCCCATTGACTGACCTAGATGTAGCCTTGATACTGGCTCTACCAGGAGCTATTGAGGAACAAACTGCCTGAGCTATTAGGTTGGCATCGTTCGAGTGATGTTCACAGGAACTCCTAAGCATGAGGTAAGTGTGATTTTTCGTTGGCACTCTTGCATTGTGAGTGCTAAATATCTACAATTAGACGCATGAATGACATACGAGACAATATCCTTATCCCAACAGTTATTGAACAGACTCATCTAGGTGAACGGGCCTATGACATATATTCAAGACTCCTTAAGGAACGGATTATTTTCCTCGGGACGGAAGTAAACCATCAGACTGCAAACCTCATTATTGCCCAACTCCTCTTTCTGGCTCATGAAGATCCGAAGAAAGACATTCAGCTCTACATAAATAGTCCGGGCGGAAGTGTCTATGATGGGCTGGCGATTCTCGATACTATGGATTTCATTAAACCTGACGTTTCGACAATTGCAGTCGGCCTCAGTGCCAGCATGGGCGCAGTCCTGCTCGCAGCAGGTAAGAAAGGCAAACGATACGCATTGCCACACAGCAAAATCATGATTCATCAGCCAAGCAGTGGCTACAAAGGAACTGCTAGTGATATAGAAATAGATGCTCAGGAAACGCTAGGTATCAAGAAGCTACTGGAAGAAATGATGGCGAAATACACAGGCAAGTCGACTAAAATTATCAATAAAGACATGGACCGTGATAAATATCTGACAGCCGAGGAATCAAAAGCCTATGGAATTATCGATGACGTTATAAAAAAATCATCTGTTCTTTCAACAAAATAACAACTTTTCTTATTCCAAACAGTCTCTCTACTTTTGCCAAAGTAGCAAATGTCTATGACACTTTTGGTGGCAAAAGTATCTCAAAAGCCACGAACAGGACACAAAACACTATGAGAGGTTCCACTATTCAAACCGGCGACTGCGGAACTCAGTCGTTAATCACTCCTTCAAACATCCTCGCTGCGCGGTTATTGAACAGTGGAACCTCTCATCGGTTTTACTTTATGTTCGATCTCCATTCGGAATCAGCGTAGCTGATAAATAAAAAACATGTGACGTATAAAAGGGTCTGGGCCTCAGGAATACTTCCTGATGAGTGAATGTCAGTCAAACAACTCTAGGAGCAAGGACTAGCCCATAAGGGCCGACCAAAGGGAGTCGTCCTTGATCGTTGTTTTAGCTGACAATGAGGTCATAAAGAAG
>WPCJ01134560.1_pt1 | contig 74133 bp, 64 predicted proteins | sample 5399831 | NCBI WGS metagenome assembly WPCJ01 (sample SAMN12869470, study PRJNA574797) | sludge metagenome | isolation source: wastewater treatment of pH10 | place: China:Beijing | collected 2019-05-20
TATAGTGTTATTGCTGAAGATGGGACAAAAACTGATTATACTGTTACCGTCATAAAGAATCTGCCACGTATACCGAGAGTATATGTCAATACAGCAGGAGGTGCACCTATTCTGGACAAAGAGAATTATGTTAATTCAACGGTTAGGGTTGAGGATATTGATAAATATTATACTGATGGAGACCCTGTTATCACAACAGCCGGAATAAGAGGGCGGGGAAACTCAACATGGGGAATGGATAAAAAACCTTACCGCGTAAAGCTGGACAATAAGGTATCCCTTTTAGGTATGAGTAACGACAAGGACTGGGCGCTCCTTGCCAATCATACTGATAAGACATTGTTGAGAAATATCACTGCGTTTGAGATCGCGAAGATAGCCGAAATGAGCTGGACTCCTGCATCCATCAGTGTCGATTTTTACCTGAACGGAACATACCAGGGAGTATATGCATTGACAGAACATGTAAAGGTTTCGAAAGAAAGGCTCGATATGGAGTTGGTGAAACCCACCGATAATTTGGGGGAAGCGTTGACCGGTGATTATTTACTTGAATTGGATTTTCATTTTGATGAGCCTTCCAGATTCAGAACAGATAGGGGTTATCCGGACAAAGGACTGCCAATCATGTTCAAAGATCCGGATGAACCGACAAGTGCCCAGTTTGAATATGTAAAGGATTATTTCAATACGGCTGAGCGGGTTTTATATTCGGATAACTTTAAGGATCCTGAAAATGGCTACCGCAAATATATTGATGTGGAGTCGTTCATTAAATATTATATAGTGCAGGAACTTGCCAAGAATGTGGATGGGAATATGCGGGGCAGTTGTTATATGGCTATTCGCAGAAACGGAAAAATCGAGATGCCGTTAGTATGGGACTTTGATATCGCCTTTGGTAATGCCGACCATATCACATGGGAACAGGGAGCTACTTCCGCGGGTCCTGATGGTTGGTTTATTAAAACTCAATCGCCCTGGTTCGACCAGCTATTTAAAGATCCCTATTTTGTGGCAGAATTAAAAAAACGGTGGAACGAACTGAAACCCGGATTGGATGAAATCCCCGGTTTTATCAGGGATCATGCTCTCGCATTACAGGATGCACAAAAAAAGAATTTTAGTCCGAAACCCGGAGGCGCCGGATGGAGCATCACAAAACCCGAATGGAATACAAAGATAATCAGAGGATCCTATGCTGCTGAAGTCAACTTTTTTGTGGAATTTGTGGAAAAACGCCTTCAATGGCTGGATATAAATATAAATGGATTATAACTATACTCCGGTTTTTCTCTGTCATAGATCAGCCATTGCTAATTAACAATTAGCAATGGCTGATTGAATATCAGATCATACCATATCCCTAAAAATAGGGATGTTTTACCTGAAAAATAGCTATTTATTGTGATTGTAAACACCCTCCTGATTCCGTAATTTTGTTTTGTAAAGGAGTACAGAACCGGTAGAATCCACAAGAGAGCCTTTTGTATGACAAATCAATTATCACAGCGCAAAACAAAAGAGCTCCGGCAAAAACTATTTTTATTATGCAAGAGAAAATAACCAATACAACATTTGAGAGTTTAGACCAGAATAAACTCCAACGGATGCTTCATATCAAGCAACAGTATGATAAAGGAGTGTTGTCACTCGATGAAGCGAAAAATCGTGTAAAAAGTGAAGTGGGGAGAATTTCACCCGAAGAGTTCGCCGCCGCTGAACAGATGTTCAAGGACGAGGATCCCGACGAATGCCGTAACGAGGATGTACGTACTATACTGGAGGTCTTTGACGGGTTGATCCAGGCTGATGAGCCCGGTCTTCCGTACGGTCATCCTATAGATGCTTACCGGCGGGAAAATAAAAAAATGAAGGAATTGCTCCAAAGGGGAGATGAATTGGCCCAAAAGCCGTTTATACTGAATCCCTGGTTGGAGTTGATGGAGCAGATTATACAATATAAAGTTCATTTCAGCCGCAAACAGAACCAACTCTATTCTGCGTTGGAGAGGAAAGGGTTTGACCGTCCTTCTACCACGATGTGGGTATATGACGACGAGATACGAGATGAGATGAACAGTGCACTGGAGATTTTGCGGAATGGAGATGTAAACCCGGAATTCTTTTTCGATGCTTACAGGCAGATGACCGTCGACCTGAGAGACCTGATGGAGAAAGAAGAACTGATCCTCTATCCGACTTCATTGAAACTGGTTCCGGAAGAGGAATTTGAGGAGATGAAATCGGGTGACAGGGAAATCGGATTCTTCCTGATCGATATGCCCAATCTTCACTCATCCTTGCCCGATAAAGCAGATTCCTCTACGGCAGCTCAGACCGGTTTTATGGATGACCTGGCCGTATTGCTTGCTAAATATGGGAAAAATATAGAGACAGACCCCAAGGAGAAAGTACTCGATGTGGCCGAAGGTAAACTTACACTCGAGCAGATAAACCTCCTTTTCCGCCACTTACCCGTAGACATTTCTTTCGTGGATGAGAACGATCTGGTGAAATTTTATACCGATACCGCTCATCGCGTTTTTCCCCGCAGCAAGGGCGTTATCGGGAGAGAGGTGCGTAATTGCCATCCGCCCAAAAGTTTGCATATGGTGGAGGAGATCATTGAGAAATTCCGTAGCGGCAAGGAAAGTAAAGCGGAATTTTGGATCAACAAACCGGGCCTTTTTATTTACATCGTTTATGTAGCGGTAAGAGACAAAGACGGGACCTTCAGGGGAGTGATGGAGATGATGCAGGATTGTACCCATATCCGACAGCTCGAAGGTGAGCGGAGGCTGCTTACATGGGAAGAGGAGCAGTACCGGCAGAATGGGAGCAAAGAGGTCAAGCCGGACGCCAAAAACGGGGAAAACCATAACGAAAATGAGAGCAGCGATGGGGATGGTACACTTGTCATCACCGCGGATACCAAATTAAAAGCATTGATCCAGCGTTATCCACAGTTAAAGGAAGACCTGCCCGGCATCAATCCCAAATTCTCCATGTTACAAAGCCCGATGGCAAGGGTGATATTGCCCATCGCAACGCTTAAAATGATGAGTGAGCAATCGGGTATGCCCCAACAGGAACTGATCGATAAAATAAAGTATCTCGTGGCTACATACTAAGAATGAGTTTTTCCGGTTGTTCGGATAATTGACAATAAGGGTCTGAAAAATCAGACTCTTTTTTTGTTCCTGTCCGGTATGCCTATATTCCCGAATTTGACAGTGTCTCTCTTTCGGAAAAGAACAAAGACAAAACGTTCCCTATTTGTTTTCTTATTCCATATCTTCAATTTCGTTTACCTTATTTAAAACTTCTGATATAATTTTACTCCATTCATCCTGTATTGGTAGATATTCTGTTATGTTTATATATTTTCCTCTCCTTTTAACAGACCAACTCCATTCTTTGGTACTGGTATCTAAATTTCCGTTTACCAAATTAGCCAAATTGTTTAGGTAATCAATCCCTATTTGCTTATTTCCAATTTCTTTTGTTTTAGCTAAAATTCTTGGAGTTATGATTAGTGTATCATTATTGGGATTTTTAAATATCGGAAGTTCTATCAAACCTAATGTGAAATTTAAATTTCCATTTCTATGAATATACTCGGCTAGTTCTTCCATATTTTCTCTTATGCCATCTCCAATAATTGCTAATAGGAAACGTCCTTTGTTCAGATTCTTTTGAACATTATCAATAAAGTCTGCTTCTTCAATATCTGGATAGTATTCATGAAGGATATCAAACAAGCTTCTGTTATGTTTTCCAACCTTTTGACACTCTCTTTCAAGTTTTGAATAATCCCATTTTGACAAATCTTTAGCATAATCTAAAATTTGTCCGACAGCTTTTCTTCTTGCTTCAGGGTTTCTCCACAATTTACATTCTCCGATAGTTATAAATCCATATTTATTAATGTAAATTAAATCTATATATCCAGAATTCGTTTGAAGCTCTCTACAAATAGGAATCATTCCTCCAAATGTAGGTTCAATTTCCTCAACAGGTAATAAACTTGGATGTTCAAAACAGATCTCTTGAATCCAATTTTCATTGTAAAAATTTGTGCTGAATGAAATTTTTTCGGATGAGAATGCTTTTCCGTTTTTTATAATTACAGGCAAAGAATGTTGTTTCATCTTCAGTTTTTTCTTTCTTCATTAGATAGCCTTTTTGTTTGTCCTGCCAGGGCTTTATCAATGTGTTCAATATTCCGCTTATCGGCGAAAAATAAATCACCCGATGGACTGACATCGAAAGGATTTATTCTATATTCTGCGGGGATACTCATAAATTTATTGATCCATTCTTCACTAACAAATTTTGTATCAGGATCGTCCGTAACAATTAAATTTACGTATTTTTTTCCTCTCTTAACAACAACCCGTTCTTTCTCTGCCAGTTCAAAATATGTCTTTGTTTCCCTGACTATTTCTCTTGTAGTTATTACTTTCATATTTTTTTAATTTATATGTCAGTACAAATGTATGTACATTCACTGATATTACCAAATTATTTATGAATTCGTTTTGGTGTGGAAATAGCGTGGATAAACAAAGAGAAACGGGCATCCATTCAAAGCAATTCTAGTTGAAGCGACAGTGATAGTTGGGTATAAGTTTCATAGGATATATTGAGCGGATCAGTATTGTATTGAGGGTTGTCAAGTGAAATATTGAAATGGCCGCAATTAAAAGTAGGGGAAGCATTGAAAGAGGCATCTGAATCCTGATATTTCCAAAAGACAGCACCTTCAATATGTAGGTCGGTTTTCTCTTTAATCATAATATGGAAATGATTATATGTAAGTTGCTTCCGCTTTTCTATTTCCGTAATTGAAAAGATTTTTGAAGAGATACTATCTTTCCCGGCTCCCGAAGGAAAATAAGTTGTAACTGTAGCCTTCAGGGCGACAATGTGGCGATTGTTTCGCTTTTCCAAAAGTTGTTGCATGGTTTCCACCTCTGCTCCATATAGAAGTAATAGCTGTCCTGCCTCAAACCAATGATAGTCATATGACAGAAGTAAAGGCGTTAACGTGTATCCGTTGCCTATGGCATTTGTATCGGCTCCTTTTTCGAGCATAAGTTTTAGCAAATCGATATCTTTGTGGTCACAATTCAGGATTGCCTGCATCAATGGTGGAAAATCTTCAATTCCCTTATTCGGGTCAGCGCCGTATTCGAGCAAGAGTTTTGCTTTTTGGATAGTTTCCCGGCAAGGCGGGTTGTTGCTTTCGCCGTTTTCGCCTCCGTCGCGTAGCAGGCAGTAGGAGAGCGGATACCACAACAAACCCTGATCGACACTTTGCTTGTTGGGGTTGGCGCCAAGTTCGAGCAGGAGTTGCATCAATTCAATCGGTTTATCGTAATGGCAAGCGTTCCAGAGCGGTGTACTGTCATCGCCGGCAGACATATTCGGGTCGGCTTTGTTTTCCACTAAAAACATCAATAATTTTCTAGCATCTTCCAGATTATCAAGAACTTTTTTCGTGGTGACATAATACAACGGCGTAGGTTGCCAATCGCGGAATGCCGCTACCGAGGTCTGTACGTTGAATGAATTGCCTTCGGAAACATATCGCTCCATCAAGTCATACTCCTCAAATGCGGCAAGGGCGGCAGGGATATTGTTGATCTCTTCAATATCGACTATCTCTTTGATTGTTTTATCGGGATTTTCCTTTATTCTTTTAATCAGGAAAAAGTAAGGTACCAGGGTTTCATCGAATTGCTCTGCGTTATTTCCCGTGAATTGCGGGAAAATCTCACAGGCACGCATTGCTTCCAAAGCTATTTCTCTCCTTTTTTCGATTAACTTTTCTACTCTGCCTCTTGATAGGAGAACTGCTTTATGAGCCTCTAAAACGGCATTTTCGTAATTTTCCATTTTCATGTAGTTTTTAATGGCTTAAACCCATGCATCATATCTGCCATCGTCGTCGGTGGATATTTCTTCCAGGTAAAGATCATGCGCTTGAGAGTGGCCCTGCCCGGCGGCTTTGGCAAGCCATTCGAGGCCGGTTTCGTAGTCTTGTTCCACCACTCCGCCATCAAACAGTAGCAGCATGGCAAGTTGATACTGTGCTTCGGCGTTTCCACCATCGGCCATTAGAGTGTAATACTGTAAAACATTTTTCGTGAAAACAGGGTTTCCCTTCATTTTTGCATATATCAACGGCGATAAATCCCGGGGACTCTCGTCAGGCAAGTATTTTGCTGAAATTTCTTTTTCCAGAAACTCCTCAAAGCTACCGTACTCTTCCCATACTTCAAAACCGGAGATGTCTCTCACTTCATATTTCTCCGTAGTAGGATTAAAAGTGAAAATATCATCATCTACACGTCCAAAATAGAGCAGGCTATTGTCAAAATATTCCGGTTGCTGTTCCGTAAAAGATACAATATCGATAAGTTGAAAATTAGTCTCGGGGTCAATGACAATATCTGTTCCGAAAAGCTCCACGCCATTGAAGGCAAATCCGTTGCATTGTTGCAGGAAGTGGGCATAACCGGAAGGGATAGCAGGCAGGGCGGAGTTTTCCAATTCCTTGTTTGCTTCCCCGATATCTCCAGTGGTGGCAGGGCGGACAATCATTGCATCGTCCAACTGAATGATTTTAGTATAAAAATTGTTCATTTATATTGGTCTTTTTTCTACGCCCAGCATAACCAAAGCAAGCTTTATTTTTTACTCCAAGAATATTACCCTAACACAATTCAGTCCTGCTTTCAATTCGGTTTCCGATAGAAACTCGAAGATTCCGTTTGGTTGCAACGCTATTGTTGACCCATAAACTTCTGTGCCATAGATGATGATGGCTTCAATTATGTATTTATCACCGGTTTGAGAAACCATTGCCGGATGGATTGTTCTTTTCAAGAACCGCAGATCTTTTGCTGCAGGCCTTTCCGAAAGCTCAATTTCATCCATATTTTCCACAAGCCGCAAATTACCTTTATCCGTCCAGATGGAGTCAAGGACAAATCTGACGTAAGGTACAACTGTACTTTCGTTCAGAATCAGGCCCAGTTTTTCAAGGTTATCAAAAACAGCATCACGTGTTCCGTCCATCTTGATAATGTCGTTATTGTCTTCGTTCCATAAATAATGCATCGTGACGGGCGGTGTCGTCGAAAAAGTATGCGCCGATAATAATCGGTAATATTTGAAGAACGGCAATCGGGCTGTTTGCAGGTGTGTCCGTTTGTCAGTGAATATGTTGAAACTTGATTTGGAATTGAGTAAAGGAATCAGTTCCGCATATTGTGACAAAGGAATATCGAAAAAGCTGTGTTGCATTGTATTTGTTGTTTATCGGTTCTTTTTTACTCTGACTATCCATAGGAATATCACGACCAAAACCAATGAGATAGACAGGAAGATTTTGATTTCCAGGCTGCTGGGATTGAGATTCGAGATATTCGAGTGGGGTGCTGAGTCTAAGAAACTTATCACATCTACGTAGGTGGAATAGATGGTAATTGCTGAAAGGAACATAAACAGTATTTCGAGCGTATTGGAGTGTCCTTTCTGTGATTCCTGCGTTTTTTCTTCAATCAGCTTCTGGATGATTGCTTCGCTCCGCTCGCAGTTTTGCCGGTTTTCTTCGTAAGGATTTTTGTCCTTGAATTTTCGCATAAACAGATTTTGCCAGTGTTCAATGGCTGTCTTGCGGAAATTAATGCAGTGCAAGATGTAGTGCGTATTGATTGTCATTTTACGTAGATCGCTCGAAGTAAAATTGTTGAAAGCGCTTTCCACTTTGTCTTTTCGGCGGAATCTCTTTTTATTCGTTTTTGACAAATCGCTGTCGTTCATCAGTTTGATTATCGCATAATTGAGATTTCCAATCGAATCATAGGTGTTTATTTCGGCGAGTAAAAGGTTGTACGGTTCAATGATATCTTCGATTTCAGCAAGTCCTGTTGCGTGGCCGGTACAAATAATTGCGGACTGGTCGATGCCATGGACTTTATAAGACTCCACTTTTTCATACTCATCGTTGATCCCGTAAAGTTGACGAATTTCACCAACAAGTTCCTGGCTTTCGCCTGAAAGCACTGTCAGGTCCTGATAGGTGTACATGTCGCTTTCATCAATGGACAAGACATCTTTTATTTTTAATGGGATACCAAACCAATCCTCGCCAGTCTTAACACAACCTTGCTTTTGCAGTTCACGCAAAACGGGCTGAAGTTGCACAGCCCATTGGGTAATTGCCCGGGTGATGGTTGTTTGCCGGTGGCTGATTTTTTCCAGCGCATCTACATTATCGACCTCAAACACAAGGCGTATATTCAGATAACCGTAATCGGTAATCCGGAATGTACAATCACTTAATCTACAACCGTCAATTCCTTCCATAAGATAGACCCCATTATTAGCCTCTTCCATGAGAAAGAGACCGAACATTTCGAGTGTTTCTTCATCAGGTTGCAGATCAATGCAGGGATACAGGTCATGTCCTGCAGCCTGGGTGTCTGAAAAGTCACGCCATCGGGCAATGATTTTTCCCTGATGCATTTTTGGAAACGGAAAATCAATCGGGTATTCCAAAATAGTCTCTCCCTTTACATCAAGGGCGTCGGTAAACCGGACGAACTTGCCTTCGTTTACCTTGGCGTGGTACATCCACATACGTGTTAAAACAAAATGAATCATAATGTATAATTTTCTGTCTCAATTTTCAATTGCATTAGTATCCCGAATGAGTCGTTGTTGTATCTATATAGGAACCTTTGTATTTCCGGTCGAGTTCTTTCGATTCTTTGCGAGAACCGTATTCTTCAAACCCGCAGTGCTCGCATTTGTAGGTTTGTTTATACTCACGTACCAAATAGAGCACATCATACACATCGTTATTGTATGTGTTGGTTGTGTGCGTAACCTTTCGGTGATTGACGGCACGACTCGTAGTGCGATTGTCGCTCCATTTTGTTATTTCTGTATCGTGTACCCATTCACTGCTCGACCTTGAGCCTATCTTCTTGCTTTTTGTCTCTTTACGCCATTCCTGGTATTCGCGCACAAATTCCTCGCTGTCGTATTCAATGGTATATAACGATTTGCATCCCGGACAGCGGTTGGATGGAAAATCATCAAACCATTCCAGGATTTTTGGGGTGAGCCACCATGTGGCAATAATTATTATCGGAATGAAATACCACCAGTGTAAGGGATAACATAAGCCCAATACAAGCCAGATGTATGTACAAATGATGGTAACTGCTAAAATAATTTTGGGGAATATCTTGTTGGAAATAAAAATTAGTGGATAGCGGAAACGGAGCAAGCCGAACATCAAAAATGGAATGGCCTGATTGAGGAAAAAGAGGAAGCCGATTACGCCAATCAAAACGAAAACCAACAGAATGTAGCCTGCAATTTTGAACCAGATTGGCTGGCTATCTTTATCTATATCCCCTGTATCAAAAGCATTTGAAGATATCAACTGCGAAAAGAAATCCACATCAAGGAATGTAGAAACCAACGGTAGATATTTAAGGAAAAACGAGTTGGGCTTTCTGATGTAATCCGTAGCATAAGAAGTGGCAATACCATCTTCGTAAGTAACTGTGGGTGAGTAGAATTTCCCGTCATTTTTGTCAAAAACACGCAAATCGTATTGGGCAGAGAGACCTTTTGAGGTTTTCTTTACAAGTATGGCGGGGCGATAAAGTTTTTCATTCTCTTCAAAAGTCTTTCCGATATATTTTTCCTCAAATTTCTTTTTCGAGAGATAATAGTCGCCTCCACTGTATTCGTATTTGAGCAGGTTATTGCCTGTAAGGGTGGTAAGATTGTGAACACGCACTTCTCCTTGTTCTCCCCCGGCGGTTTTGAACTTCATCAACCTGTAATACTGATCGCCTGTTTGTCCTAAAAATATTACCGTATCACCGTTCTTTACCGCAGTTTTCTCATTCTCCGTAATTAATTCCACATTATGGATAATACCTTTGTTGTCTACGGCTTCCTGGGGAATCCACCCTCGCTCTCCATCTTCTGTTGCTACCAGAAAGCGAAAATCGCTAAAATCAACTCCCAGGATGGTCAGTGAATCACCTTTGTCAATAGTGGCAAAATCATCTTGAAAGTCTGACAGTTGTGTCTTTTGAATGGCCGCAACTTTCACGTTGGCCGGTTTGTTTTTCGGGATACTGTTATAAACCACTGTGCCAATAAGAACCAGTGACAAAACAAAGAAGAGGAATGTACGGTCGAAAAAATGTTTCATGTTTTTATTATGTTGAGTGGTTGATAGATAATTATTATGTTTGATTATGATATGATTAACTTACGATTTTTAATAATATCACGCTGATATTGTCCTTTCCTCCTACGTTCTTTGCCGCTGTTACCAAGGCTTCTGCAGATGGATTTTCAGTCAGTATCCGCTCTGTTTCTTCGTCGGGAAGCATATCGCAAAGCCCGTCGGAACAGATGAGAAACAAATCGTCTTCCAATATTTGCCCGCTTAGGTTTCTGATATCGATAAAAGCCGACTCTCCTGCCCCCAGTGAATTGTAAATCTGGTTGGAAGCCTGTGAAAGGTCGCCTGTGAGCTGCCGTATTGAATGGTCGGTTGTCAGCTGTTTGAGGATGCCGCCGCGAAAACGGTAAAGCCTGCTGTCGCCGATATTCAATGCAAAAACCGTCTTCCCATAAAAAAGCAGTCCGCAGAAAGTGCTCCCCATTCCTTCACACTCGGGCAATTCATGACTTTTCCTGAGGATAAGATGGTGCGTTTCATCCGTCCAGCGTTTCAGGGATGAAGCAATTTCGCCTTCATCCAGACCTTCCGGCAAGTCGAGTATGAAATCATCGAAGCATCTGAGGGCAATTTCCGAAGCAAATTCACCGCCGTTATGCCCGCCCATGCCGTCGGCGACAATGGCTGCGAACCGTGCGGTATCTGAAAGTTCAAAGATTTGCTTCGCACTCCTGTCGCGGAAAAATTCGCCGCCGAACAGGATCATGTCTTCGTTATTGGCCCTTACGCAACCGATATCGCTGTTTATTTCCGATTTTAGAAGCATAGCGTCAGTATTTGTATTTATTCGACAATGAATTTCAAATCATAAAATGCAATCGTGTCTCCTGTTTTAAAGGATGTGGGGCGTTGAGGGACCAGACGTACATCATTCAGAAAAGTGCCGTTGGTCGAGTCCAGGTCAATAATTTCCCAACCGCCTGTACCGTTTCTTTGCAGACGCGCGTGTGTTCCCGAAACATAATTCTGCGAGCCGAAAACGTGGACATAATTACCTGCCCTGCGCCCTATGACTGCGCCGTCCAGAAGTTGTAAGCGGGCGTTCAGCGCGTTATTCACCAGAAATTTAGGTTCGACAGGTTGTGCAACCGGACGTACAGTCGATTCGGACGCGTCCGGCACGGTTTGTCCCACAAATACCTGTCCGCTTGAAATTTCGGGATTGCTATTATGTAGGGGAACATTGCTGTCAACTGATTGCTGCAATTGGTCGTTTTGAGTTTGGACAGAACTTGCAGCATCTTTTGCTACCGTGAGCGGTTTACCGCATTCAGTGCATATCTTGCCTTTCTTAAAACCGTGCCCATAAGAACAAATCCTCAATTCCTGGCCGCATTGGTCGCAGTAAAAACTGTCGGATTCTATTTCTTTGTCGCAAAAGGGGCATCTAAGCAGTTCCATATTCTTTCTTTTAGATGTGCAGTTGATGATTCAATTAGGGGGTAGGGAAGTCTTCCACTCTCAATTCTTTATATTCATTCTTATCAAAATCGGGCTCATACATCCGTTTTTCAAGGCGGCTGCTTTGCCTTCTTTTCACACGGTCGAAATAATTTCCGACTTCACGGGCATTGGCAAAGTTGCGGCTTCTGTTTTCATATAGATTGTTGAAGTAGTCCTTCATCACCGTTTCGGCCTCGGGTGTGAGGTGAAGCTGGTCTTTGGAAGCTTTCATCAGGAATATCCGGGCCATCTCTTCGCCTGTATAATCCTCAAAACGGATGGTTTTTGTGAAACGGCTTTCCAATCCGCTGTTGGTGTTAATCCATTGTTGTATTTCACGTGGATAACCGGCGGCGATGAATACCATTTTTCCTTTGTAATCGAGCATCAGCGGTAAAAAAGTGTTGGTGGCTTCCTGTCCGAAATCACCGCTGCCCTCGCTTTTGAGGGAATAGGCTTCGTCAATGAAAAACACGCCGCCGATGGCGCTTTTCACTTTTTCTTTTGTATTCGGCGCTGTCTGGCCTACATACCCGATGACCAGGTCCTCGCGCTTCACCTCCACCAGTTTGTTGGTTGGCAGTACGTCCAATGCATAGAATATATCGGCCATAATTCGGGCAACGGTTGTTTTACCCGTTCCCGGATTGCCCACAAAAAGGTAATGGTCGGCGACACCCTGGAATTTTTTACCCAAATCTTCCGCTTTTTTCCGTTCCACTTTGATATAATCGGCTATCTCTTTTATCTCCTGTTTCACGTTATTCAGCCCGACCAGTTGATTGAGTTCTCGGAAAATATCCTCTTCATTGAGTGCTTTCGGGGAATCGTAAGGAATATCTTCCACTTCAAAAATATGGTATGCTTCATCGGGAAGAATTTCGCCGTTATCTTCTCTTGCCATAAGCCTGTTGGACCTGCGCGTATCGGCTTGTTCCAGCAGTTTCACCATTTCACCCGCGTTTCCGAAGTTCTCACGCTTAGCGTCGACCATTTGTGCAACCAATTTCTTCAAAACGATGATTGCCTCATCCGTCAAAATATCCCTGTTCTTCTTCGCGTTCAGCATAAATATTTCGACGAGTTGGTCCGGCGTATAATCCTCTATGTGAAGTTTGGTGGTAAAACGCCGTTCCAGGCCGGGATTCGCGTTGCGGATAAATTGTTCTATCTCGTTACGGTAACCTGCGACAATCACCACAAATTTTCCCGCATCCTCGCTCATGCGTGTCATGAGGGTTTCAACAGCCTCTTTTCGTGTACCGTCCGTGTATCCCTGCTTGTCGGCAAGGCCATACGCTTCGTCAATCAAAAGAACGCCACCCATGGCTTCGTCGCAGGCCTTGTTTGTCTTTGTTCCCGTTTCGTTGACGATGGAACTTTGCAGGTCTTCGGGTTTTTTTACTACCACTTTCGAAGAAGGCAGCAAACCGATGGCTTTAAAAATCTCTCCGAGTTTATTGGCGATAGTGGTTTTTCCTGTTCCGGGATTACCCGTGAGCGCGATATGAAGATTGGTCAGTTTGGCATCACCCAGGCCCTTCTCCATTTTCCGCCGGTTAAATTCCAGTTTGTTAGCCAAATCAAATATCTCTCGTTTGACACTGTCCATACCGATGAATTCATCGAGTTCGGCAAATATGGCGTTGAGGTCTTTCTCTTTCATATTTTCTTCCCCTTCGATATCGGCACGGGTAAGCACCGAAAGCATATCCCGCGTTATTCCGGTCGTGGAACGAAGTTTCTGCAACCGCAAACTCCGGTTACCGATAGCCTTTTTAAGTGTGTTCAGCACTTCCCGGGCATTGCCGAAGTTATTTTTGTCGCGGGCGATATAAATCTTTTTGAAATAATTCTGAAGATGCTTATCCGCCTCTTCGTCAAGGGTCAGTCCCTCTTTTTTTGCCATACGGCGGAATATTTCACTTAGTTCTTCCGGTTTATAGTCGCGGAAATTGACTGTTTCGTTGAACCGGGATCCCAAGCCTGAATTGGTAGTCAGAAAATCCGCCATTTCTTTGGTATACCCTGCCGCTATGCAGACGAACTTCCCCCGTTTGTCTTCCATCAATTTCAGAAGCGTGTTAATAGCGTCTTTTCCGAAATCATTTCCTGCCAAATCATACGCTTCGTCAATGAACAATACTCCCCCCATTGCCCTGTCTACCGCGTCGGCGGTAGCCTGTGCGGTTTGTCCGACGTAACCTGCAATCAGGTCTTTTGCGGCGACCTCTACCAGATGGCCGCTTGTCAGCACTTCGATGGAAGCCAAAATATCGGTAAAGATGCGCGCGATGGTGGTTTTGCCGGTTCCCGGATTACCCAGAAAGAGGAAATGGTCTGCTATTTCACGTTTGGCGTTGCTGCCTTTCAGTTCCTGTTCATCGTTTATCTTGTTGATAATTTTCTGTACGGTGGTTTTTATCTCGTCTATACCTACAAATTCGTCGAGTTCAGCCATGATATCATCGTAGGTTCTTTCCTTGAACTCTTTGCCTGTGATATCGTCTGCCTCAAAAATCGTTGCGTTAAAGTCGCGTTGTATGGCCTTTTGCCATATCTGTTCGGCTTTTTTTACGGCAAAATGGCCGTTATTACCAAACAGGAAATCCTCCTGCTGATTGCGGAAAGCGTACTTGAAGACACGTTCGAGTTTGGTGCGGGCATCATCGCCAGGTTCTAATTTATAGGTATTTTTCAGTGTGTTGGTGCAGATGTCGCAAAGTTCCGAAGCACTGAAATTGGCCAGTTCAAAATGATATTCGAAACGGCTTGCTATGTCGGGATTGGCACGCATAAAAGCGTTTAATCCTGTTAATCCTGAAAGGATGACAATGGGGTCATTATTCCATTCGCCGTTCATACATTTGAAGAGTTTGTCGAGTTTGTTAATATCATCGGACTCTCTTTGCGGGACAAGTTTCTGCGCGTTTTCAATTACCAGTAAGCCTCCTTTGGCTTTAGCGATATTTTCATCCCATTTATCTTCCTTCGAAAAGTTTTCATAATCCACAGCGTCTATTATTTCTGCTTTTGGATTTTTGATGATTCCTGTAGAATAAAGCAGTGACTGAATGACTCCTATCAGTTTGGTTTTTCCGGTTCCGGTATTGCCGGTGATGACCATATCCATACCCGGACGGATTTTTACACCTGTTTTTTTTGCCCTTAGCACCAACATCTCACAGATTTTCACCAAGTCATTCAACCGGTTTTTTACCTGCTCCATTCCCACTAAATCCTGTAAGGGGGCGTTTGATTTTGTAATGACGTTTTCGCCGCAATATTTACAGAAAACAGCTTTATCACGATTGGGTCTATTGCATTTCGGACAATCCATAGTTTTAATTTACTTGACAAAAATAAAATCTACCTGTTTTTTGGTGGTATAGTTTTGGTAAGTTCCTGAAAACTCCGTGAAATCATCGTTGAATTTTCCGTTGTATTCACCGTCGAGATTCCCGTTGGTGGAGTGCACATCGTCGAAATGGAAAGTCTTATCTGCCATATTGATGGTGCCTTTTAAACTTTCGGTGATCATCTCCCGGTACTTTACGCTGATAGAGGCTTCTGCCGTCTCTTTTTCCACTTTGGAAATGGTAAAAGTTGCTTCGCGTTGGTCGAACGTTCCTTTCCATTCTCCCTGTAAAACGGTGTATTCCTGTTGTTTTGCAAATCTTTTGGTAGCGGTTATGCCTGAAATGGAAACAGAGCCGAAGGCAATCACTCCCAGCACGATAATTGACACCCAGGGAACGATCAGTTTCCGGTAGAATGTCTTTGTATTTTCCCCGATATCCCAGGTTAAGCGGGATATCCTGTCTCCGATAGAAGATTTGAAATATTCACCTTCCCCGGCATTAAAAGTAAAATTCAATGGTTCCACAATACGCTCTTCAGGGGACGGATCGAATAAATCCCTGTTTGTTCGTTTGCTGACAGGTGATTTTACAATACGGATTACCATAAAAACCAGCATTGCGACCAACAGGGCGGAAGCGAGATAAACCAGGTAGGGCGCAAGGAAAAGCAGCCCGAAATATGTTACTACCGCAAAAAATGCTCCAACCAGCAGGCATCCCAAACAACCGAGATCGTGGCTTATATCATATATGGCATATACCGTGGCACCTATGCCCGCTGCCGCAGCCACGACGTATATCCATGAGGAATGGAAATCCCTGTCCTGGGGAACATCCAGGGTCAACAGGCCGTAAATGACGGCAGCCGATGCGATAAAAGTAAGGGTCCCTACAATGGTTTTCGAGAGCAGGTTAAACGAATATTTGCGCTTTAACCGGTGCAGGATATCCGCTAAGTAGTTTGTCGCAACGCGGTAGTTAACCACATCTTCGTGGTTCTTATCTAATTTTTCCAACAGGGCCATGTACTCGTCGGTAGCCTCTTCGTAGGCGAATTGGGGTGAAAGGTCGCGATGAGGATCTTCCTGGAAGAAAATCGTCAGCCATGCCTCCAAATAACCTTTTTCCAATTCTTCCTTTATTTCCTTTTTCGGAATCTGTTCCAACTCGTCGAGTGTAAATACATATTCATCACTTTTCGGGAAATAGTAGAAAGGATCATAGCCAAGTCCTGCGATAGCTTTGTAAATACCTATTTTCCAGTCATACGGACCGGCTTTGTTCGTGTTCTCTTTTGAATCGACATCGGCACAATATTTTATCCAGTCGATTTTATCGTCGTAAACACCCCCTTTTGATTTGAAGTAATGATAAAGCCGCGTATCGTCGATATCCAGCATCAAATCCAATTGTCCGCTTTCATATGAGTCATTATCTTCATCCTGAATGTAGTCATTCAACTGCATATTCATGTAGTTGCCTATTTCTGCCGCAGTAAAAAAATAGTTATCAGCATTTTCGTCGAGCACAAAATTGTAGGATACTTTCGGGTTAAGATTATAGAGCACTATCCAAATATTCTCGTCATGTCCCTTGATTGAGCGGATTTTTCCTTCCAGCGCCTTGTCTCGCGTACCTATCCATGTAAGAAAACTTTCTGTTAATAAATCTTCATCTGATTGGTCACTGATAGTGAAATCCATATCGGTAAGGTCTCTGTATGTGAGGTGAAGGATATCGTTGATGGTATGGCATTCAACTGTTTCTCCGCCTTCACAGGTAATTGTCCAGGGCAAAGAAGGATCGAGCGCGTAGATAAGCCGGAGTATTGCATCGCGGTTGTCTTTGTCTTTTTTAAACAGCGGGATCAGTTTGTTCACTTCCCCGCGCCCTGTGGCGTTGAGATAAATAAAGAGCTTGTCGTTCTTGTCTGCCAGGGCCCGGCTGTAATAGTCGAAATTTTCCTTGAGTGTAGCCGCTATCTCTTCATTTTCTTCTATGGCCCGGTTGTTGATATCGACATATTTCAGGCCCGGGTCGAGGAAATAGCAGGCTGCCCAAAAACCGGCTTCCTTGTTTTTGGGGAATTGGTTATCGGTGATCTCGTCAATCGGATTCGACAGCTCCGTAAAGTTTATCTCTTTGAGCCATGCTGAAATTTGTCCCCTGTATAAGTAGGTGGTTGCCAGTTTCTGGTCTTCAAGCATGAATTTCACCAACTCCTCGCGCGATTTCGCAATCTGTTTTTTTGAGGCGTTATAGACAATATTGAAGAGGATATTTTCTTCGTTGTATATATCCTCGCCTTTCGCCCATTTTATAACTTCTTTGAAACCCGCGCGCTTTTCGGGGTCGGCAATGGTTAAAGCTTTGACAAGTTGCAACAGGCGCGGCGGCATATCCTGCGGGTAGGGTAGTTTGTTGTCCTGTTTCAATGTCCACAAGACACGTTCGCCGGGCGCGCGGTATCTTTCTTCACCGCCTTCCCAAAGCACGAGCATCGTCATACCCAGCGAATAGAAGTCCATACTTTTGGTAATGGCGATTCCGTCGATGGTCACATAATATTCGGGGGCAGCGTAGATTTTGGTACGCATCTGGATTTTTACTTTGGCTTCACCGTTTTCGTCGCACCGGATAGCGATACCGAAATCGGCAAGCGAAAGGTCTTCTACCTTGTTTCCCTGCTTTCTGAAAAAGAAATTGGCCGGTTTTACATCGCGGTGGATCACCTGCTTTGAATGAAGAAAATCGAGGCAAGCGGCGCACTTAATCGCGATTTCACTCAAAAACCGTTCACCTTCTGAATTGTGGCTGATGCCAATCCGGTCGAGTGAACCGCCCGTACAATAAACCATTAATTCGTAATAGTGTTTTTGCCCGGTCTTTGGATTTGTCCAAAACCCGTGATGAAGCGTATCTACAAGAAAAGTCAGGGAAGGATTGCCTGAATTTTGACGGACAATTTCTATGATATCCTTATCCGGCTCAATGCCGGTTTTGTAGAGTTTGAGGGCAAATTGGTTCTTACCGTCTTCTACAAGGTAAACGTCGGCTTCACCCGTACCTTCGGAAAGGGAGCTGACCACACTATAATTGATGTTGTTCAGCAAGAAACCGGTTTGTTCGGTTTGCCGTTCGATTTGGCGGACAACTTTGTCGATCTCTTCCTGCCTGTCAGGGCGCAAGGTCTTGCCTGCATCGCCTCGCATGGTTTTTTCCGCTGTTACCGTACCTCGTGTGGTTTTATCCACGCTTGTTTCTCCCCGTGTGGTTTTGTCCGCTGCTCGTGTTGTCTTTTCTATAACCGTTCCGCCGCCTCGCGTTGTTTTTTCAGCGCTTATTTTGGGGCGCATGGTTTTATCTGCTGCATTGTCAGCCGGTCTGACCGTTTTTTCGATGTCACTCATAATTGTCCAATTATTGCTTTACCCAAATGCTGGTATCTCTATCTTCAAAAATCCATGTTCCGCCCTTGAACGGTTCCGCACAATCATTGGGTTTCTCGTGTACACAACCGTAAGCATTGCATTTCCAGCCGACTTTCACTTTTGTTTTTGTGATGATTTCTATTTTTACAGCGGTATAATAGTCACGTTGCATCTGGGGTGTCATCCCGGGTTCGGGGATCAGTGAATTGAGTGTTTTTTTCATTTCCTCCAATTTCGCATTGTATTGCGCCAACGCCTCTTCTTTGCCTGATATGTTGAGAGAGAAAATTTTTCGTGGTTTTGGTTCCGGCACCGGCAATTTCGGGGTTTCCGTTCTTTCCTCGTACTTTTGTCCGCGAAAAACGGCCAGTAATTCTTTGTATTGGTTTACAAATTCGCGGTTTTCATCCGAAAGTTCCGGTATTTCTGTCGACGTTGCCTCTTCTCCGGTTTGGGAAAGAAGGAAGTCTTCGAGTACGGCAAGTTCTTCGGCAATGGCGAGCGCTTTCTTCAATTCGGGTTTTTGCCGTATCTGTTGCAACGCCTCCTGAGCCAAAGCATTGAGCGGTGTATTGCATTTACGGCAAAAACTGCGGAAATTGAGCGTTTGACAGCCCGGGCACATGATGCCTGTTTTAGGATTACCGCATTCCGGGCAAAACATATCATTGCTGCTTGTTTTAGCTCCGCAGAATGAACAGAGTTCAGCATGCAGGTTTTGCCCGCAATGGGGACAAATTTCCCAATTGGCTTCCGTAGCCGCTCCGCAGCGCACACAGGCGTTTGCTTTCAGATTCATTCCACATTCGGGACAGAACTTATCGGCAGCAGTATGCGCCATGCCACAGTTAGGACATTGGTAACTTTTTACCTCAACATGTTGGGTATGTTGTTTTAGTTCCTGCTTTTGTTGCTGTTGAGTTTGGTGTTGATTTCCACTCATAATTTTTAACAGTTAACTTGCCTGCGAAAATAGTGAACGGTAGGAAATAAGTGCGTGTCAGTACAACAAAAAACAAGTCAATACAACAAAAAACAGTGAAATGAACTATTTATTATTAGACCCTATCCATCTGTTCTTGTAGTGGGTTGATGTTTGATGAAAGTATTATTATGTTCGAAAAGGTCAGATTATTTTAATTTTCCGGGAATATAATTTGGTGTTTTTCGGAGAATTAAAATACTACTGATGATGGTTTCTATACTCTGAAGGATTACACCGTTTTATTTTGGAAAAAGACCGGCTGAAAGTAGAGAGTGAATTAAAACCACACTCTTCGGCTATTTGTTCGATTGTCTGTTTTCTTTCGTTCACAAGTAGTTCACATGCCATTTCGACGCGGAAAGCATTTACATAATCATAAAATGTAGTATCTAAATGTTTATTCAAATAGTTGGAAAGATATGTCCGGTTTGTACTGATGGCCGATGCGACATCGGTTATGTTTAACTTCGGATTGAGATAGAGTTTATCTTTTTCCATCGCTTGTTTCAAGGTTTCGGCAAACTGGTAAGGACAATCGTTTTCCTCAGATTCTTTGCTTGCTACCTCTTCTTTCCGGAAACGATAGAGTATATCGGGCATTTCTATAACGGCATGTTGCAAGGTGTAAAAATAGATAAAACCCCATACTGCGATAGTTACCAGGTAATAAAGTGCGTCTCCCCACCAATTTTCGTATTGCAGGATAAAAAACCACAAGGCAAGGTATAAAAACAGAATAACAATGGTGGTCCGCACCCATGAAACGCTTAACCCTTTCGTATAAGAAAAGTTTTTCTTCACATAATTGTCGTACCGTGCCGAAGCCATAAAAACCACCAGCAGGGCAATGACGCCGAGTAGAAGGCTGTATGCAGTTACCCAATGGAACAGCGTATCTGAAGGGATAAAAATCAGTAAAAGCGATAGGATAATGGACGGAGTAATCAAAGTAAATGTACGGCGCACTGTTATCCAGCCGGGCGACATTAATTCGAACAAAAACAGCATGGTGAATGGAATAATCCACATATCAAGGCTTAGGAGTATGCGTGTGAGATAATCGGTGTACCATACGCCTTCGATAAGATACACCATATCTTTCATTTCTATAAACGCAAAGAAAATCACCTCATAGAATAAAAACCAGAGCAGCCGGCTCTTGTTTTGCTGCCAATACAAATGGGCGCCGACAAAAATAAAAAACATGAATGCCATCCCATGTGTAAAATGGGCGATATTCTCAGGAAAAGTTTCCATGATAAATTTTTTGACAAAGATATTAATTTTTCTTCCCCTTCCTGTTTTTTTCCTAATTTGTTGTTTTGTTGTCCTATAAAAGTAAAATCGCTATAAATCAATTGATTTACAGCGATCTTTAGTGTATCAGGAAGAAGTAAACTCGAACTCTTTTTTAGAAGATTTAAATTACGTACATCGACCGCCATGCAGGTAAAAGGGACTCATTTCATTTTTATTTAGCTGACAGTTATCAGCAAATAATCACATCAGAATCATCCTCTCTTTTTGTAACTAACTACTGCCCACCCATTCAACATGACCGAAAAGAGTCCCAGCATCAACAGGTTCCCGGAGACATCAGCCAATGTGCTGCCGTTCAGGTAAAGCATGCGGAAGGTCTTTGTCAGGTAGTTAAACGGGTTGATGGATGCAATTGCCTGTGCCCAGCCCGGCATGCTTGAGACGGGTGTGAACATACCTCCCAGCAGAATCAGGATCAGGATAAAGAACATCACCAGAAAGCTTGCCTGCTGCATATTTTCGGAATAGTTTGAGATGATAATTCCCAGTCCCGATATGGAGAAGATAAAGACAATGGCAGAAAAAAGCACTGCCACGACACTTCCGGCAGGCCAAAGGCCGTACATCAGGTATGCTACCGAGACGGAGATAATCATTACAACCAGGCCGACAACCCAGAAAGGGATCAGTTTGGCCAGAATAAAACTGATCCTGCTTACCGGGGTGACATTGATCTGGTTAATGGTACCGTTCTCTTTCTCCATCACGATGTTCAACGCGGGCAAAATACCGCATATGATGGTAAGCAACAGCACCATGAAACCGGGGATCATAAAACTTTTATAGTCCAACGCGGGGTTAAATTTGTATTGCGAAACAATGTTTATCCGGGGCATCCGCATTATGGAAGCCCTGGATTGTGCGGGTAGTGTGTGCATCAGTTCATCGCGCAGTTCCGACGAAAAATCGTTCACGATCTGCATGATGTAGTTACTGCCCAACAGCCCCTGAGTACCGTTGACTGAGTTGACTGCCATACCCACGCCGGATGCCCTGTTCTTTACCAGATCCACGTCGAACGAAGAGGGAATCTCCAGGATCATATCTGTTTCGCCATACTCCATATTCATCATGGCTGTACGGTAATCGGGTGGGGTATCGTTCAGGATAAAGTAGTGTGAAGCGGCGATTTTATCCGTCAGCCTTTTGGAGTAGATGCTTTTGCTGTGATCCACCACGTCAATTTTAATGTTTTTTATTTCAAAACTTACCGTCCATGGGAAGACTAGCAATACCATGGTAGGAAACAGCACGATCAACCTTGGAATCAGCGGATTCCTGAACATCTGTTTAAACTCCTTTTCTATTAAGAATTTCAATGTTTTCATATCTTTCAGCTATCAGCATTCTACTTTGAATTTTTGAACGTTTCGAGGATGCAAAGTGAAACGTTCAACAGTTACTCCAATCTTTTCTTAGTGTTCATAATGGTGATTCCCAGTAAAAAAAAGGTCATTCCGATCATCACGAGTACCTCTTTCCAAACCATGAAAAAACCTTGTCCTTCAATCATCACTTTTCGCACAGCTGCGATAAACCATCGGGCAGGCACTACGGTGGATAGCGCTTGCAACACCCGGGGCATGCTGTCGATGGGAAAGATCATTCCCGAGAGCATCAGCACGGGAATCATTGCCGTGATAGCCGAGACGATGACCGCGTTGATCTGTTTATCTACTATCGTGGAGACGGTCAGCCCATATGATAATGTCAGTAAAATGTAGATGACAGAGATCAATAAGAGTAGCAACAAGTTGCCATTGACGGGTACTTTCAGCACGAAATAACTCAGCAGGAGGATAATAATCAGGTTAATAATGGATATGAACATGTAGGGAATAGTCTTGGCAAAGACCATGGTTCCCTGTTTCAGCGGCGATGCGAGGAGTACCTCCATGGTACCGCGCTCCTTTTCCCGAATAATGGAAACCGATGTCATGATGGTACAAATAATCATCAGCACCAGTCCCATGATACCGGGTACAAACATGTAGGATGATTTCATAAGGGGATTGTAGATCATCCGGTTCTCGGTTCGAATCTGAAAAGGTATCCGCTCAATGCTCATTTGTTCCTGTTGATACCCTGCAATGATCGCAGTAGCGTAGGTTACCGCGATGGATCCCCGGTTGGGATCAGAGCTGTTAGAGAGTAACTGGACAGCTGCGTCACCCGAGTGAACCAAATCTTCCTGAAAGTTTTGTTGAAACACCACGGCCAGTTCGAGTTCCCCTTTTCGCATCGACTCCTCCATCTCGTTCATGGAATATACGTTCCCCAGATAGGTGAAGTAGGCGTTCTGTTGTATACGCTCCGCAATACCGGTCGTGAAAGCATCAGGAGTAGGATCATATACTGCCACACGAATATTCTGTACTTCCATGTTGATGGCAAAGCCAAATAACAGGATCTGCACCACAGGCATCCCCAAGATCACGAGTAACGTTCTGTTATCCCGGATGATATGGTAGAACTCTTTATTTACAAACGCGAGAAATTGCTTCATTAGTCCCCCCTTTCTGCTTTACGTGCCAGTTGGCGGAATACTTCATCCATGGAGTCAGCCTTGAATTGATGGCGCAGCGCCGCCGGTGAGTCGAGCGCGTCGATACGCCCGTCCACCATGACAGATACCCGGTTGCAGTATTCCGCTTCGTCCATATAGTGCGTGGTCACAAAAACAGTGATTCCTTGGTCGGCCGCCTCGTAGATCATCTCCCAGAATTGTCTTCGCATGGCCGGATCCACGCCACCGGTAGGTTCATCCAGAAAGACAATTTTAGGTTCATGAAAGATGGCTACCGAGAAGGCCAGTTTCTGTTTCCATCCGAGCGGGAGGTATTTCACCAGGGTGTCACGCTCCTGTTCAAAATCCAATCGTTTCAGTAATGCATCCGTCTTTTCTGTAATTATTTTTTCGCTGAGACCGTAAATACCTCCAAACAGGCGAATATTCTCCCAAACTTTCAGATCCTCATACAACGAGAATTTCTGGCTCATGTACCCGATGTTTCGTTTGATCAATTCGTTCTGTTTAATGATGTCGTAGCCGGCCACGGTCCCTTCCCCGGCCGTGGGCATACTAATGCCGCACAACATCTGCATGGCAGTGGTTTTACCGGCACCATTGGCACCCAGAAACCCGAAAATCTCTCCCTCCGTCACATCAAAAGTGATGTGATCCACGGCTGTGAAGTTGCCGAACTTCTTGGTCAGGCCCGACACTTCTATTACTTTGTTCATGATGATATCATTTTAGTTCGTTTTCACGTTCCACACCGTACCTCCCTCACATTGCCATAAAGCAATCTTCCACGGTGGGTTTGGCGAGTTCTACACGTACATCATGGAAACCTTTATTCGCCAGGAAATGTCTCAATCCGTCGGGTTGAAAAGATTCATCCACGGTAATATGGTGCTTATCTCCAAAAGCGAAACTGGTCTTAACTTCGGGATAGCCGCGCAAAGCTGTCAACAGGGCCGACATGCGGGTACCTTCCACCGACCATAATATTTCCCGGTAGTTGTCGATGATTCCCCGGGGCGTGTTGGTAGCGATAAACTCTCCCTCCCGTATTAACGCGATTCGATCGCATCGACTCGCTTCATCCATATAGGCCGTGGAAACCAGAATGATGATTCCCTGTTCTTTCAGCCGTCCCAGCATATCCCAGAACTCCTTTCGTGAGACGGGATCCACCCCGGTGGTTGGTTCGTCCAGAATTAGTATCTCCGGTTTATGAATCAACGCGCAACTCAGTGCCAGCTTCTGTTTCATTCCACCGGAAAGGGCACCGGCACGACGTTTCTTGAATGGCTCTATCTGCTGGTAAATATCCTTGATCAGGTAGTAATTCTCCTCGATGGTGGTATTGAAGAGGGTAGCGAAAAACGTCAGGTTTTCTTCCACGCTCAAATCCTGGTAGAGCGAAAACCGCCCCGGCATGTAACCAATGATCTGCCGTACCTTTCGGTAATCTTTCACCGCATCATACCCATTCATAACTGCCGTGCCGCTATCGGGCAAGAGGAGCGAAGCCATAATCCGGAAGAGCGACGATTTTCCGGCCCCGTCGGGACCGATCACACCGAATATCTCCCCCTCATCCACTGTGAAAGAGATACCATTCAGAGCATTGATTTTACCCTGTTTTCCATAACTTTTATACAGTTTATTTACTTCAATCATACCCTTAGAATTTTACTTCGCCATACATGCCAATCTTAAGATAACCATCATTCAGGACGGCAATTTTTAGTGCATATACCAGGTTGGCCCGTTCATTTTTTGTCCGGATGGTTTTGGGGGTAAATTCCGATTTATCGGATATCCAACTTACCCGGCCATTATACGATTTCATTTTTCCTTTTCCATCGTCTATACGCACGGTCACTTCATCGTTCAGCCTGATTCGTGCAAGCTGGTCATTGGTCACGTAAGCCCTTAAGAACAGGGTACGGATATCGGCAATTTTAAAGAGGGGAGTCCCCATCGTAGCCAGTTCACCTACCTCCACGTACCGGTTTAATACTGTGCCGGAGATGGGAGAACTGATCCGTGTCTTCTCCAATTGATCGTCCAGTTGAGCCACCCGGATATCGAGGGTTGAGCTCTGTGCCGATATATTCTCACTGCTTTTCCGGAGGGTAGACGTTTGTGCCGAGAGCTGGCTCCGGAGTACTTCCATTTGGGACTCGATGTCATCCAACTGTTTCCGGTTGCCGGCATTGGCGGCAATCAATCGTTCAACACGGACTTTCTCCCGTTCCAGAGTTTTTATCTGTTCTTGGATAGCCGCAGTCTGCTTCCGGATGTCGGGTTGCTGGGCACGAATCCCCTTCGCATTGGCGAGAAGGCTCATCTTCTGAAGATAGAGCTGGGTACTATCTATCCGGCCTACTACCTGACCCGCTTGTAACTGTTCTCCCTCGTTCACATTCAACTCCAGTACGCGACCGGTTGCTTGTGACGATACGATGACTTCCGTAGCTTCAAACGATCCGGTGGCGTCGTAATCCTCGTCGCCATTGCTACAAGAAAGAAGGAACAGGGACGATAATGCCATAATTGTCAGTGACAGGTAACGATTTGTCTTCATACGATTTTTTATTTCTATTCTTTATTTAATTTTCTTTCAGGGTTGATTCGTGGTGTGTTTGAGCGCGTAGACTGCCATAAGGTATTGAATTTCATGTAGCGTTTTGGCTTGCTTGGCTGCTTCTTCGGCATTGATTTCCTTCATCAGGTCGGAGACGGTTAAGGTACCATTCTCTACCTTCACCTCGGCTGCTTCGCGTATCAATGTCTGGTGGCGGATAATCTCGTCGTCGTCCTGCATCGTCTTTTTATATCGTTCAATCTCTGCCTGTTGTTGCGGTATCTGAACGAACAAGTTGTGCAGGAACGTTTCTCTTTGTATGTCTACCGACTGTTTTTGAAGGTCGATTTTCTTTCTATCGTTGTTCAGCGTGTATAGATTTCCAAAGTTCCACGAAAGGCGTATCCCTCCTAAGAAATAAGGAGAAAAATCATTGTCGAACATGTTAAGTCCCGGTTTTCCGTAGCCGCCCTGCGCGAAAGCACCCAGTTTCGGCATATTTCTTGCTTTCAACAGCGACATTTGCGTTTCGACCGCTGCCTCCTGTGCGTTAAACATTTGCAATTCGGGACGATTAATCACGGGAGAAATCAACTCGTCATCGGGAGTTGGTTTCACGAAAACCATACTTTGGTCGAGTGATTCTCCTGCCAGTACCGACAACATACGGATATACGCTTCCAACGTTGATTCCAACTGAATACGTTTCTGTCCCGCTTTCAGTTGTTCTACCTTTACCGCGCTCAGATCGGCTTCGTTAGCCAGCCCATTTTGTATATAGGTGAGCACGTTATGATAGTTGCGCTGCAATTCATTCTCCAATATTGCCTGTTGTTGCAGGTTTTCCTTCATCAGCAGAATGCCGAAATAGAGGTTATTTACCCGTTCCCGTAGGGTGTAGATCTCCGTCTCCAGTTGGTGTTTCTCCAGTTCCGCATGAGCTTGCAGGCTCTTTTTGCCGGCAGAAATGTTGCCCCCGTCCCAGATAAGCTGGTTCAGCTCGGCTATGACACGGTATTGATCCTGATCGGGTACCGGTATTTCGAGGGGGGGCATTCCTTCCGGGAAATCCAGATCAATATAGGGCACGTTGGACTGCCAGGTAGCCTGTGCGCTCAGGGTTCCTTGCGGAAGATACGCTTTGTTGGCATTCACGATACTGTAGTTTTTTATTTTCTCAATGATGCCGTACCGGGCAATGGCAGGGTAATTGGCTTCCGCTTTTTGCTGTATTTCATCCAGCGTGACAATCTGCCCCACTGCGACCGTACTGAGTAACCGGGTCAGTCCTGCGAATAACAAAAATGTTTTTAGTCTCATACTTACGATCATTTATTTGTAGTAAATCATTTTCAATGCTTTATCTTTTTTCCGGCAATGAATCCGTCCAAATTATGTTCGGCGTTGTCAGTTATCAACAACTCGAATTCAATCAAACGCTAATCAACCCCCGTCTTTAGCGGGATCCCTTTAAAAGTTTTATAAACGTGTGCGTTAAGGATGCAACGTCTTGTTCAATGTCCGATTTAAAGCTTGACATCTTCCATTTGAACATTTGATACCTGAAAGAGGGGATAATTATTTGCGCGATTTGTTCAGACGCGAGGGAATTGATGATCATTTCTTGCTCCTGCCCCTCTTTAATGACCGATTGCACTTGCTCCGTCAACGTGCCTGTCAACAGCATGATTTTCTCACTCACCCGGACATTTTCATCCATTAACCCTTCGGAGAATACTGTGACCACGTAATAGGGATTCTCTTTGAAATAACATGCCAGTCTACCAAAGAGTGAGATAAAATCTTTCTCGAAATCACCGCTCTTAGGGATCTCTCCGATGATTCCCTGCACATTCTCATGCAAATAACGGAGCAGGGTAAGTATAATTTCCTCCTTATTTTTGAAGTGCCGGTAAATGGCCCCTTCAGAGAAGTTCATTTCATTGGCCAGGTTCTTTATGGTTAAGCCGCTTATACCGGAACTCGTGAGTAGTTTTCCGGCTACTTCAATAATCTCAAGTTGCCTCGGTTTAATATCCATCTTTATTAACATCATTCTTTTATTTAGCGTTTAAAAATTTATCTTCAAAAATCCTATTACTCATAGTTTCGCAGTAAGTATTTATTTTATACAGTGTTTCAAAACACCGGGGGGGAACAAATAAAGTGAATTAAACAGTCAATCGTCGGTTAGCGTTAATAGCGTTTTCACCATTATTCCGGGATTCGATGATTTGCTTTTCGTCTCGTTACCCATCTCCGATGAAAATAGTTATACTGAAAATGACGCCGAAGGTGAGTAAGTGGTCACTCACTTGCAAATATACAATTGAATTTGAACAACGAAATCGAATTTGATTTATTTAACGCGGCTTTTTAGTTCTTAACACCAGAAAGTTATTGCTAAGTTATAAAAATATGTATAGTCCACATAAGCAGCTATATAACATATAATCCGTGGGGATGGAAAAGATATTCCTGCGGTATACCGCCCATAGTTATGGGGATTGACAATGATTAAGGTCTTAACCTATTCTGGTTTCCCTTCTTTGGCACCTCTTTGGTACCCTAAAAAAAGCAGAACCTCTGTAAATCAATCGACTTACAGAGGTTTTTAGTACACCCGGCGGGAATCGAACCCACATCGTCGGAACCGGAATCCGATATTCTATCCATTGAACTACGGGTGCAGGGCTATCCTATTACCTGAACAGAGCGTTCTCCCATTTCAATGCAACGATGTCACTCTTCAGGAAAGGTTTTATTTCTGCTGCCTGATCGTCGGTCAAAAGTGTTTTGTAATTGAATGTCAGTGTTAAATCGCTTCCGTTTTCACTGAACGCAGCCGAGATCGGATAAATGTGATGCAAAGATACTGCATATTTGTAATTTTCCATCTCTTTTTTGGAAGAATCAAAGAAAATTTCTGAAGAAATTTCCGGCAGGAATCTGTTATTTTCAATTTTTTTCCATTCTGTTGTATAGAAAGAGATATGACTATCACAGGCTTCCGTACAGACAGTCTTGATTATACATACAATTGAGGAATCTTTTTCTATGGCAAGCAATTTCAATTGAGTGGTTCCGGCATCTGATGTTTTTATCTTCAGATAGTCACTACTTTGCTTTAATTTCTTGATTTCACCTAATGCATAAGGGACTGTTATCACGCCTGAATCGACCAGCAACAGGGTTTTAGTGCTTTCCGCTACTCCCGGGAGAAGCTCTGATGGCATTGATTTGAATAACTCTCCGACATTCTGACTTCCAGCATGCATGGAAACGGAGAGGAAAAATATCCATATAAAAATTCGCATAATCATATTATTCAATCTAATTCAATCTTTCTCAATTTGGTTAGTGCTCCTCATCCAGATGAGGGGCATGATAAGCCCCGACTTTGGAGATATTGGCAATATCACGTGTTTCTGAAATAGTTACACGTAGTTTCGGGATGGAGATGTCGTCGAATCTAAGCAGTCGTTTATAGCCGATAGTGGTGCCCTTTGACAGTTCTACCCATTCTTCGTTTAGCCATCCTTCCACGGTGAATTCTTCTACACGTTGTCCTTTTCGGATATCTTCCTGAAGCATCACCGTATTGATTGTTTCACCCGGTATCACATTGTATTCCCGACTTGCTCCCGTGCGGGCTTTCCATTCTATATTTCCATTTGTGAGTTTTTCGTTTTCAAAAGTCTGAGTGATATAGTCGCCGAATTGCTTGAGTCGCTCGGTATCTGTCTCATGTAATCTGCCTCGTTTATCCGGTGGAATATTCAACAGGAGTACCGAGTTCATCCCGACCGACTGGAAATAGATATCCACCAACTGGGGCAATGTTTTTACCGCCTGATCCTCTTCCGGATGATAGAACCAACCCGGCCGAATGGATACATCTACTTCGGAAGGATACCAATAAACTGTTTTTGCTTCGGCGATAAGCCGGCTGCTACCCAAATCTTCCGCAGTAGGAGAGATACCCAACCGTATATTTTCATTAATGATGGCATCATTGATATCCGGCTGCAGAGGAGTGACACTCCATTCAGTCTCTCTGCCCAATCCCTCTTCATTGCCAACCCAACGCACATCGTTACCCATAATTGCTTTTACAGCCTTGGGTTGAAGACTGTCGACCACCTGATAGAAATGTGTCCAGTCGTATCTTTGCACTTTACTGTCATGTTCGTCACCGTGAGCACCGTCGAACCATACTTCGTGGATCTCACCATAGTTTGTAAGCAGTTCAGCCAACTGTTGCGTGAACAGTGCGTTATATCGTGGAGAATCATCATGACTTTCGGCATTTCTGTCCCAAGGCGACAGATAAATACCGAATTTCATATTGTGACGGTCACATGCTTCCTTCACCTCTTTTACTACATCCCCAAAACCGTTTCTCCAGGGTGAGGAAGCTACCGAGTGACTGGTAGTCCTGGTAGGCCAAAGACAAAAACCGTCGTGATGCTTCGCCGTGAGAATGACCATTTTAAAACCTGCCCCCTGTAATGTATTAACCCATTGTTCAGCATCAAAACCAGTAGGGTTGAACAGTGCCGGATCTTCGGTCCCATCTCCCCATTCTTTCCCGGTAAAGGTATTCATTCCAAAATGAATGAAGGCTGCTAATTCTATCTGCTGCCATTCATACTGGCTTTGTGTGGGAATGACGTATGCCGAGAGTTTGACTTTCTGGTCGGAAGTAAGCAAATCGGGGAAAGCCAGTCTCTTCTCGAAATAGGTGTTGGCTCTCTGGTTACACCCTGAGAGTGATGCGAGAGACACCAACAAAGTGGTAAAAAAGATCTTTCTCATTTGCTGTTGATAAAATTATATTGTAAGAATAAGCCTGATCAGTCAGTGTTCGGATCGCTATCCTTTGGGTCTGTTCCCATATTACAGGGAATAGATAAACAAAGTTACTATTTTTGGTAGAATATCAAACAAAAAGCCACCCTTTTGGGGTGGCCGCACTTCAATGTCAACTTTACTCCTTATTGATTTGCAGGAGCAGCGGCTTCTTCAACTACCTGTTCCAGTGTGTCGGCCGCTGCAGCTTCAGCAGCTTCGATGGCGGCCCGGATACTGTCAGCCTGAACCTTGGCAATACTGTCCAATCTGGCTGCTTCAGCAATACTGTCCTGGGTTGCTTTTTCAGCTTTTTGCTGAGCAGTGTTGCAGGAGATAAAACCCAATGTTGCAACGATGGCAACGAACAAAAGTACTTTTTTCATCTTTTAGTAGTTTTAAACGATAAATAATATTGCTTATCAAAAACGATACAAAATTATATCAAAAACATGTTATAGAACATATTTAGGGGAAAAATTATAGTTAAATAACATTAAGTGTTTGTCAATCTTGATGATCTGATATAAGTGAGGCTGGATTTCTTACCTATATCACTCGTAGAGGAAACGTTTGATGGTTTTTTTTGGAGTTTTCTCAAACTCCATATCTACTATTTCTATGGCACTGATCCGCTCATACTGGGCTACTGATTGATTGAGTATTCCCTTATTTTCCTCCATGATCTCTTTGAGCCTCTTTTCCGGGATGTTGTTTTCCTTCATGGCGGGAATATCGGGCCAGACCATCGCGATAAGCTTTGTGTCGCGCATTATCACTAAGCTTTCAGCAATATACGGGAGGTTGTTCAACTGCGATTCAATCTCTTCGGGATAAATATTCTGTCCGTTTGCCGAAAGGAGCATGCTTTTTATCCTTCCTTTAATGAACAGGCGCTTTCCCTTCATGATACCCTGGTCGCCGGTTTTAAGCCAGCCGTCGGCTGTAAAAGCTGCTGCTGTCGCTTCGGGATTTTTGTAATAGCCTTTCATCACATTTTCACCCCTAACCTGGATTTCACCCGGAATATTTTCAGGATCGGGTGAATCGATACGTGCTTCCATGATCTTGTCCAATACTGAACCGCAGGATGTAGGTGCGAAGTCGTAATGATGATCGTAAGAAATAAGCGGGGCGCATTCCGTCATACCATAACCGACAGTGAAAGGGAATTTTATCTTGTAGAAGAAAGCTTCTACTTCAGCATTGAGTGCTGCACCACCGATGATTACCTCCCTGAAGTTTCCTCCCAATGTCTTTGTCAGCGAACTCTTTATTTTATTAAGTATGAGTTTATTGATCCCGGGTACTTTTAAAAGCATTTTGACAGCCGGTTTTTCTATTACCGGCAGGATCCGCTTCTTATATATCTTTTCAAAGACAAGAGGTACCGTGATGATAAGGTGTGGCTTCACCTCGTTCAGTGCAACAATAAGGTTCTGGGGAGTAGGGGAGATGCCCAGCAATGTGGTGTGGACACCTGCGGAAAGTGCATAGAGAAAGTCGAATGCACAACCATATACATGCGCCATCGGTAAAAATGCCAGATTGCGGTCACCGGCAAAAAGCAGATTTAATTTTCCGGCGTAAGTGACGTTCCCTGCAAAATTATTTGCCGTAATCATCACCCCTTTACTGAATCCGGTTGTTCCGGATGTGTAATTAAGGCAAGCTACTTCTTCATTGCTTACGTCTGCATACCGGATATCGTCGCGCGAGAAACCGCCCGCATAGGTGCGATAAAATAGTTCTTCGAGTTTGGCTGCCTTTTCGCTTGTATTTTCATCATTACTTTTCAGAAGAGAGTATAAAGAGGATAATTCAAATACCGGCATCTTCATATTATCCTTGCTGATGGATTTCCAGATAACCTCACTGACAAAAACCAGTTTTGAATCGGAATGATCGATAATATGTTCTATGCTCTCCGGATTGAATTCATGTAAAATAGGGACAATCACTGCGCCGTAAGTGATGGTAGCCATAAAAACAATAGACCAGGAGGAGTGGTTTTTACCGACCAGCGAGATCTTGTCACCCTTTTCAATCTGTAATTCCGAAAACAGAAGGTGAAGTTTGGCTATTTCATGGGCTAGTTGACCATAGGTATATGAATTGCCGCCTTTATAATCAGTCAGTGCAGGCAGATCCCAGTTCTTTTTAAAACTCTCTTCGTATATTTTGATGAAGTTTTGTTCAATCATAATTGCACATTATTGCTAAATATGAGCAAAAGTAATAGCTAAAAATGTATTATCAAAGAAAAAAGGGCTGTAAATTAGGAGTAAAATTGTAATTTTGTCCCTTCATTTATTCACAGTTAATTTATTGTCGTACGAAGAGTTTCTCCAATGAGTCTGTTTTCGAGGAGAAACGATATGAATATGACAAATCAGATATGATTGACAGAACTATTTTTCAAAATAAAACAGCCGCCTATTATACCCTGGGCTGCAAATTGAATTTTGCTGAGACATCTGCTATAGGGAGGCAGTTATTAAATTCCGGCGTGCGTCGTGCCCGGAAGGGGCAGGAAGCCGACATTTGTGTGATCAACACCTGTTCCGTCACTGAGTTGGCCGATAAGAAGGGACGTCAGGCTATCAGGAAGGTGATTCAGGAGAACCCTTCGGCATTTGTGGTCGTTACGGGGTGTTACGCCCAGTTGAAACCCGAAGAGGTGGCCGGCATTGAAGGTGTCGACTTGGTATTGGGTGCAGAGCAAAAGCTCGACGTAGTAAAATATCTCGATGATCTGAAGAAAAAAGAAAAAGGAGAGGTTGTCACATCAAAGACACACCGCATCCGCTCGTTCGTCCCTTCTGTTTCTGCGGATGATCGTACCCGTTATTTTTTAAAGGTACAGGACGGATGTGACTATTTCTGTTCCTTTTGTACTATTCCTTTTGCCAGAGGCAGAAGCCGTAACGGGTCGATTGCCGATCTGGTAAGGCAGGCTGAACAGGTTGTGCAGGAAGGGGGTAAAGAGATTGTCCTGACAGGGGTAAATATCGGCGATTTTGGACATACCACCAAAGAATCCTTCCTGGATCTTCTCAAAGAACTCGATAAGGTGGAAGGTGTGGAACGTTACCGTATCTCGTCTATTGAACCGAATTTGTTGTCGGATGAGATCATAGATTTTGTGGCCGGATCACATCGTTTTGCTCCCCACTTCCATATGCCGCTGCAATCGGGTAGTGATGCTGTACTGAGCCTGATGAAACGGCGGTATGATACTGCATTGTTCCGCCACAAGGTGGAAAAGATCAAACAGATCCTTCCTCACGCTTTTATCGGAGTGGATGTGATTGTGGGTGTAAGGGGCGAGACCGATGATTATTTTGTAGAGGGGGAAGCATTTATCCGCTCCATCGATTTCTCGCAACTGCATGTGTTTACCTATTCCGAACGTCCCGGTACGGCAGCGTTAAATATCGACTATGCAGTAGATCCGAAAACAAAACATATGCGTAGCAAAACCTTGCTGGATCTCTCGGACGGACATTTGCGGGATTTTTATCTGTCGCAGCAGGGAAGCCGGAAAAAGGTATTGTTTGAACATACAAAACGGGGTAAGAAAATGCATGGATTTACCGAAAATTATGTAAAATTGTATGCCGATTACGATGCATCGCTTGTGAACAAGGTTACAGAAGTGGAAGTGGGTGCGTATGACGAGGATGAAATGGCAATGAAAGCGATTTTTTAATGGATGACGAAGGAAGTAAAAAGGGAATCGGGGGTTCACTGTTATATGCGGTAACATATCTGCACGCGCTGTTACCGTTCAGAGTGCTGTATATTCTCTCCGATATCCTATACCTGTTAGCCTATTACGTGGTAAGGTACAGGAGAAAAATTGTAAGGAAAAATTTAAAAAACGCTTTTCCTGAGAAGTCAGTAAAGAGTATCGGGAAGATTGAGAGGAAATTCTATCGTCACTTGTGTGATTACTTTATAGAAACCATTAAAACGCTTCGTCTTAGTGATAAAGAGGTACGAAAACGGATGAAGTTTGAAAATCCGGAGATAATTGACCGGCTGACTTCTAATGGAAAATCCTGTATAGTGGCCCTTGGCCATTATGGTAACTGGGAATGGGTTACTTCTGTGGGGTTGCATTTGGCTTCAGATATCGTATTGGGATTTGTCTATAAAAAACTCCATTCCAATGCATTTAACTATCTTTTTCTAAAGACGAGAAGCCACTTTCATGCCACACCCATCGAGATGCAAAGTGTTATCCGGCAGATGATCCGCATTCAGAATCAGGGAAAAATAATGGTAATCGGTTTCCTTAATGACCAGAGGCCATCACCACGTCAAGATAAATACTGGACTACTTTTATGAATCAGCAGACTCCTGTGCAAACCGGCATGGAAAAAATAGCCCGGCGTCTGGAAAACTCTATTGTTTACTTGGACATAGAAAAAGTGAAAAGAGGACATTATGCAGGTAAATTCTTTGTAATTACACCCGACGCAAGTGAAGAGACAGAAAACAGTATCATGGAGAGATACATGAGGAAACTGGAGGAGACAACCATACGGGAACCGGCCTATTATCTATGGTCGCATGACCGCTGGAAATTCAAGAAACCTGATTAAAGTGGGAAGGTGAGAAGGTAGGATACCCGGGTGAGATTCATTTTTAGTTTTACTGTAATTGGTAATTAGTCATTGGTAATTTTTAATTAGTGAAAACTTCTGTCGTCATATTGAACTGGAACGGGAGAAAATTGCTGGAGCAGTTTCTTCCTTCTGTGCTGCAACATTCATTGAGCGAAGAGTGCAGTGTGATTGTGGTTGATAACAATTCAAGTGACGATTCGCTGGAATTCCTCCGGACACATTATCCCGACCTGCCGGTAATTGTGCTGGATAAGAATTGGGGATTTGCCGAGGGGTATAACAAGGCTTTACAGCAAATAGATTCAGAATATGTAGTATTACTTAATTCTGATGTAGAAACTACGCAGGATTGGGTGCAGCCTCTGGTATCCTATATGGATGTTCATCCCGAAGTGGCAGCGGTACAGCCAAAAATACGTGCTTACAAAGATAAAAACCGGTTTGAATATGCCGGTGCATCAGGGGGATTTATAGATCGTTACGGTTATCCCTTTTGCAGAGGAAGAATACTGCATGTGGTGGAAGAAGACCGAGGCCAGTATGATACCGAGATACCGGTTTTCTGGGCGACAGGAGCATGCCTTTGTATCAGGAAGAAAGATTACACGGAAGCCGGAGAGTTGGATGGACGTTTCTTTGCGCATATGGAAGAAATAGACCTCTGCTGGCGGTTAAATGCGCGTGGCAGAAGGGTGATGTGTGTACCTGCATCTGTAGTGTATCATGTAGGTGGCGCATCATTAAACCAGGATAATCCGAAAAAGATGTATCTGAATTTCCGCAATAATCTGCTGATGATCTATAAAAATATACCGCAAAGGATATATCATTCCACGTTTACGATGCGACTTTTCTTTGATATCCTTGCTTGTTTGCGTCTTTTGTTGAATGCCAATTTTCAAAGCGCCCGGGCGGTGATCGATGCTTATAAGGATTTCCTGAAGATGCGGCCTTCCTTTAGGCCGGTACGTCGTGAAAATCTGCGGAAAGCAGTCAAGAAAGTTATTCCTACACAATACCGGAAGAGCATTTTGATTGATTTTTATTTCCGGAGGAAAAAAACTTATGCAGCTGTTATGGAAAGCCTAAGTCGAAGGAAATAGTATTACTCAAAGTGAAAACTGAGTGTAATCATCCGTTGGACGGCTTTCGACAATGAATTGGCATATTTCCGGAGATCATCATCTTTCAGGTCATTCCTTTCCTTTTCCAGTATATCCGCCAACCCGAAACTGAATTTTAACTCGGGTGCCAGTTTAAAAAGCGGCAGATAAAAATCACATCCCACACCGAACTCGATTCCGGCATCATAGGGTTTTAACAATACAGCCCGGTTTTTGCTAGAAGCCAATTCCAGACTACCATATCCACCCACCAGTACATATGGTCGGAAATTATTGATCCTGTCGGCAGATATTTTCAAATGTAATGGCAGGACGATATAATTATTTCGAATTTGTGTAGTGAATTCCTCTCCTGATGATTGCTCCCTGAATACAAATTTTTTATCGCCCAGATATAGCGAAGGTATTGCCCGGAGATTTATAAACCTGTTAAGGTACATATCCCCAATGATTCCGACAGCGAATCCAGGCGAATAGGCAGGGATTTCAGAAAACCATACTTCTCCGTTTTCATTGATAAATCCCGATTGGGTGAGTATCAGATCCTGCGTATGTAATCCGAGTGTAAATCCCAAATGAAACAGCCGCTGATCGGCATAAGGACGATGCTGCAACTTACGCTGTTGACCGTGGAGATTTCCTGAAATCAGGATCAATAGAAGAAAATATGTTGCCTTTTTGATCATATGTTATCTTAAACGTTATTCTTCGTCGGTTATTGTGTTTCGAATAGGTCATAACGGCTATTTTCCGAAAATATAAGGAATAAGATGATAAGGGAAATTTATACAGAGTCTAAATAACGGACAATATCTTACACCTCTTTTGTATTAGAAAAAAACTGATTATCTTTGCGACAATATAAACTAATTACAATAACTAATTTTTTACTATTATTATGGCTTACGTAATTGACGATAGTTGCATTGCCTGTGGAACATGCATCGACGAGTGCCCTGTTGAGGCTATATCGGAAGGCGATATTTATGTGATTGACCCGGATGTATGTACTGACTGCGGTTCTTGTGCCGAAGTATGTCCCACAGAATCAATTCATCCGGAATAAAATATAACACCGGAAATATTTGAACTATTTCGTTAAGCTAAATGGATAGGGTCAAGCTTGCTTGAACTATGTCATGGCGAGAGATAGTCTGATATAATTGAACAAAAAGAGTCGAACAGGTGCTGTCCGGCTTTTTTTGTGCCTTGAAGCAAGGGGTGCCGGGAAGAGCAAAACAACCACAAAAAAACGCCCCCGTTTGGAGGCGTTTTCTATAATTGTTATAACGGTGTATTATCCGTTTACTTTTGCCATGTGAGCAACCAGGTCGAGTACTTTGTTTGAATAACCCCATTCGTTGTCATACCAGCTGATTACCTTCACGAAAGTCGGGCTTAACTGGATACCTGCTTTTTCATCGAAGATAGAAGTGCGTGCATCACCGATGAAGTCGCTCGATACCACGTCTTCGTTGGTATATCCGAGGATACCTTTCAATTCGCCTTCAGAAGCTTCCTTCATAGCAGCGCAAATCTCTGCATAAGTGGTTTCTTTTGCCAGCCGTACAGTCAGGTCAACCACAGAAACGTTCAGAGTGGGAACGCGCATTGACATACCGGTTAATTTACCGTTCAGTTCGGGAATTACCTTACCTACTGCTTTGGCAGCTCCTGTAGAAGAAGGGATGATGTTGGCAGATGCTGCGCGTCCACCTCTCCAGTCTTTTGCAGAAGGACCGTCCACAGTCTTCTGTGTAGCAGTGGTGGAGTGTACGGTAGTCATCAATCCTTCGAGTACGCCGAATTTGTCGTTCAACACCTTTGTTACGGGTGCAAGACAGTTGGTAGTACAAGAAGCGTTAGAAACGAATTGTTCGCCTTTGGTGTAGGTATTTTCGTTTACTCCGACAACATACATACGGGTATCGTCTTTAGAAGGAGCAGACATTACTACATATTTTGCACCAGCGTCAATGTGGCCCTGAGCTTTATCCTTAGAAAGGAACAAACCGGTAGATTCAACTACGTATTCTGCACCTACGGCATCCCATTTCAGGTCGGCCGGGTTTCTTTCAGCAGATACACGGATGGTGTTTCCGTTTACTACCAGGTTACCGTCTTTCACATCGATCGATCCGGTGAACTGACCATGGATCGTGTCATATTTTAACATATAAGCGATGTAGTCAACATCGAGCAAGTCGTTGATACCCACGATCTGGATATCATTTCTGTTTTGTGCAGCACGGAATACCAGGCGTCCGATGCGGCCAAATCCGTTAATACCTACTTTAATCATAACTTTATTGAATTTTATTTGTTAAAAGAGTTCTTATTAATCGTTGTTATTGTTATCTCTTTTGGCCTCATACCGGCTGTTATACCTTTCTTCAGCCTGTTCAACCTGATGAAGAACGTCCCTAAAAACCATCTTTTTAACAGGCTTACAAAAATAGCATATTTTTTCGGTTTGATAAAATTATTTGGGACAAAAAACTGAAAATTGGTACTATCCAAAAATCGGGCAGGGTCAAAGACCTGTCACTTTAGAGAAATATTTCTTGTACAGCCTGTTTTTTCCGGGATTGTATTTCTTAAACAGGTTTTACCCGTGACGATACTCCTTAAGCCAGTCGTAGAAATTCCTGATACCGGTCTCAACCGATGTATGGGGTTTGTATCCGAACTTCTGTTCAAGCAATGATGTATCGGCATAAGTAGAGACCACATCTCCGGGTTGCATATCTACCATCTCCTTGACAGCTTTCTTTCCGGTGGTTTTTTCGATAATACGGATGAAATCCATTAGTTGTACAGGCGAAGCACAGCCCATGTTATATACTACACTGGGAATCCCGGCTTGCGGAGGAGCAGGCATAATTTTGAGTACTCCTTCCACAATATCGTCGATATAGGTGAAATCACGCTGCATTTCCCCGTTGTTGAAAACCTTAATAGGCATTCCTGCCGTAATGGCCGACATAAACAACCAGGGTGCCATGTCGGGACGTCCCCAGGGGCCATAGACCGTAAAAAAACGAATACCGGTTGCAGCTATTCCATAAAGTTTACTGTAGGAATAGGCCAACAGCTCGTTTGCTTTTTTAGTAGCCGCATAAAGACTTACGGGATGATCGGTTTGGGCTGATTCCTTGTAGGGAGTGGGAGTGTCGTCTCCATAGACGCTGCTGGAACTGGCATAAAGGAAATGCCGGACAGGATGGGAACGGCATGCCTCCAGCAGGTGGGTAAAGCCCACTATATTGGAATTGATGTATGAAAGAGGATTTTCAAGGGAGTACCTGACCCCGGCCTGTGCAGCGAAATGGAGAACATGTGTGAATTGTTCTTCACGGAAGAGGGTGAGAAGTCTTTTGGCGTCAGTCAGGTCAAGCCGGATAAAACGGTAGGTCGGGTATTTATCGCTCTGTACCCATTCACCTTCTTTTATTTTCCCCTGTGGTATACCTGTTTCGGCCAGACGGGCATATTTTAATTGTATATCATAATAAGCGTTGATGTTGTCGAGACCGGCCACATCATATCCCTGCCGGACTAATTCGCGTACGACGTGAAAACCAATAAATCCGGCGGTGCCGGTAACCAATATCTTCATCTTCATCAGATTATAAAACAACAATGAGGTAAGGGCCGGTTTTGTGTTGCTCTTTGCCCGATATAACAGATTGAATCTGACTGTTATTCAATACTGCTTTCTCGGGTAACAGTAGCAGTTGGCCGGATAATGTATCGTTCAGTATATCTTCTTCGGAAGCAACTATGACTTCTTTTCCCAGAAAAACATCCATGCTCCCGGGTCGTGAAATTTTATACACATAATATTCGGAAGTGCCTTTCTCTTCCGCAATACGAATCGCTTTGTTGCATAATGTGTTCCATCCCATATAAGGATTCAACTGAGGCAAGGCTAATCCGGCGATAAAGATAGTCAATAAAAGGGTGAAAGTCATCACACGGATAGACTTACGGAGCGCTTTTTCCCGGAATAGCAGATATAAGATTGTGATTCCGCCGAGTGAGATAACAGCTGCCGCTGCATAGACCAATGGTACGGCGATATAAGAGATTTCGTCGATTCGTTTTATATAAAAAACAGCCGGCAGCACTACTGCGAAAACGACAGCAGGCACTGCCACCGAAAGCCGTAACCAGATATTTTTCTCATCGAATTTATCGAGTAGCATGGACGGGAGATAGATCAGAAAGGGTATGGCGGGAAGCAGGTAGACTGCCAACTTGGAACTGATCAGGGATAGCATGACGAAAGTCGTCAGGATAATCGTAAGAAAAAACTTTTCGGTCTCGGTTTGGATTTTTTTGCGAACCACTCCGGCAATGATCAGTCCCACGCATAAAAACATCCAGGGGGCCAGCAAGTACCAGATAGCAATAGCATAGTAATAGAACGGAGATTTATGGTGAAAAGCATTCACCCCTCTTCCTACTGTTTGATGTACTAACAGGTTATTGAGATAGGCGTCTCCTCCTTCCATATAAACACCGGTAAACCAGATACCACATCCCAGCAGTAGAACCAGCCAGCTTTTCCAGCCCCAATATTGTTGCCATGTATGGATTTTACCCCGGTAGAGAAGAAATATCAGGGTGGAGAGAAACGGAACCAATATGCCGACGGGGCCTTTTGAGAAAAGAGCCAGAAAGACATAGAGCGGAAACAGGTAAGCATCCCGTTTCTTTCCTTCCCCCCTGTATATCTTAAAAAAAGTGTAGAGTGAAAGGGTGATAAACATCACCATCAGCATATCCATCCGAATAGTAATGGTGAGAGCCAGAAAGAAACCGCCGGTCATCAGCATCAGCAAACCATCGGGTTGGCAGGCAAAAGATTTCTCTCTTCTCATCCATTTCTCCATCACCATCAACACTACCAATGCGGGCAAAAACGATAAAAGCGACAGAAACCACATTTGGTGACTGCCGAGCAATGTTTTCCCTGCCATCATCAGCCAGAAGCTGAGAGGCGGCTTATCGGCATAGATCTCACCATCCAGCGTGAAAGTAAAAAAGTTGCCGTTACGCAAAGCTTCATCAATAATGCTCAGGTAACGTAACTCATTGTTGGGGGTATAGTCCCGTAAGACCATAACCGGGAGCAGTGCTATAAACCAAAAGAGATAGAGATACTTAGTTTTCATCCTGTTATTTTAAATTCAAGATTTCAAAATTCAAAATCATTAAATCAATCACTTCTCCACTTCCGACTTCTTTTCTTCTAACAATATTCGTCACATTGGCACTACACATCCCGACTTGTCGGGATTATTCATATTGGCACATTCGTTTTAGCCTGTAAGCCAATCATGATGTTACGTACATAAGCCACAAAACCTACCGATTGTCCCAGTATGAGGACGGGATCGTGGCGAATGATCCCGTAAGCGACGATGATACCTGATCCCAGTAGGCTGATAATCCAGAAACCGATTGGCAACACCGACCGATGAAGTTGGGCAGAATAAATCCATTGATAGATGAAACGGAATGTAAAGAGCACCTGACCGGCTGAACCGAAGATCAGTAACCAGATAGGTATATCCTTCTGCCGGAAAAAGAGGGTGGTAAAAGCATTCATGTCGCGCATCAGTAATGCAACCGCTATCACCGGTGTTATTATGAGAATAGTTCTCACTGTGAGAGGTATTCGTTTCCAGATTCCCTGCATATTGAGGTTCCAGAGATAGATATAATATGCAATGAATTGCCCGAATATAATGGCAAAATCGTTTCTGAGTACCCCGTAAATAAAAAGCAGGTAGGAGCCGAAAATGCTCAGGATCCAGAATATAGGGGGTGAGATTATTTTCTTCGCTTTCTCGGTTACAATCCACTGGTAAAGTATTCGTGCCGAGAAGAAGATCTGGGCTAAAAAGCCAATTCCGTAAATCCAGATGGTTGTTCCCTGCATAGATCAATCTAAATTGGTTCCACTGATCTGGTAATTGATATAGCGCTTTTTCATCCACCGGTAAGCAAAACAGTCGATAAAAGGACCGGTAAGCCGGTTCCACAGGTGATATTTTGATTTTCCCGCTATACGGGGATAGTGACGCACCGGGATTTGCTGTATCCTGCCGTTTTGCAACAGGATGAGTGCCGGAAGAAACCGGTGCATTCCGTTGAACATTGGTACACGTTTGGCGTACCCGGTATGCAACACTTTTAGCGGACATCCGGTATCGGATACGCCATCACCGGTCATCATCCGCCGATATCCGTTGGCTATTTTTGATTGCAGGTTCTTGAAGAACGAGTCTTTGCGGTTAGCACGTATACCTGTTACCAATTCATATTCGGCCAGATGGGGGAGTAGCAGGTTGAAATCGTCGGCGTCAGTCTGCATGTCGGCATCCATATAACCCACGAATTCCGAAAAACAGTAATCGAATCCGGCTTTTAAAGCAGCACTCAATCCACCATTCTTTTTCATGTCAAGATAGAAAAAATGGGGGTTCCGTTCGCAGATACTATGTATTTTTTCCCGGCTGCCGTCGGTCGAACCGTCGTTGACAAACAGTACACAAGCAGGATATAGCGACTGAGGTAAGAAGTTTTGTAGTTTTTCTTCTAACCGACTGATGTTCTCTGCTTCATTGTAAATCGGGACAATAATGGTAAAAGTGTATTGACTTGTTTCGTTTCTTTCCATTTCTGTATCGATGATCAACTTGAAAAGAAGGCAACATTTTCAACTGATGGGTTTGGCATCAAATGGAGCTGATTGTCTTCGGCGACAAAAGTAGCTAATATTATTCAGATTTCAATTAATCCCCTCCCACCATTTACTGAAAACCTGTGTAGTGTCGTTCAGATAGACAACTTCGCCGATCCTGGGAGTCACCAGTGGTATCTGATCTCCTTGCTCATTCATTTCGGTTATGGTTTTTAACGGCTCGTCCCAGGGATGGTGAGCTAATTTGAATTTAGAAGAATGGACGGGAAATAAGCGTTTTGCTTTTAGGCCTTTTGCTGCCTGTAACCCCTCCTCGGGCAGTAAATGGATGGCTCGCCACGCCTGATTATACTGACCGTTCTCCAGAATTGCCAGATCAAATCCATCGAATTTTTCTCCGATTTCAGCAAAATGGGTGTCATATCCACCGTCGCCCCCGAGATATAATTTTAACTCTTTTGTTTGTAGAATAAATGCCAGCCAAAGAGTGTTGTTCCTTGAAAAACTTCTGCCTGAAAAGTGACGTGCCGGTGCGGTATACAAGGTGATATTATCGGAAAGAGGCATACTTTCGTTCCAGTCCTTTTCGGTGATCTTTTCCGGATCGAATTTCCAGTGCTCGAAATGTGCGCCTACACCCAGACCGCAAACGATATGCCTGATCTTGGGTCTGAGCCTCTTTATGGTCGGATAGTCCAGGTGATCGTAATGGTCGTGGGTGATAAGCAGATAATCTATTTCCGGCATATCATCCGCCGAATATACATCTGTTCCATTGAATGATTTATTGGAGTTGGGTACCGGCGAAGCGTTGCCGCTAAAAACCGGATCGATCAGAAACCGCTTTCCGTTGAGTTGGATAAAATAAGAAGAATGGCCGAACCATACCAGCACATTTTCATGTATGGGCAGATTTTTCAAATCTGTCTTCAGAGATGGGATCTCGTCAACGGGTCTTGTACGCGGAGCTTTCTTAAAAAGGAAATTGAAAAAGATCTTCGCAGGCGATTGATCTCCGCTGAAATTGGGTGTATGACGGATATTCCGGAATTGTCCATCTTTGTAATTCGGGGATTGTTGCAGTTGCTCGAGTCGTTCCCCACTTGGAGTTTTACCGAACTTCGGTTGCCGGATATAGAAAAATATCGTAATGCCCAACAGCAATACAATGCTTACAATGATTATCATTATTCGTTTTATCAATTTCATGTAGTAAAGTCGCTATCTACCATCAAAGGTATCAGTTTTTAAAGAAAAATCATGTACTTTTGTAACAATAAATATATACATTATGTATTTCTGCAGACCGTGGACTGCTATCTAAGTGATAGACGGTCCTTTGATTTCCTTTGCTTCATATTAAAATATCCCGATTTATCGGTACGTACCGCCTTGAAGAAAATATTCCGAAAGCGACAAATAAGAGAATTCTCACACAAATATGGTTTGAAGCTGGATGATGTAGTTACCCTGCTTCTACCCGAACAATTATCAGATTGTTTTATAGAGATGTTAAGAGTCGTTCCCGATAAATTTCATCCTGAAAATCGATCTCTATAGCCTCGGAAGATCTTTCAGACTGGGAATTGAATATTTGGGTTTGTTTCAAATAGATTATTCAAGCAAAAAGAGGGTTAAATCCACATGGCGATATATCCCTCTTTTTTATATTATATGTGCGTCTCTTATTTGCAGATTATTCTTTCTGTTCTTTGTGATGAGGCGAAATACTGAACTATTTATTTACTCGCTTTATCAAGTAAATCCAAGTCTTCTTTTTCCAGATTCAGTTTGGTTGCCACAAATAAAGTTTCCAATTGGCTTTGGTTTGTTGCGCTTGCGATGGGTGCACCTATATGCGGTTGTGCCAGGAGCCATGCCAACGCGACTGCCGCCTGTGATGTGCCGTGTTTGGCAGAAACTTTATCCAAAGCATCTAAAACGGCAAAACCTTTCTCATTCAGGTATTTTTTTGCTCCTGCCCCCCTTACACTCTTTTTGAAATCGGCTTCGGTACGGTATTTTCCCGTAAGGAAACCCGCTGCCAAAGACCAGTAAGGGAACACACTTAAATTATATTTTTCCACCAGAGGTAAATAGTTGTTTTCATATTTTACTCTTTCTATTAGATTGTAATGCGGTTGCAGTGCGACATATTTGGGGAAGTTGTTCTTTTCCGCCGCTTCAAAAGAGGCTGTCAATCTTTCAGGTGACATATTGGATGCGGCTATGTAGCGAACTTTTCCGGCCTTTATGATTTCGTCGTAAGCAGACAATGTTTCTTCAACAGGCGTCTTTTCATCATCGAAGTGGGTATAATAGAGATCGATATAATCGGTCTGAAGCCGTTGCAATGACTCATCTACAGATTGCAGGATATGTTTCCTGCTGATATCGAAAGCGTGCTCTTTGGTTTCAGAACCGACTTTGGTAGCTACTACCAAATCCTGGCGATTCCCTCTTGATTTTATCCATTTTCCGATAATGCTTTCCGATAATCCCCCTGTGCCGTTTACCCACCAGGGGTAAGTATCAGCGGTATCGATGAAATTTCCACCCTTTTCAATAAATTTGTCCAGAATTTCAAAGGACTTGGTTTCATCCAGTCCATCCGAATACATTTCCACCCAGATTGATGCGGGTTATCTTCAAATCTGTGTTGTTGATCTTTATTTTGCTCATAATTTTACTTTTCCGTTTTCAATGGGATATAGAGATATACCCCGCCAATTCGTTTTTTGTCAGGATCCTTTTATTTTGTGTTTTGAAATTCGCAAAAACGTTTGTTATTTTAATATCTCTTCGAGAAACATCAATGTATGTTTCCAGGCTCTTTTGGCCATAACTTCGTTGTATTCGTGCGATTCGGGATTGGTGAAGGTATGTCCGCTATTAGCGTATATAATGATCTGCCAGTCGGCATTGCCATCCCGCAGTTCCTTCACCAGACTGTCATAATCTTCCTGGGATACACTCTGGTCTTCTGCCGGATGTTCCACCAATACTTTTGTTTTTATAGGTGCATTCGGTCTGCTTTTGTCTTTACCCAATCCTCCGTGTATAGAGACGACTCCCTGTATGTCAAATCCTGCACGTGCCGCTTCCAGGGCTCCTGTCCCGCCGAAACAATAACCGATGACGGCTATCTTGTCAGGCAAAGCGCCTTGCTTTTCCAGTTGCTCTAACGCCAAAGCGATCCGGTGCTGATACGCTTTATAGTCGCTTTTGTAGGACCCGGATAATTTCGCGGCGGATGCATTGTCCTCCGGGATATTCCCTTTGCCGTAAATATCTGCGATAAAGGCAATGTAACCCTCTTTTTCCAATTCTAAAGCAACCGTTCTGGCTTCATTGTCAACACCTTTCCATGCTGGCAGGATTAATACGCCGGGTAATTGTTGTCCTGCATTGGCAGTAACTAACCCATTCAATTCCTGTGTTCCGTCCATATAAGAGACCGTTTTCAGGGACTGGGCCGGACTCATTTGTACGATGGCCATCAGTGATACTATTACAATTAGTTTATTCATATGATTAAAATTATTTATATTCAATTGTATCGTATGGAACTCGCTTTTAATCATGTTCTTGTGTGATAATGATTGTCATGTTCGTTTCATCGCTTTTATCTTCTTTACAGTAGTATCGGCTGAAAACTGTTGATACTCTTTGGTTTCCATTCCGTAGAGAGCGATCTTTCCTTCGCCGTTACTATGGATCCCAAAGCCGTAATTCTTTGTCAGCGGTGAAGTGCGCATGCAGGGTTGTCCTTTCGAGAAGAACTGTTCCCTTGCCCGGGGATATTCATCTTGGGGGATATTATTCCTTTCTGCATATACCAGAAACAGTACATCATCGGAACTGTAGTTGTATGGATTACCATCCAGCAGTTCGTATTGCATTTGTGCGACGGTCTTTTTATCTTTTGCAGGCGGTATTGTTCCACAGTTTACTTTTGTATCTTCCGCCACTTCAATCAATGTATTGAAATAATTTGTCGTATGAGTCTTCATATCGGTGCCCTGTTACAATCATCTCTTATTAAAACAAAAAAAGGGATTGAATGTTTCATCCCTTTTATATAAATGTCCGTTAGCCTCTGCGAGGAAGAGTTATTGATATAATCTCATTGTAATTCCAGTACAAGCATTGCTGTAGCTACGGCTATACCAAAACTGAGTAAGGTCCCGATTAAAATATATTCTGTTAATTTTCTGTCTTTTGATTCCCTTAAATCCCCAAAACGGAAAACCGATTTTGCAGCCAGTAAAAATCCGATAGCTCCCCAATTACCGGTTAATATAAATGTAAAGATAAATAATCGCTCTAATATACCGATATACTTGCCTGCACTGGCCAGGGATGCATCGTTATTGTCGTTCAACGATTTTGACCAGTTGGACATGAGAACCTGTATGATTATACTGCTTACTACCGTTAAAAAAAGTATCGCTGTGATGTAAATCCATACATTTACATTATCGAACCATTCATGAAAATTGAAACTTAATCCGCTCCAAATATACCATAATACCACGATGGTGATGATATGCAGCCCCTGGTCTATCAAAAACCACTTGGGTTTGTTGTCTTCTTTTTGGGCATATAGTTTTACTATATCAATTATCCCGTGTGCAAACATCAGTACCAATGCCAAAAGCCAATAGTTCCAATCCCAAAGTATCAATAGGTATAATATGCCGTGCAGTAAAATATGCAGATAGAATTGAGGATATTTGAGTTTTTTAGTCTCTTTCTCTTTAACCCACGATTTGGGTTGCAATAAAAAATCCCCGATAAAGTGAGCCAATATGAGTTTGATGAGCAATATCATGATAGTAGAGTTTTAATCTTTTTTCGATACATCTTTTCCACATCCAATGCTTCTTCTACATTGGCCCGATTCCATCTTCCACTGACGCCGCTTTGTTTTATTCCCAACAATTTCCCAATCTCTTGCTGTGTATATGTATTGTTTTGAAGTACTGCGTGCATCAACTCTGCCGAAGATATAGTCCATTTATTCATAAAAGTGCCGGCTAATTTCAGATATAAATTGATTTCCTCATCAAAAGGCGACCAGGGGCTTTTTATCCCCATAGTGATCTTTTCCTTTCTAAGGGCATCAAATTTTTCACCGGCGTAGATGAATGCTGATCCGTTACTTTCTGATATTTTTACACCCGTATAGGTCTTTTCTCCTATCCCTATGCTTATTCTCACATCTATGGGACTGATCTTTTTTTGCTCATCCAGTGGTTCTGTTTTTTTTATCAGCGTCTTTATGATAAAGGCTTTTTGGAGTGCTTCTTCCGGGTGATCAATCTCTATCTGAAAAAAATCACCCCACACCAACTCCCATTGCTCGGGAGTCTTTCCCCATGTGGACAACAGGTTCTTTAATGGTGACAGCCATTTCTCCTGATCTGTCAGCTTCCTTGATGCGATGATATCCCCTTTTATAACTGCTATCATGTTATGGTTGTTATAATTGAATCACAAAGTTAAATATAATATTGCATATTAGAGCAATATTTTAAATTATTGCATACTTAAACAATAATATGGAGTATCGCGTAAATCCGCGATAATTTGAATTATCGCGGATTTTGTGATACAATTCTTACTCATCTTTAGTTATTTGTTGCGCTATATTTAAAAGTTCACAGGTTGTTTTCCAATTCCTTGTGGTAGGCTGTGACTTTTAGTTTTGCTTTTGTCCGCATTATGAAGGATAACCATCTATTAAAAAATCCCTCATTGGCTATTGTCGGCTGATGAGGGATCAAATCTTTAGTTAATCGTTGTTTCAGAGATTCAACGATTCCCTGTCAAATTTCTCATACCGGGGTGGGGATGGAGTATAGTCATCATCATCCCATAGATTACTGGTGATCATGAGGTCGGCGCTGTACCGGTTACAGGCTATGGGTACATTATGCACCCGGCACTGCCGGAGCAACATCATGATATCTGCTTCGTGAGGTTGCGGATTGAGGTCGTCTATCAGAAAAACGGCCAGATCTATCTCTTTACGAACCACCATAGCAGCAATCTCTGCATCACCACCCATTGGCCCCGAATTCATTATAGTGAAGTCAGGACAGACTCCTTTTTCGTACAAAGCATCACGTACCAGTGTTCCGGTGGTGCCGGTGCAAACGAGGTGATGCTTCGACAAAAAATCGGCATTAAAAACCACCCATTCCACCATATCGGCTTTGCGGTGGTCATGCGCCACCAAAGCTATTGTTAGTTTTCGTTTCATATTTTTTTAGAGTAAACAATAAAGAGCCACGAACCAAGACAGGTAAACTAAAAGTGAAAAAACGGGACAAGTTGTCCCGACTTGCCGGGATCGTTAAATCAGCAAATCTTCAAATCAATTAAATGCCCAATTCTTCGCGAATAGCATTAATTTTTCGATTTGCAACTGCTTCTGCTTCTTCCAGAGCCTCTCTTGTTTTTGCGTGACCACTCTTCACTTCAATATAGAATTTGATTTTTGGTTCTGTCCCTGAAGGGCGGATAGAGAGTTTTGTGCCTTCTTCCGTGAAGTATTGCAGGACGTTGGAAGTGGTTGGCATTTCAAGGGAGATATGCTCGCCATGAATATAATCTACAGCCTCCAGTTTTGCAAAATCTTTCACAAGGGTGACCGGGGATCCGCCCAGTGAAGCCAGAGGATTCACCCGGAAATTCTTCATCATAGCTTCTATCTCATCGGCACCTTCCTTGCCTTTGCGTACGAGGGAGATACCCACTTCTTTGGAATAGCCGTATTCCAGATAAATATCCTGCAATAGTTCGTACATACTCTTCCCGTTGTCACGTGCCCAGGCTGCTATCTCTGCGAACAGGGTACAGGCCGATACGGAGTCTTTGTCGCGTACGAAGTCACCGGCCAGGAAGCCGTAGCTCTCTTCTCCTCCTCCGATATACTTTTTTATTCCTTCGTTCTGGCGGATGATCTCTGCGATCCATTTGAACCCAGTGTAGCAGTCGAAGATCTCAATTCCCCTCTTAGTGGCAATTTCTTTTACCAGTTCGGTGGTGACGATTGTCTTTACTACATATTCCTTACCCGTAAGCAGTTGCAGTTCATCGCGACGGGTCATCAGGTAATAGAGGCAGATCAGCATCGTCTGGTTACCGTTGACTAAAATGAAATTCCCTTTATTGTCCCGGATAGCCGTGCCGATACGGTCTGCATCGGGATCGGTTGCCATCACCAGGTCGGCACCGGTTTCAATGGCCTTTTTGATAGCCAGGTCGAGTGCTGCCGATTCTTCCGGGTTGGGGGATACCACAGTCGGAAAATCTCCGCTTATCACATCCTGTTCAGGTACGGAGATGATATTGGTAAAACCTACAGCTCTCAAAGCATCGGGCACGAGCGTGCTTCCGGCTCCATGGATCGGCGTATAGACAATCTTCAGGTCGTTATGGCGGGTAATGGCCTCCGGAGAGAGCACCAGTTTTTTTACCTCTTCGATAAACGCTTTGTCCATATCCTTTCCAATAATCTCGATCAGGCCTTTGTTTCCCTCAAAACGGATATCATCTACCGATTTAATACGGTTAACCTCAGCAATGATATTTTTATCGTGCGGGGCAAGCACCTGCGCACCATCGTTCCAATAAGCTTTATAACCGTTGTATTCTTTGGGATTGTGTGAAGCGGTAATCATAATTCCGCTCTGGCATCCCAGCCTTCTGATAGCGAAAGATACTTCAGGGGTAGGACGCAGATTCTCAAAAAGATATACTTTGATGCCGTTTGCACTGAAGATATCAGCCGAGATTTCAGCAAATTTACGGCTGTTATTACGGCAGTCATGCCCGATCACTACCTTGATTTCATCCAGGTCGGCAAATTCTTTTTTGAGGTAATTCGAAAGCCCTTGTGTGGCAGAACCTACCGTATAGATGTTCATTCGGTTGCTACCGGCACCCATGATGCCGCGCAGACCGCCGGTGCCGAATTCAAGATCTTTATAGAATGCATCGATCAGTTTTGTTTTATCGTGGCTGTCGAGCATCTGTTGTACCTCTTCTTTCGTATCAGCATCGTAATTTCCTTTAATCCAGGACATAGCCTTATCGGTGACCTGGGCTAATAATGTTTCTTCTTCCATGTTAAAACAGTCTTATTTTTTGTTTATTCAATAGGATGTACTTTGTATTTTTCGCCAGTCTGGTCGACTATCTTTCTGTAATATTCGTTCGAATATCCCGGACGTAAAGGAGAAGCCGGTTCCCCGTATGGGTTGCGCTTAAATTGTCCGTTCTCCTCTCTTTTGATTACACCGTCTACATATTTCACCATAAGATATTCACCCAGTTTTTTCCATTCTGCTACACCTTCTTTTACAAGGTTGTTGGTGTATTGTGTAAGATACTGAACAGCTTGCGGGGGAGATTGTTCATGGAGCCGCGCCGCTTCCTGTTCCACTTCGGTTTGTGCGGTTTGGAATTGGTTTTCGAGCTTCGATTGCACTTTTTTCATGTCTACGCTCATATCGCTGTAACGGGTATACACCATATTGGAGACCCAATTGTGAATCCAGAAAGCGGATGTCCATGAAAAAGTGAGCAGGTCGCCATTTCCGGCAGTCATTTCGTGAGGTGTTTCGGTGTGGCCGCAATAGAACGGATAGTACACCGTTTGTGCCGCATCGTCGATACCGAACCAGAGGATGCCCCCTATTTCATTGGGTAGCCAGGAACGCATTTGCGCTACGAAAGAGAAAGCAGTTTGTTGAGTAGCGATAGGACGTTCATTGCAATACTCCACGGAATCGACCTCAAAAGAGAGCGGACTCCAACGGTAGGGCGAGTTGAAAGGACCTGCGCCTACATCGAAACGCCAGTCGAGTTCGGTCCCCTCATAATGGTCGCGCATCATCTCTTGGATATCCTGTGCGCTCAACTTTCTGTCCGGCTTGATATAGAGTGGCATGGGATCCGTAGTTTTTCCCTGTGCATAGGTGACGTATTGGGCCATATCCTTGTTTACTTTATTGAAGAACGACCATACACGTGCTTCACAATAGCGGAGTGCACCAAAATCGAGCGGAGCATAGGCTTTGGCAAAACTGAAATCGGCATCGTCCCCATCGAAATATCCTCGTTCGCGGGCGAACGAGATCACATCGGGAGAGTAGATGCAATTTTCGGGATCATTCATCGGAAATTGCTGTATCCGTGCCTGGTTAGCATGAGCCGATACGCAATCGTCGGGAATACGTACAGCTACCCAGACAGCCCCTTTATTGCCGGGACCCTTGCCGATCATTTCCATTACCCATACTTCATTAGGATCGGCAATAGAAAACGATTCACCTGAACTGTAATAACCGTAATCCCTTACCAATCCGGTCATTATGCTGATGGCTTCGCGGGCATTTTTGGCACGCTGAAGTGTAATGTAAATGAGGCTTCCATAGTCCATGATGCCGGTAGAGTCGGATAGTTCACTTCTTCCTCCAAAAGTAGTCTCACCAATGGCTAACTGATGTTCGTTCATATTGCCGATCACGTTGTAAGTCCGTAGAACCTGAGGTATCTCTCCAAGATATTTCCCCGAGTCCCATTCATACACCTTGAGCATCTCTCCGGGACTGTATTCTCTGGCGGACCAGTGGTACAGTTCGCCATAAAGTGCATAGGAATCAGCAGCATAAGATATCAGTGTAGATCCGTCTGTGGAGGCTTTTTTTCCTACCAGTAAATTTGTACAGGGAAAGGATGTGGAAATTACGAATAATAACGCAATTACAGCAATGATTTTCTTCATACAACTATTTTTAATTTCTTAACTTGAGCGTAAAGATACTTTATTTTGTTTAATTTGCCCCAAGGGTAGGTGTATATTTTGGATTTATTTCCATGCAATGGTTCGCACAATTGGAAAAAAGACGCTATTTTTGTATTGCTTAAAAGTTGTGTAACAATGAATAAATATATAAAGAAGTTCGGGTCGGGAAGAATTCTGGGTCTCACAGCCTACCAAATCATTATTCTTCTTGTGCTGGTCGCAATGCTCTTTTTTTTCAGTGACAGCAGTGTTACCAAAAGAATGCGGTATGAGTCTCAGATAAAAGACCTTGAATCCCAAATCGAATTTTATCGGAAGCAGACGGAGGCAGATAGGGAAAAGCTGAATGAACTTCAGTCCAATAAAGAAGATCTGGAGAAGTTCGCCAGGGAAAATTATCTGATGAAAAAGGAGAATGAAGAAATTTTTATCATCAAAGAGAAGAAGTGAGATAGGATTAAGTTGAAATAATTAAAAAAAGTGGTACCTTTGTAAGGTCATAACCGGGTTTTGGTTGATATTTCACAAAAAAAATTAGCATATATAACAAATAAAATGCATCGTGTAAAGGATGTCTTGTTTCGGATTTCCGGTATTTTGATTTTATTGTCAGCGGTATTGTATCTTTTTATACCTGCTGTAGTACCTTGGATAATGGCCGTGTCCGTGGTAATATTTACTGCCATCACTTTTACAAACCCGTATCCAGGGAAGAGTATCCGTGGTAAGAGATTGTTTAATTTTCAGCTATTTTCATGCATATCGATGATTGTAGCGACCTATCTGATGTTCAGGGAACGTAATGAGTGGGTACTGGCAATGATCGTCGGAGCAATATTTTTACTCTATGCATCTGTTATGATACCCCGAGAGTTGGAAAAAGAGAAAAATAAACTATAGGCTTCCGGAATGTTGTACCCAATATTCTATTATGGATAATATAAACAGGAATATACTTGTTATTGACGACAATCTGACTGTCTGTCTGATGCTGAAATCCTGGCTGGTAAAAAAAGATTTCGGTGTGGAAACGGCCTCCAGTGTAAAAGAGGCAAAGCAGAAGGTGAAGGAACAACCGTTTGATCTAATTCTGTGTGATATAAGGATGCCGGATGCAGACGGTTTCGATTTTCTTTCCTGGGTTAAGAAATATGATTCGGATATTCTTGTAATCATGATGACCGGCTATGCAGACATTGAATCGGCGGTCGAGTCGATGAAATCGGGCGCAGTAGATTATATCTCCAAGCCCATTGAACCGGAGCAGCTCTTTAAGAAAATAGATGAAGCCTTTACCCTTCAGGAACGGGTATTGAGACAGACCCGGTTCTCAGATAATTTTATCAAATTCCCTGGTGAAGAATACAGCAAACTTTACAAGGAGCTCGAACATACTGCAGAAAATAACCTGCACCGGTTGATTATTGGGGATCCGGCAACAGGAAAACTCTCAGTAGCGAAATATATCTACGAAAAGGGAACCCATTTATCGGAGCCATTTGTAATTTTTGATAATGATAAGTCGGCCGATAGTGCAAACTCCTATCGTACATCGTCCAACGGAAGTGATGATAGGTCACCACTTATGCAGAAATTCCAGGAAGCAAAAGGTGGATTATTATATATACGGCAAACTGCTTATCTCGATATTAACCAGCAGAATGAATTGTTGGGCATCCTTACCAGACAAAAAAAGGACGATGATTTTACGCAAGTGATCATGAGTACCGAAATAAGCAAGGATGAATTGCAAAGACGTCTTATACCCAAACTTTACAACCTGATAATACAGGATTGTATTATATTACCTACCCTGAAAGGTAAAAAAGAGGTAATTAGCTTCCTTGCCAATCATTTTCTTCAATTTGCCAATACCACACTTGATAAAAAGATAGAAGCCATTGATCCTGCCGTATTGGTGCGCCTCACCGGATATGCCTGGCCGGGAAATATACAGGAATTGAAGAACTGCATCATAAAAGCTGCTTTGCTTACAGAGGATGAAATCATTCCTGCTTCCATTGTTCCGGAGTTATTTGGGGACAAAATAAAGAACGAAGACCGTACGCTATTATTAAATCCGATCCAGGGGCTTCGTAAGGAATATTATGAAAAGGAAAAGATTATAGAAGCATTGGAACTGGCCAAGGGTAATAAAACAATGGCGGCGTCTATTTTGAATATCGACAGGAAAACACTCTACAATAAAATAAAGCTTTACAACGTTTTTCCAAACAATTGAAAATGATATGCGATCATTACCTGAAAATAAAAAACAAGGCTCATTGAAGATTAAATTTACAGTCATTATAGGGTACTTGCTTGTAGTGGTAGTGATGGCATTTGGGCTTGTCGCTCTTTATCATAATTTGGTTGACTACTCAAACAAAAGGATAAGCAGTGAGGACATGTCAGAATTATTGATTGTGGGAAACACATTATCCATGCTTTATGAGATTGAGAGTGAGCAGAATCTTATTAATGCGGAAAATGCAGAACAATATTTTCTTAAGTACGATTCCATAGCGCCGAAAATCAAAGCCAATCTGGTTGAATTGAAAGAGGTTGCTGTCGATTCCTCGCGGATAGAGAAACTGGATACCATTCAACTGCTGGTCGACAAGAAAAGGGAAAATCTGCAGGAAGTTGCCGCATTGCTCGATTCTATTCGTCGTGCCCCAAGGGTAGTGGCGCAGACCGAGAGCAGTTATGTGCCTCTGAAGCTGAACAAGGAAATATCCGATTATTTGGAGAGCAAAAACCTGAATAACGCTGATGTCAATCAGAATGATACGAGTGTAGTCGTCGGCTCCAGGAGAGGTTTTCTTGATCGGGTACGTGATGTATTCGTGGCCCGTTCCGACTCAACCGTTGTGATAGAAAAAAAATCGATAGTATCGGATAATGACCTTAAACTGATCGTAGATACCATTATCAACAAAGTCCGTTATTCAGAGAGGCTCGATTTGGAACGGCAAAGGCAATTCCAGTTAGCTTACCTCAAGCGTCAGGAAACGATGACCGAAACTAACCGAATGCTTACCTTGCAGATAGACGAACTGTTGAAAGGGATTGAACATGAAGAGTTGGAGAAGTCGCTGAGACTCCTGAAGGAAAAAGAGGAGATGCTTGCAAATTCGCAACATACCATGTTTATCGCTTTTTGTGTGGCATTGTCCATAGCATTTGTTTTTGCCATACTCTTCCTGATAGATATCAATAAGAGTCAACGTTACAGGAGACAATTGGAGGCATCCAATAAGCGTATTTCCGATTTGCTGGATTCGCGCGAGAAACTGATGCTTACCATATCGCATGATATCAAGGCTCCCATGAGTTCAATACTTGGATTTATTGAATTAATGGATTACCATGGCAATCCGAAAAATGAGACTTACCTGAACAATATGCAGAATTCAGGAGAGCATATTCTGGAGCTTGCCTCAGCATTACTCGATTATCATAAATTAGAGGAGGGTAGCTGGCAATTGAAGGAGTCGGACTTTAACCTGTACGATCTTGTTGGGAATACGACTTCAGGATTTAAGCCGCTGGCTGCAAGAAAAGGACTGGAATACAGTGTTAAGAATGAACTGCCGAAACATTTGGCTGTTTATGGGGATCTCTATATGATACGACAGATCATGAACAATATTATCTCCAATGCAGTAAAATATACATCGGAAGGAAGCGTCCATGTAAACGCTTGGCTAGAAGACAAAGATTCATCGAAACGCCTCGTGTTTTCAGTCAACGATACCGGGGAAGGAATTGATGAAGCCGACCAACAGATTGTTTTCCAGGAATTCAGGCAACTGGATAATCCTCTCGGGGAGGAAGGAAGTGGTCTGGGACTGGCCATTACCAAGGGATTTATAGAGGCATTAAAGGGAACCATCCGTCTCAATTCCCGAAAAGGAGAAGGTTCTGAATTCATTGTGGAAATCCCCCTGAAAGATGCAAATGAGAATGAACCAAAGAGTAAGGACAGGGATAATTATAAAGTTGTGCCACAGGATCTTGAAGGCATTTCCGTACTTCTTGTGGACGACGACCCCGTTCAGTTGACAATGACTTCTGAAATGCTTTCCAGAAAGAAGGTCACGAGTGTGACAGAGATGAATCCTGATAAAGTGTTGCCGCTCCTTGAGTCGATGTCATTCGATATCCTGTTCATGGATATTCAGATGCCGGGTACCGACGGCCTGACACTGGTTGGAAAAATTCGCCGGTTAGGAAGTGAGCGAATAAAGAATATGCCCGTGATAGGCTTGTCAGCCAGATCGGATATGTCGGAAGAAAAGATGAAGGCCGCAGGATTTACCGGTTTCCTTATTAAACCGTTCACTTCTGATAGATTATACAGTATAATCTGGCACCATGTGCGAGATGAAAGTCCAGGCCGGAAAGCTTTCGTTGAGGAAGAAAATCAATCTTTCGATGAGAAGGGAGCCAGAGCGTTAATAGAATTTGTGAGTGATGACAAACGGGCTTCTGTAGCTATTTTACAATCGTTTATCAATGAACTGGCAGAGTGCCGTATTCAGTTGCAGGAGGCTTTTCAGAAAAAAGAGGGAAAAATGGTTCAGGCAATTACTCACAAGATATTACCGTTATTCCGCTCAATGGGAAATAAGTCGTTAATAGGACTTATGGAAAAATTGGAGAAAGGGGAGACTTTATCGGATAAAGAGAAGGCTTTTGTGCTGGATAAAATCCAGGAATATCTTGAAGAGGCAGGAACCCTCAGAAAAGAGTTCGACGGAAATTGAGATGGAGCGGAATCCAAAGGTTGAAAAATACAAACGTTATCTTCTGTTAGAGAGGGGATTATCGGCTAATAGCATTGACGCCTATATGACCGATCTGCAGAAATTGCTTGATTTCATGGAAAACAAAGGGATTGATATGAAATCTGTTCAGACCGTCCATCTCGAAGAGTTTCTCTCGGAATTGCATGATAAGGATATCTCACCACGTTCCATTGCCCGTATTATATCAGGCCTGAAATCTTTTTTTCGGTTTCTGGTGCTGGACAAAATTCGTCCGGATGACCCTGCTGAATTAGTGGAGGCTCCCAAGATCGGACTGAAACTTCCGGTTGTTTTATCGGTGGAGGAGATCGATTCTCTACTGGCTGTCATTGATGTCTCGACGGCTGAAGGGACCCGTAACTACGCTATTATTGAAACATTATACAGTTGTGGACTTCGTATCTCCGAATTGACCAATCTCCGTTTCTCGAATCTCTTTTTCAAGGAGGGATTTATACGTGTGGAAGGGAAGGGAAGCAAACAACGGCTGGTACCTATTTCCGATGTGGCGATACGGAAGATTAAGGATTGGCTTTATTACCGCAATCAAATTCCCATCCGGAAGGGAAATGAAGACATTCTCTTTGTCAGCTCGCGTGGCAAAGCGATCTCCCGTGTCACGGTGTTTTATTATATCAAGCGTTATGCCGAAGAAGTAGGTTTGCAAAAGAAGATCAGCCCGCACGTTTTTCGTCATTCGTTTGCAACTCATCTGCTCGAAAGGGGTGCCAATATAAGGGTGATCCAGGAGATGCTGGGACATGAGAAAATTACCACTACCGAGATTTATACGCATATCGACCGCAATTTTCTGCGACAGGAAATCATAGAACATCATCCGAGAAGTTGATGTGAATTTTAAACAGGCATTGAAAATTTATCGGAAAAAGGATCGAAGCACCGGGATAATTTTATATATTTGCTGAAGATAAAGATAAATAAAAAAATAAATATTATCGTATGAAGTTTGTAGTATCAAGCGCCGCACTATTGAGTCACTTGCAGGCCATAAGCAGAGTTATCAATTCCAAAAACACATTGCCTATTCTCGACTGCTTTTTGCTCGATTTAAAGGGCAGCACACTATCACTAACCGCAGCTGATAATGAGACTCGGCTGGAAACAACGGTGGAGGTGAATAGCGCGGAAGGTGAAGGAAGCCTGGCCATCAATGCCCGGAACCTGCTCGATCCGCTGCGTGAATTGCCTGACCAGCCGCTTACATTCGATATCAATGACGAAACGTTGGAAATATTTCTCTATTATCATAATGGGAAGTACAATTTTGTTGGTCTGAAAGGAGATGAATACCCGGAACCAAAGCCGCTCAAAGATTCATTTATGACATTGACGGTGGAGGTCGATACACTTTTCTCGGGTATCAACCGGACTGTCTTTGCTACCGCAGACGATGAATTGCGTCCGGTGATGAACGGTATCTATTTTGATATTACTACCGACGATCTTACTTTCGTGGCTTCTGACGGACACAAACTGGTACGTGTGACTACTACCGAGACCAAAGGAGAAGGACGTTCATCATTTATCCTGCCTAAAAAACCGGCAACCCTGCTCAAATCGCTCTTACCGAAAGAGTCAGGTGCGGTAGAGATTAAGTTCGATGAAAATAACGCATACATTGCCATGTCGTCTTACAAGATGGTATGCCGGTTTGTGGAAGGGCGCTATCCCAATTATAATTCAGTAATTCCGCAGAATAATCCCAACACTTTTGTGCTGGACCGCCTGACACTGTTGAACGCACTCAAACGTGTGGCTGTATTCTCCAATCCGGCCAGCAACCTGGTTAAATTCCAACTTTCAGAAGATAAGATAGTGGTGACTGCCCAGGATATCGATTTCCTGACTACAGCAGAAGAAACTATTCCTTGCACTTACGAAGGGAATGTGATGAATATTGGCTTTAAAGCCTCTTTCCTGATTGATATACTTGACAATATACCCTCTTCTGATGTGCGGATAGAGCTTTCTGACCCGTCACGTGCGGGATTGATCCTTCCTGTAGATAAGGAGGAAAACGAAGATATGCTGACGTTGCTGATGCCGATGATGTTGAATGACTAACAATAACCAGATGAAGTTAAATCTTAGGAATCCGTTGGTCTTCTTCGATTTGGAGACGACCGGGATCAACATCACTCGCGACCGTATTGTAGAGATATCATTTTTAAAAGTCCATCCTAACGGAAAGGAGGAAGTAAGATCGCGGCGTATCAATCCCGAGATACCTATTCCTCCCCAGGCTACAGCGATTCACGGTATCACTGATGATGACGTGAAAGATTGCCCTACCTTTAAACAGGTGGCGCGGTCACTGGCCGACCAACTGGAAGGGTGTGACCTGGCCGGCTTCAACTCGAGCCGGTTTGATGTGCCGATGCTGGCGGAAGAGTTCCTCCGAGCCGGTGTGGATTTTGATATGAGTAAACGTAAATTTGTGGATGTGCAGATCATCTTCCATAAAAAGGAACAGCGTACACTCGAAGCGGCATATGCCTTTTATTGCAATAAAAAACTGGAGAATGCACATTCTGCCGAAGCGGATACCATCGCTACTTATGAAGTGTTGAAATCTCAACTCGACCGTTATCCTGATCTGGAGAATGATATCGAGGTGCTATCAAAAGAGTATTCGAGTTTCAATAATAATGTGGATTTTGCCGGACGGTTTGTCTATGATGAGAAAGGGGTAGAAGTTTTCAATTTTGGGAAACATAAAGGGAGGCCGGTGTCAGAAGTCCTTAAAAATGAACCGAGTTATTATGCCTGGATGATGGATGGTGATTTCCCGCTCAATACCAAACAGGTGCTTACTAAAATCAGGCTTCGTGAGATGAATAGTTAAACGTGCTGTTGGCACATTAAGATATCTTCCTCATGATCTTAAAGAATACCGTTTTATTTTTAATTGTAGGCTTGGGATTATTCACGTCCGGTTGTACGACCTATTATTATTCCACTGTTCAGTCGTATGAAAAAGAGTTACGGCGGAACCAGGATGGTTCATTTCGTACTTCTCGTAACGATTTATCTGTGAACTATTCATTCAAGGATTTGGGCGGGAAAGTAGTGTATGAAATCCAGAATGAGTCGGATGATCCGGTTTTTGTAGATTGGTCGCGTTCGGTGATTATTGCTGAGGACTATGCTGTGCAACTGAGAGATAATACCGCACGCTTTCACGGCGATGTAAGTACCACGACCTATCATTTCTCAAATACCAATTACAGTGCTTCTTCGGGAAGTATTTCCGGGCGGGTTGTGTTACCTCAGAGTGATTTGTTTGTTCCTCCTCATTCTAAAGTTGTTCATTCGCCTATGGCGTTGTCGCACGTTTTGAATCTGGATATTCCCGCATATCTCTATCAGAAGCGGGACATAGGCCTGTCATCTGTTCGTTTTATCAATTTTACCGAAGAAGACACACCTTTAAAATTTCGAAGCTATTTAACCATTGTCAATGACAGGGATAAAAGCCAGACTGTTTTTGAAGATGTATTTTTTATTTCGGAGATAATAAAAACAGGTAGTAAAAATGACCTCTTATCCCGTGATGTTCAACAACGGGGTGACATATTTTATATAGAGATTGTCAATCGGAATGCCGTTACTGCCGGTTGGATTGTGGCAGGAGCAGCCGCTGTAGGAGGGTTGATCCTGCTAGCACCGCATATGCCGGTAGAAGAACCCTATACACCTGCGTACTAAATTAATTGTTTCTTAATTTATAAACTTTGGATGTCCCGTTTTTTTATCACACTTTCTTATAACGGAAAAAATTATGTGGGTTGGCAGATCCAGCCTAACGGAATGAGTGTACAGCAGGCGCTTCAGGATGCACTCTCTGTTATTTTAAGGAAAGAAGTGATGGTGGTAGGTGCCGGCAGGACTGACGCAGGTGTGCATGCCCGTGAGATGATTGCCCATTTCGACTGGGAAGGGAACACTTTTTCTCCCGATGATCTGGTGTACAAACTCAATAATTTTTTACCCAAAGATATTTCCCTTTCCGCTATACGACAGGTGCACCCGGATGTACATGCACGCTTCAGTGCGGTTTCACGTACTTATAAATATTATGTGACGACAGTGAAAGATCCGTTTCTCTATGAATACACTTACCGGGTGTTTTTTCAACCCGATATTGAGGTGATGAATACCCTCTGTGAAGTGTTGAAAGAATATAAAGACTTCGCCAGTTTCAGTAAGCTACATACCGATGTGAAGACCAACAATTGCCGTATTGAATATGCCCGGTGGGAGAAAAAAGAAGAGTTGTACGAATTTACCATTCGAGCCGACCGTTTTCTTAGGAATATGGTGCGTGCTATTGTAGGGACATTGTTACAAGCGGGTAGGGGACGACTCGATGAACAGGAGTTTCGACGTATTATTGAAGCCGGAAACCGGAATGTGGCAGGCGACTCTGTACCGGGACATGCCCTTTTCCTGGAAAAGGTGATCTATCCTGATGATATCTGGTTGTGACAAGAGGTGGTAACCTGTTATTCCATAGGGAATAGTCTGTATAAACCAAAAATATATTAATCGAAAGTAAAAGATAACATGATGAAAAAGAGCATTTTATTAACTATTTGTGTCATTTATTCTCTCAGTGCATTTACGCAGTGGACACCTGCACAGACCGAATGGTATTATCCCGTACCAGAGAAAGTCATCCCGGGTAAAACAGCCGGTACTGCACCTTCTGATGCCATTATACTCTTTGATGGGGGTGATCTTTCTAAATGGGTGAATGAAAAGGGTGAAAAACCGCGGTGGAATGTAGAGAATGGAGTCTTATCGGTCAGGCCAGGCACGGGAGCAATTATGACCAAAGAACATTTTGGCGATTGTCAGTTACATATAGAGTTCAGATCTCCGGATCCGGAAAATCATAACGGTCAAAACCGCGGGAATAGCGGTGTCTTTCTAATGAGCCGGTATGAAGTTCAGGTACTGGATGGTGATAATAACGATACTTATGTGAACGGGATGGTGGGCAGTATATATAAACAGGCAGCCCCATTGGCCAATGCATATACAAAAAACGGGGAATGGCAGGTGTATGATATTTACTGGAAAGCACCCAGATTTGGGGCTGGAGGCGAGCTGGAGTCTCCTGCAATGATAACAGTGGTATTGAACGGTATCCTTATACAAAACAATTATATACTGAAAGGGCATACTCCTTATATCGGATTGCCGGAGTATAATGCCCATGGAAGACTTCCCCTGATGCTTCAGGATCATGGAACGGCAGTATCTTTCCGGAATATCTGGATAAGGAATTTATAATGTATATGCTCTGAAGCTTCTGAAATGGATCTGCTACCGGATTACCGCAAAGACAAGTATGTCAAAATTTATCCGGTGATAGGAGAATAAATGTTATCTTATCACCGGATATTTTTTCTTCAACGTTTTTTCCACAATTTCTCCATCTCTTCAAGTGATTTGCCTTTCGTTTCAGGTACCATCTTCCAGACAAACACTGCTGAAATGACAGCCATCAATCCGTAAAAACCGTAAGTCATTCCACTGCTGAATTCCATCATCGCAGGGTAAGTGGATGAAATCAGATAGTTGGCAAACCATTGGAAAGCAACCGCTACTGCTACAGCCTGGCCACGAATCCTGTTGGGGAAGATCTCTGATATCAGCACCCAGCAAATCGGCCCCCACGACATCATGAAAGAAGCAGTGTATATAATAATAAATATCAATGTGCCGATCCCTATAATGTTGTTAAATGCCAGTGCCGATATGGCAAACATACCTACGGCCATCCCTATCGATCCTGTAATGAGAAGTGGTTTCCGGCCCCATTTATCAACTGTTAGAATTGCCACAACCGTAAAGACAACATTTACAAAACCCATTACAATAGTTTGTAACATCGAAGCATCTTTAGCCGCACCCATACTTTCAAAAATGCGGGGAGCGTAATAAAGAGCCACATTTATTCCTACAAATTGCTGGAAGACCGATAATAGAATACCTATGATTATCACTATCTTTCCATATGAGAATAGCTTTGCACGTTCAGTAGTCAGTCCTACAGACTGCTTAATCTCCGAGAAAATCGTTTGCGTTTTCAGCTTGTCGCTATAAATTTTGTTCAAAACCGACATCGCTTGTTCATTCCGGTCTGACAGCACCAGGAATCTCGGTGTTTCGGGAACCAGAAGTAATAAAATTCCGAACAATGCAGCAGGAATAGCTTCCGATGCAAACATATACCTCCATCCTATAGCATTTATCCATTCTATACTCTGTCCGTTGGCAATAGCCCAATTTACAAAGTAGACCACCAACATTCCAAGGATAATGGCAAACTGGTTGAATGAGACCAGCCGGCCACGAATATCTGCAGGGGCTATCTCGCTGATATACATGGGTGACACCGCAGAGGCAAGTCCTACCCCAATACCACCGATGATACGATATAAGTTGAACACCAGCAGTAATCCTATTGAAGGCTCTCCCCTGGTAAAGAATAGCGTTTCCGGATAGCCCGATCCCAGGGCAGAAAGAAAGAACAATACTGAAGCAAATAATAGTGTTTTCTTACGTCCCAGACGATTTGAAAAGAATCCTGACAGTACTCCTCCTATTATACAACCGATCAATGCGCTTGAGACCGTGGCTCCGTGTATCAGGGAATTCAACCCCAACGGCCTGATAAGATAGGCTTCAATAGATTTCTCAGCTCCTGAAATTACCGCTGTATCGTATCCGAAAAGCAATCCTCCCAGGGTAGCGACCAATGTGATACCGAACAGGTAAGGTTTATTATACTGTTTTATCATATGATGGGAAATTGAACAATACAAACTCTTGTCATTGCATATCCTGTTTTAGATATACATATTTAAAATAGCTTCGTATAACTCCTGCTTACCACTGATTTGTTCAGGTTCTCTGCCTAACGATAGTGCATATTCACGCAGTTCTTCCAGGGAGAGTTTTCCCTCCTCGAATTCTTTTCCTTTGCCATTGTCGAAAGAGGCGTATCTCTCTTTCCGCATTGTGGAATAGGGCGACTCTTCAAGGATTGCAGCAGCAGCCTCCAAAGCGCGCGCAAAAGCATCCATACCGGCAATATGGGCGATGAAAATATCTTCCAGGTCAGTGGAATTCCGGCGGGTTTTGGCGTCGAAATTTGTTCCGCCACCTTGCAAGCCTCCACTTTCCAGGATGACGAGCATGGCTTGTGTCAGCTCGTATACATCAATAGGAAACTGGTCGGTATCCCATCCGTTCTGATAATCTCCCCTGTTGGCATCGATGGATCCAAGCATACCGGCATCTGCCGCACATTGCAGGTCATGTTCAAATGTATGGCCGGCAAGGGTGGCGTGGTTCACTTCAATATTCAGTTTAAAATCTTTATCCAGGTTATGGGCGCGCAGGAAACCGATCACTGTTTCAGCATCATAATCATACTGATGTTTTGTCGGTTCCATTGGTTTGGGCTCGATAAAGAAAGTACCCTTAAAACCTTTTGCCCTGGCATAATCACGTGCTTTGGCCAACATCATGGCCAAATGCTCTTTTTCCCGTTTCATATTGGTATTGAGTAAACTCATATATCCTTCGCGTCCGCCCCAGAATACGTAGTTCTCCCCACCAAGTTCTATTGTGGCATCCAGTGCATTTTTGATTTGCGTAGCGGCATATGCCACACTGTCGAAGTTGGGGTTGGTGGCTGCCCCGTTCATATAGCGCTTGTGACCAAAGACATTGGCAGTTCCCCATAACAGTTTAATACCGGTTTCAGCTTGTTTTTGCTTGGCATAAGCAACGATCGCCTTGAGATTAGCTTCATATTCTTCAATCGAATCGCCTTCGGCAATCAGATCCACATCGTGGAAACAGTAATACTCGATCCCTATTTTCTGTATAAATTCAAAACCGGCGTCTAATCGCTGTTTGGCAATATCCAGGGCTGAACTGCCTTGTGCCCAGGGAAATGTCTTTGTTCCCGGTCCGAACGGATCGCCACCCTCAGCACAGAGGGTATGCCAATAAGCCATTGAAAATTTGAACCAATCTTTCATCTTTCGTCCGTAAACCACTTTTTCGGCATTATAATACCGGAATGCCAACGGATTACGACTTTCCTTTCCCTCGAATTTGATCTTCCCTATACCCGGGAAAAATTCCCCTGTTGTTCTTTCAGTTTCCATAATTTAAATTTTTAGAGCTAAGAATCAAGAATCAAGATACAAGACAATTTAATCATGTTCTTGGGCAGAATGACACTCATGCTCGTTTCATAAAATATTTATTAAAAAAGTAGTTGCATCTTTTTCATTATATCAGGGATTTCCATCGTTGATATGCTTCCTGATATTGTGCTTTGTTCCTATTGTCCGGTTCCACAGTCATAATCTTCTTCAAAGAGGAAAAAGCCTCAGCAGGTGATGCATAAATTCCGGCCCCGATACCGGCGGCTTTTGCCGCACCTGCAGCTCCGTCGGTATCGAAAAGTTCGATAACGGCCCCGCTGGTTGAAGCCAGTGTCTCCCTGAATAACGGGCTGAGGAACATATTGGCGTTTCCCGCACGAATAACCCGGATATCTATCCCGATCTCCTCCATGATTTCCATGCCATATTGAAAGGCGAAGACAATTCCTTCCTGTACTCCGCGTAGCAGATCGGAAAGGGAATGAATATTGAAATTGATGCCATGGAACGAGCTCTCTCTATTTCGGTTTTGCAGTACCCGCTCCGCCCCATTTCCAAAAGGAATCACTGAAATGCCTCTTGCACCGATGGGCGAGTGTGCCGCAAGTGCATTCATCTCGTTATAGCTCAATTCTTCCGGCACTATATTTTTCTTTATCCACGAATTGAGGATACCCGTACCGTTGATGCAGAGTAAAACACCCAATCTTGTCAATTCCGGTTTATGATTGACATGTGCAAAGATATTTACTCTTGAGAGGGGATCATATTTCACTTCATCCAATACCCCGTATACTACCCCCGATGTGCCGGCAGTAGATGCAATCTCTCCCGGATTGAACACATTCAGGGATGCAGCGTTGTTGGGTTGATCCCCTGCACGGTAACTGACCGGTATTCCGGGATAAAGGCCAAGTTCTCTTGCTGCGGAGCCTGATAACTCTCCTTGTATACCGAATACCGGTGTTATTTCAGGGATTAATTCTTTCTTAAATCCGAAATAATCCATGATTTCCTGTGATATTCTGTTCCCTTTGAAATCCCAGAAGATCCCTTCCGACAGTCCTTCCATGGTAACCGATATCTCGTCCGTTAATTTCATGGCGATATAATCGCCGGGAAGCATAATTTTGTCGATACGGTCATATATCCCAGGTTCATTCTCCTTTACCCATGCCAGTTTGGCAGCCGTGAAATTGCCGGGTGAGTTCAATAGCCGGGACAACACCTTCTCTTCGCCTATTGCATGAAAGGCCCTCTCGCCAAAAGATACCGCACGACTGTCGCACCAAATAATCGAGGGACGTAATACTTCCCTGTTTTTATCCACCATTACCAGTCCATGCATTTGCCATGAGATACCGATGGCTTTGATATCTTGCGGGTCTACTTGCGATTGCCGGAGTATCGAAGCGTTGGCCAGTTTTAAGTTTGCCCACCACATCTCAGGATCCTGTTCGGCCCATCCCGGCTGTACAGCATACATTGTCATCTCCATTTTCGGGTAGAAGTCGGAAGCTATTGTTTTTCCGGTCTCAATTTCCACCAAAGCAGCTTTTACCGAAGAACTGCCTATGTCATATCCTAATACATACATAATCTGTAATTGTTTCTGTTATTCCACTCACTTTTATTTGTGTATACGGAGTAAGTAAGGCATGATTACCCACTGATTAATTCGATGATACAGACCAATATCCTTATTGTATAAAGTACGTATATTGATCTGCAAACTTATTCATTTTTTTTGAATAATAACTACAATAAGAAGAAAAATTAATAAAATAGTTCATATATTTGAGATTTTATTTTGGAGCACAATTTTCTATTGAGTACAATAATTTATGATAGACAATAAAGTGTCACAGGAGATATCCCAGCCAATAGCATATAATCCTCATGTCTCTATTGACTGTGTAGTATTCGGTTTTGATGGGGAAAAATTAAAAATACTCTTAATTGAACGTACGATCAGGGAAGGGGATGGAAATTATAGTGATAAAAAATTGCCGGGAAGCATTATATATCAGGATGAAGATCTGGATACCGCGGCAACGCGCGTTCTGAATGAACTTACGGGTCTAAAAAATATTTTCCTGCATCAGTTCCATAGTTTTGGCGATCCTAAAAGAACCAGTAACCCCCGGGATAAGAACTGGTTGGAGAAAACGACCAATACTAAAATCGGACGTATTGTAACTGTAGGCTACCTTGCACTGATCAAGATCAGCCGGAAAATTATTTTTGAGTCCGAAAATACTACTGCAAGATGGTATGATGTCAAATCGCTTAGCAACATGAAGCTTGCTTTTGACCATAATCAGATTGCGGAGGAAGCGTTGAAGCATATACGCCATCAGGTGATGCTCCAGCCTTATATGCTTTTCGAATTACTACCGCGTAAATTTACAATGACTCAACTCCGTAATTTATACGACCTTATACTTGAAACAAAATCCGATGTGCGTAATTTTCAAAAGAAAATGTTACAGATCGATGGTCTCGAACAGTTGGATGAAGTTCAAAAGAATGTACCTTACAGGGCTCCCCGGTTGTACCGGTTTAACAAGAGGAAAGCTAAAATATCCAAACTCAAGCCGGGTTTTTAGATAGGAGCAACAAAAAACGCAGCGAACCATGAAGTCCGTTGCGTTTTTTGTTGTCTGCTTTTCCTTTAGGAGAAAGCTATTTTCCCGGAAGATCAATCATTCATTGAAATGAGGAATTCTTCATTGCTTGAAGTACGTCTCAGACGGGTCAACAGGAATTCCATCGCTTCCACCGAATTCATATCCGAAAGGAAGTTGCGGAGTACCCACATGCGGCTAAGCGTTTCCTGCGACAGGAGCAGGTCGTCACGACGCGTGCTCGATGCAATAATATCCACAGAGGGGAATATCCGTTTGTTGGAGAGTTTGCGGTCGAGTTGCAATTCCATGTTGCCGGTACCCTTGAACTCTTCGAAGATCACGTCGTCCATTTTGGAGCCGGTTTCGGTGAGCGCTGTTGCGATAATGGTAAGTGAACCGCCATGTTCGATGTTACGGGCTGCACCAAAGAACCGTTTTGGTTTATGCAACGCATTGGCGTCCACACCTCCCGAAAGCACCTTTCCCGAAGCAGGTTGTACCGTATTATATGCACGAGCCAGACGGGTAATGGAGTCGAGCAGTATCACTACATCGTGTCCGCATTCCACCAGCCGGCGGGCCTTGTTCAGTACAATTTCGGCAATCTTCACGTGACGGTCTGCCGGTTCATCGAAAGTAGAAGCGATTACTTCTGCATTTACGCTCCTTTCCATGTCGGTCACCTCTTCAGGGCGTTCGTCGATCAGCAGTATGATCATATATACTTCCGGATGATTGTCGGCAATAGCGTTGGCAATATCCTTCAACAGCATTGTCTTCCCTGTTTTGGGTTGTGCTACGATCAGACCGCGCTGTCCTTTTCCGATAGGAGAGAAGAGGTCAACCACACGACAGGAAAGATTGTCGTTATGTCCTTTGGTGAGGTTGAATTTTTCGTTAGGGAAAAGAGGTTTCAGGTGATCGAAAGGTACACGGTCGCGTACATCATCAGGATTGCGTCCGTTGATATTGTCCACTTTTACCAGTGGGAAAAATTTTTCTCCTTCTTTGGGCGGACGGATAGGGCCTTCCACCACATCACCCGTCTTCAGTCCGAAGAGCCGGATTTGTGATTGTGATACATAAATGTCATCGGGCGAGGACATATAGTTGTAATCGGAGGACCGCAGGAAGCCGTAACCGTCAGGCATGATCTCCAATACGCCGGATGCATTCAGTATGCCGTCAAAATCATAAGCGGGATCTTTTTCCTTGGGTTGCGGAGCCTGTACCTGAACTTGAGGTTGTACCTGACCCTGATGTGCCTGAGGTTGTTTATTCTGTTGTGCAGCCGCCTGTTTAGGTTGCAAAGGCGAAGGCGATATGAGATCCATCATGGATAGCTTACCGCCGGCGACAGGAGCCTCTTTCACGGGTGTGTCTGTTTTTTCTTCCGGTGCCTCCTCTGCCACTACCGGTGGTAATGTGACAGGAGCAGGTGTACTCTTTTCCTCAATACGATGTTTTGAGGAACGAAAAACCAGCTGTATCGGTTTTCCGGGTGCCTTTGGTGTAGCCGTTTCTTCGGCTTTTTTCTCCGGGGTTTCGATTTTTGTTCCGGTTGTTTCAATACTTTTTTCCGGAACTGTTTTGGTAGTAGCCGGCTTAGTTTCCGGCTGACTGCTTGGGGACACTTTTTGTGTTACCGGAGCTTTCTCTTCGGTAACGGCGGACTCTTTCCTCACTAATTTAGGCTTTTCTACAGCCTGCACAGGCTGTGATTGGCTTTGGGTCTTTGTCTTGTCTTCTTTTTTATCGGTCTCCTTTTCTTTGGGTTCCTCTTTCCTGTTAGAAGTTTTATTTCTTTGGGTGTTCGTTTTGCTGTCGGAACCTCTTCTCGGTGTGTAACCCTGTTGGGTTCCACCGTCTGCGCTCAATTTTTTTGTTTCGGCAATTGCCTGTTCATCCAGGATTTTATAAATGAGTTCTTCCTTTTTGTATGCATCGGGACGTCTTATTCCCATCTCTTTGGCGAGAACTCGTAATTCTGTTGTGAGCTTTTCATTAAGCTCAATAATGTTATAAGCCATGTAGGTGTATGAAATTCGTTATGGTTTTTGAATAAATATTGTTATTGATGTTCTGATCTTAATTTGGCATCTGTTGAACTTTGCCATGAAAGGAACTATTTCGATAAATAAATACAGCAGCAAAACCTGCTTTGACTTTGTTAAGTGTAGGACTATTTTATCAAGTGGGAGCAGAGTAAATTTATTTGCTTTGCCGAACGCTGAAATAGCCTAAAGCACTTGAAATAGCACAATAAAAATTGAAAATAACTAAGTTTACTAGAACTATGTCGAGCACAGAAAAAGTCTAATAAGAAAAAGTCTAATGTTATTGAACAGTAGTTATGAGTAAAATTACTGTTATAAGATTTGATGGCAAAGGTAATCTTTTTTTTGAAAACTGGAAATTAAGTTTGGAGTTTTTTTAGGTTGAGATAAAATAAACCCGAAAAAAGGAGGTCAAATCGCTTTTTTCTGGTCATCCATAGATAGAATCTCATTATAGGTCATCCATATTTAATCTGTTGGAATTATTGTTCCGCCTTTCAATTTCGTTTTTGTAAAGGAGTGATCTCCTTCTCTCCAGAGAGTTGGGTGCTGTAGACTCAATGAACAGGTTATTTGAAAGGGTTGCCCATTCCAATGCCTGTTCCATATCGTCTAACATCTCATAAGCCAGCGCAATGTTGCTTGCGGCTTTAGCTTTGTCAGTTTTTTTAGGACTGTTATTATAGAAAGCTTCCCATTTTTCAATTGCTTCCTCCCATTGCGACCCTTTGGCGTAGGCTTCTCCTTCACGCATCAGTGAGCTGGGCAACGTGTAATACCATCTGTCCTGCATCTCCCAATGCGGGGCAAATACGTAAGTCATCTTCTCCGCAGCCCTTACTGACAAAAGCTTTATCACTTCCTCGCGGGAAGGGAGCATAATATCGGCATAGGCCTTTCCATCCTGGATATCAAACCCTTCCCAATGGATGCTGTCGGTGTATTGCACCGCAGGGATTTTCCCTTCCATGGTAGGCATATATACACGGAGGATGGAATGTATTTTTCCGGTCATATCAGCATAGGTATACCCCTGTTGCTTGAAATGATCCCTCTTTTTGGTTTCAATGATCAGCTTGTCGAGAGAGATAATTGCATCAGCACCTGTTTCCTTTCTTATTTTATTCATTGTTTCGGGTTCGACCGGTCTCTCCCTGAAGAAGTCATTGTCCTTCCTCAACGGCTCATTATAATGTATTACCCTGTGAAAATAATCCTCTTCATCCAGGAACTGGGCCAGAGCTTCGGTGTAAAAAATAGCGGCACTGTCGGCCGGTGCTTTTATCCTTTCAGCTTGCGTATGTCCTATCGGGATGCTGTCGTGTCCTACATCATCGGGTTGTTGTAGCACATTATTGACAATTGCTATCGAAAGTACATTTGAAGGGAGATTCACCTGTGCCGGCTCACGCGTTTCCACTGTCAGGTATTTAATTCCGGCACAACTGCTCATCATCAGAGCCAAAAAAAGAATTATCAAAGAGGATGTTGTCTTTTGCATACGATTAAAATTTATTGCAAAGTTATCATATTTCATTCATATTTACAGAAAAACAAATATTTTCTGCTGAAGCCTTTTGTATTACTTATTCATGTTTCCTGAGTCGTGTGATTGCCTTTAAAGCATTCAGTGGAATTATACTGTTATAGAGATAAGTTTCTCCATGTTTGGTTTAATGCCTCATTTCATTTTTTAGAAAATTGACGATGAAACGGTAGGCAAGGCAAATTTTGTGTATATTTGCGTTCTGAAAACATTTAATACATCTATAAGAGATAAACTAATCTAATGAGTATGGCTTTTAACATTATTGTGTTGGCTAAGCAGGTTCCTGATACACGGAATGTGGGGAAAGATGCGATGAAAGCCGACGGGACTGTAAACAGGGCGGCACTACCCGCCATCTTTAATCCTGAGGATTTGAATGCGATGGAGCAGGCGCTAGACATCAAAGACCGGTTTCCCGGTTCAACCATTACGGTGCTGACTATGGGGCCTGGACGTGCTGCCGAAATTTTACGTGAAGGGTTGTTTCGTGGAGCAGACGATGGAGTGTTGTTAACCGACAGGGCTTTTGCTGGTGCAGACACGCTGGCTACTTCATACGCATTGTCGATGGCGATCCGTAAAATCGGAAAGTTCGATATTATTATTTCGGGACGTCAGGCCATTGACGGTGATACAGCACAGGTTGGCCCGCAGGTGGCCGAAAAGTTGGGAGTTCCGCAAATCACCTATGCTGAGAATATTGAAAAGATCGGGAATGGTAAAATAACCGTCAAGCGCCGTTTGGAGAATGGGGTGGAAGTGGTAGAATGTCCTCTTCCTGTGGTTGTCACTGTGAACGGTTCAGCCCGTGCTTGCCGTCCCCGTAATGCAAAATTATTATTGAAATACAAACATGCCAAAACCGTTACCGAACGGCAGGCTGAGAATATCGACTATATAGATATCTATAGCAGCCGCCCCTATCTGAACCTGACCGAATGGAGTGTGGATGATGTGGAAGCCGACAAGGTACAGTGCGGTCTCTCCGGCTCTCCTACAAAAGTGAAAAAGATAGAGAATGTGGTGTTTCAGGCTAAAGAGAGCAGGCATCTTACCGACGACGATGTCGATATTGAAGAGTTGATGAAAGAACTGATAGATAGTCACACGATTGGATAACACAACTATTTCGTTAAGCTAAATGAGCAGAAGATAAACCTGTTTATATTCTGCCATAGCGAGAAATAGTCTAATTTTAATGAAGGAACAGATTAAACATGAATAACTTATTTGTATATTTGGAAATCGAGGATGGAGTAGTAGCCGATGTGAGCCAGGAACTACTGACCAAAGGGCGCTCACTTGCCGGACAGTTGGATTGTAAACTCGAAGCCATTGCTGCCGGATCTGTTGCCGACCTCGAAAAAATAGAAGGACAGGTATTCCCATATGGTGTGGATGTGCTCCATCTTTTCAAAGATGATCGCCTGTCGCCATATACCACGCTTCCGCATACTTCTATCCTGACGGAACTTTTTAAAAAAGAACAGCCGCAGATTTGTCTTATGGGTGCTACCATTATTGGTCGGGATCTGGGCCCACGTGTTTCATCCCTTCTGGGTAGCGGTCTTACAGCCGACTGTACCTCACTTGAGATAGGTGACCATGAGGACCGGAAAGCAGGAAAGACCTACAAAAATCTGCTTTACCAGATACGCCCTGCCTTTGGAGGTAATATCGTGGCATGGATCATCAATCCCGATTGCCGCCCGCAGATGGCCACCGTACGTGAAGGGGTGATGAAGAAAGAAATTTTCGACCCTTATTATAAAGGTGAGACCGTGGAGCACA